>ERZ761602.184-NODE-184-length-152948-cov-13.714513_pt1 | contig 152948 bp, 130 predicted proteins | sample MGYA00512165_ERZ761602 | MGnify/ENA primary metagenome ERZ761602 (study PRJEB28899, sample SAMN02445085) | bioreactor sludge metagenome | biome: EBPR sludge; isolation source: Thorneside wastewater treatment plant | place: Australia: Brisbane, Thorneside... | reverse complement strand
TATTCAATGTGTTCAGATACCCTTCTACATCACACATCAGAATGACTATTTAAAGTAAGATTCGACTATAATTATATCTGATTCCCGGGCGGTAACAGATTTAGAATTCCTATTCACAGTTCATTCAGCCAACTAATCAGAATCGAATTGAATTCTTCACTATGGGTTTCCATAGGACAATGCCCTGCTTCAGGAAAAAAGTAACCTTCAACATCAGGATTTGCCTTTATAAAATTTCTGCCGCCCTCAACAGGAATCCAACTGTCCTTTTCACCCCAAAGCAGGAGTCGCGGTTTGGACTGCAACAACCGATGATCAACCCGGGCAAAACCTGCATTTGAGGAAAAGCGAAAAATGGAGGAAGCACTCCCATAAAAAGAGAAGGGGCGCATATATCCTTGTACCGCATCGGCATCAGGATCTTTGCCGTATGCAGAGCGCAGCAAATCAGTGAAACGTTTTTCATTAAAAATGAATTGCTCCATAGCCACATCTGCCCAGCGTTGAATGAATCCCAAGCGAAGAATAGAACCTGCAGCGCGCAAAGAAAAAGGACGTTTCCCATCACTATCCGGTGATGTACCATCCACATAAACCAGTGCACGTGAATAGCTCGGATATTCAGTTGCAAATGCACCGATTACCATTCCACCCATAGAATGTCCGATGAGAATCCACTGTTCCTGTCCCATTCTCCGTTCGAATGAAACCACATCCATTACTGCAGCAATCATGTCGGGCCAGATTGAATCACAAACGTTTGCACTTCGACGTTTATCGCTAAAACCAAAAGGAGGCAAATCAATTGCAGTAACAGAATAACCGGAATTCAACAATGCAGGAATGGTATAGCGCCATGAAAAAGTAGATCCGGAGAAACCGTGAACCAAAAAAACGGGTTTTGCATTGGAATCATTCCTGGGTTCAAATGTGCGGTAATGCACCCAGGTACCAAACATCCTCAGGTAGCGGCTTTCAGGAAATGGTTTCTCGAAAAAAGTCTGCGACCCCGCTGTTAAAGGAATGAGATAAGGCAATAACATAAACATCCAGCCACTAATGAAAACAGTAGTCAGAACAAATCGAAAAAAACGGCGCAGGCGATGGTGAAGCTTCATTGTGTACATTTGAACTATGATACCTTCCGGACACCTACTTCTTCCCTCTCCTTTGGAAAAAATCATTCACCCGGTGGCAGAGGACAAAGGTATAGAACTCCTTGTGAAAAGGGATGACCTAATTCATCCGGAAATATCAGGCAACAAATACCGAAAACTCCATTACAATCTTGCACAGGCAGAATTACTGAAAAAAGAGACCGTTCTGACTTTTGGCGGAGCCTTCAGCAACCATATCGCAGCAACCGCATCTGCATGTGCGTTGGCAGGCATAAAAAGCACTGGCATCATACGGGGAGAAGAAGCGGATCTTGAAAACCCCACTCTTAAAAGGGCTCGTGAAAACGGAATGATTATTCACCCGATTACCAGAGAACGATACGACCAAAAGGAAGAGCCCTTGTTCCATGAAGAATTGCGTGAACAATTTGGAAATATTTACATTATTCCGGAAGGTGGCAAAAACTATTATGGTGTAAACGGATGCATTGAAATACTGCAGGAAGTCAAGGAAGAATTCGACCTGGTTTGTTGCGCCGTTGGAACGGGAACAACAATAAGCGGACTTTCAATCGCATTAAACGAACAGCAGCGCATTATTGGTTTTCCGGCAATTAAAGGCGGAGAATACCTTTTGGAGGAGGTAAAATCATTATTACACTGGAGTCTGTTTGATAAAGAATGGGTAGAGAGTATTGTAAAAAAGATATCCTTGCAATGTGATTTTCATTTTGGGGGTTTTGCAAAAAGCAATCCGGAATTAATGGAATTCATCAGCGATTTCGAAAGCATCACAGGAATTCCACTTGACAAAGTATATACCGGAAAAATGATGTTTGGATTGATGGAAATGATTCGAAACGGTTCCATTGCCGGAGGAACCCGCATTCTCATTTATCATTCAGGAGGATTACAGGGAAATTGATTGGAACAGTTTTAATTCAACTTCATTCGCTGCTGAAATAATTTAAAAAGTGAAAAACTATCATCTCCGATCTTTCTTTCTTCAACCCCATTTTTGATTGTTACATATTCAAACGAAAACGTAATCTCTGTATACTTTTCAAGATCAAGATCGAAAAAACTATTTCGGCTAAAAACGAAAGCTTCGACAAATACACCTTTGCTGCATAAAATAACAGCTTCTGATACTATTGATTCACCGGCATCGCCAAAGGAAATAGCAAGATTAATGGGTTCACCCATCAATGAGGAGGTAGTTTTATCGTACACAAAACCGTCCACTTCGGCAGCATAGCATTCGAATGGATTCTGGAAAATCAACAAATCGAATCGATCATCAAGAATAACTCTCCCGGTAATATAAAAAGGGTCGGAATGACAATCGTGGTTCTGTCCAAAAAACGCATTTAACTTATCTGGTAGAAAAGGTGGTTCATCTTTACCTTTAAAATCTCCTGGATACCTTACCTTAACAAAAATGGAATCTTGCTCCAAAAGAGGAAATGACTCATTTATCATTGAAGCAATTGACTGCTCATCGATTTCTACAGAATCCGGTTTGTCCTCATCTGGAGTTTCAGAAGAAATAGCCGCTTGCTCATTGGAGGTTGAACTACATGAATAAAAAATTGAAACAGTAAACAGTAGAACAACAATATGTCTCATAATCGCTTGTTCGAGGATAAGTAATTACAAACATAATCCTTCACTCCCTCTTCAAGCGTGTGAAATGGCTTTTCATATCCAATAGCGAGTAACTTACTCATATCTGCCTCCGTGAAATACTGATACTTGTCGCGGATGTCGGCCGGAGTATCTACAAATTCGATGGACTCGGTTTTCCCCATTGCTGAAAAGGTATTCTTAACCAGATCGAGAAATGTACGCGCCTTTCCTGATCCTAAATTGTAAATCCCGCTGTTTTTTCGGTGATGCATCAGGAAAAAACAAACTTCTACCAAATCCTTTACATAAATAAAATCCCGTAATTGTTCTCCGTCTTTAAAATCGGGATTATGCGATCGAAATAATTTCATCTTCCCGGTTGCATTGATCTGGTTAAAAGCATGAAAAATAACGGATGCCATTCGCCCCTTATGGTATTCGTTTGGACCGTAAACATTAAAAAATTTCAATCCCGCCCAGAAATATGGTTTCTTTTCCTGCGTGAGGGCCCACTTATCGAAATCATTCTTTGAATGACCATAGGGATTAAGTGGTTTAAGTTTAAACGATAATTCGTGATCGTCCTTGTATCCGTATTCACCCAAACCATAAGTAGCTGCCGAAGATGCATAGACAATTGGAATACCATATTTCACACAACTGTTCCACATATTTTGGGAATACCTGACATTGAGTTCATCAAAAATTGCCTTATTGAATTCGGTAGTATCTGTTCGGGCTCCTATATGAAAAACAAACTGCACTGTGCGGTGATGCGCATCGAGCCATAAAAAAAAATCGCTACGTTCAACCCGTTGGGATATTGCTTTCCCTTCCAGATTCTTGTTCTTTTCCGGAAAAGAAAAATCATCAACGGCAACGACATCAGTATACCCTTCCGAGTTAAGTTTACCAATGAGTACGCTTCCAATAAAACCTGCAGCACCTGTAACTATGATCATGTTCGAAGTATTAATTAATTCTAATGTTTACTATTTGAAGATTTCGTTTTGAATTGCAGGAAGCTTTAACAAATCATTTAGTATAAAATCTCCTTGTAAAAAACTCCTGTCCATTTTTCAATTAAAAACTGATTCAACAATCTTTTTCGTAGCACCTATATGTTGCTGAACAAATTCCCTTGCGCTGTTCGACATACTCTGCAATTGCCATTGATCCTTAAACAATACATCAAGGCGTTCTGCAAGATCGTGATTGAACTCAATTGCACCGCCAGCCTCTATCATTTCCCTTGCTTCGTGAAAGCGATGATGTTTTGGTCCAAACAACACCGGAACACCAAATGCGGCAGGCTCCAGAATATTATGCAATTTCCCGGTAAATCCTCCCCCAATAATGGCAACATCTGCCAAGCGATACAATGACATCAACATTCCGATGTTATCGATAATCATCACTGATGCATCAATCTCCGGTTGAAATTTTGAATACCTAACATGGCGCACCTGCAATTCTTCTTCAAGACTGGATAAGTGTGCCGGGGAAATATCATGAGGAGCAAAAATCCAGCAAACATTTTTAAGTTTATTATCATTGATCACTCTTGTGATACGTTCTTCTTCGGGCGACCAGCTACTACCTGCAATGATGATCCTGCGTCCTGCTGCAAAATTTCTGATTTCAGGAAAATCAATCGCCTGCTCCGCCAATACAGCAACCCTGTCGAACCGTGTATCTCCTGCCACTTCACTTTCTATCCCAATCGAATTCAACAGATCTTTCGAATGTGAATCCTGAACAAAAATTTTGTCCAAACACATTAAATCCTTTCGAAAAAATCCACCATACCATTTAAAAAACCGATGTGATTCACGAAACACGGATGAAACGGCATACTGTCGCGCGCCGGTTGTTTTGAATGCATGGATGAAATAATGCCAGAACTCGTATTTGGCGTAAACTACAATATCCGGACGCAGTAGTTCTGCAAAATTCCGTGCATTGGATGGTGTGTCTGCCGGAAGGTAACATACATAATCAGCAAGAGCATAATCCTTTCGCACCTCGTAACCTGAAGGCGAAAAAAAACTAAGTACAATTTTATAAGCAGGTCGTTCACGTTTCACCCACTCCATCAGTGGCCTCGCCATTTCAAATTCTCCAAGTGATGCACAATGAAACAAAATCACCGGATGGCCCGAAACTTCACTGTTTTTTAGCTTCAATTTCCAATCCTTCCTGCCTTTCACCCACAATGCAGCCTTGGCATTAAACAAGGAAGCAATGCGAATAGCTGCAACATAAAGCAGAATTGATAAACGATAAAGCAGAATCATCAACCAAAGATAATCCAAAAAACGAGCTTGATTCTGAACTGAAAAAACGGATCAGTTGAAATACATTGCCTTTGCAGGACGAGGGTACAGTGGCAATATCCATCCGGCGCGAATCCCAGTGAGGATGTCTGTCCGCATTGAATGATCGGCCTGAACCTGATCGAAATTAAACGCTCTCCTGTTTTTGGTAAAGCCTTCAAATATTTCAAAACCAAAGAAAAAATTGATCATCCTTCTGTTATTCAGGTACTGATAGCCAACAAACTGCTGCAGCGTAAGCCCATAGGTTAATCGGTCGTACCCCTTCAGGTATTCACCCGTGAGCTGTGGAACGGGATTTTTTTCTGTGCCAATACGAATTTTGTGCGACATGAATCCGGCTCCGAACTTTATCAATATTCCGGAATTAGGATTTGGACTCAACACAGGAATCAGATATCCGAATTGACCTGTAATGGTAAATCCCCTTTCCTGAAGCAGAACCCTTGCGTACTCGCCATTAAGATCGATGATTTGTCCATTGGAATCCCTTAATCCGTCGAGAATGGAGGTTTCCTTAACATTATTCCCAAAAATAAATGTCCCCTGAAGACCAAACCCCAGTTGAGAAGGCGTTTTCACATACACTTCGAGTCCAATGGACGCATTGGTACTAAAGCGCTGCGCGAGTTGACCTACAGGGACTTGTGCAGCTCCACTCATCTTGATTTCGGTAACTAAAATAGAAGAATCCTTGATGCTGGCCTGGGAAAAGCATAAAGAAGACAAAATCAGGGTGTATAAGAGAAGGAGGAATCGCATAGATCAAAAGTAACGCAAAAACCGAATGCATAGTATCCCTTTCTACAGTAGATTTTACCTTTTAACGGTTCTGTTTTTGAGTATATTCGCAACCTATACTTTTCGAACATGAAAAAGATACAAATGGTTGACCTTCTCACACAGTATGAGAAAGTTCAGGGAGAAATCGATACAGCGGTACTTAATGTATTGCGTTCTTCGGCCTATATCAACGGACCAGAGGTCAAGGAATTTCAGAAGGAGCTCGAATCCTATCTTGGCGTGAAGCACGTTATTCCCTGTGCAAACGGAACCGATGCACTCCAGATAGCGATGATGGCACTTGGTCTGCAACCGGGAGATGAAGTGATTACCGCCTCGTTTACTTATGTAGCCACTGCAGAAGTGATCGCATTGTTACGCCTCACCCCGGTATTGGTGGATGTTGATCCGAATACCTTTCAGATTGATCCTGAAAAAGTAAAAAAGGCAATAACACCGAAAACAAAAGCTATTGTTCCGGTTCATCTTTTCGGGCAATGTTCCGATATGGAAGCCATAATGAAAATTGCTAAAGAGCATAATTTATTTGTTGTAGAAGATAATGCACAGGCAATTGGTGCAGAATATATTTACAGCGATGGTAATCGTAAAAAAGCAGGAACTATTGGCACTATAGGATGTACCTCCTTTTTCCCATCAAAAAATCTTGGGTGCTTCGGAGATGGTGGTGCAATTTTCACCAATGACGATGATCTGGCAGGAAAACTCCGCATGATTGCAAATCATGGCCAAAGCGTACAGTACGTTCACGATTCGATCGGTGTGAATTCTCGCCTTGACAGCATTCAGGCTGCAATACTTCGTATTAAGCTTCGCTCACTCGATAATTATTGCAAAGCGAGAAACAAAGCTGCAGATTATTACGACAAAGCATTTTCTTCCAATTCAAAAATTACCACGCCCGCACGTGCAAAAAATTCGACACATGTTTTCCACCAGTACACACTGCTGCTTGCTGATGGTGTTGACCGCAATGCGTTAAGAGAATTTCTTGCTGCAAAAGGAATCCCGGCAATGATCTACTACCCTATTGCACTTCACATGCAGAAAGCATACACTGATCCCCGTTATAAGGAAGGCGATTTTCCTGTTACAGAGAATTTATGCAAGCGTGTAATTTCATTACCCATGCATACGGAACTTGATGAAGAGCAGTTAAAATTCATTACAGATGCTGTAAATGAATTTGTGCGATAAGAATAGCAGTAAAAAGAATTTTTAATCTACCTATTATGAAAATTGCAGTTGTTGGAACAGGATATGTCGGATTGGTTACCGGAACTTGTTTTGCAGAAACAGGCAACGATGTTATTTGCGTCGACATCGATAAAGAAAAAGTTGAGAAGATGCGCAATGGGATTGTTCCCATTTACGAACCCCACCTTGATGTTTTATTCGAAAGAAATATAAAAGCAGGACGATTAAAATTCACAACAGATTTAGCTGAAGCCATACATCCTGCACAGATTGTTTTTCTTGCATTACCTACTCCTCCCGGAGAAGATGGTTCTGCGGATCTTTCGTATGTGCTTGGGGTTGCGGAACAACTTGGAAAAATGATCAAAGATTACAAAGTGATCGTTGACAAAAGTACAGTACCCGTTGGCACAGCAGAAAAAGTGAAGGGAGCTGTTGCTAAAAATGCGATGGTTGATTTCGATATTGTTTCCAATCCGGAATTTTTGCGTGAAGGATTTGCAGTGGATGACTTTTTAAAACCAGACCGTGTTGTTGTTGGTACCTCTACTGCACGTGCAAGAACATTAATGGAAGAGTTGTACAAACCCTTTGTGCGGTCAGGAAACCCCATCATTTTCATGGATGAAAAATCGGCTGAACTTACAAAGTATGCTGCAAATGCATTTCTTGCTACAAAAATCACTTTCATGAATGAGATTGCTAATTTTTGTGAGCGTGTTGGAGCAGATGTAGATATGGTACGAATTGGAATTGGCTCAGATTCACGAATTGGTAAGCGCTTTCTTTTTCCCGGAATCGGCTATGGAGGCAGCTGCTTTCCAAAAGATGTCTCTGCCCTTGCGAAGTCAGGTAAAGAAGCCAATTTCGAATTCAAGATTATTAACGCTGTAATGGAAGTAAACGAACGTCAGAAACTTCGTTTGATCGATAAGGTTCGTGCCTATTACAAAAATGATCTAAGTGGAAAAACGTTTGCGCTGTGGGGTCTGGCATTTAAACCCGATACCGATGACATCCGCGAAGCACCGGCATTGTACATGATCACCGATCTTCTTGCTGCCGGAGCCAAAGTGCGTGCTTTTGACCCTGAAGCGATGGAGAATGTGAAGAAAATATTTGGTGATAAAATAGAATTCACGAACGATGAATACGAATCCATTCAAGGAGCCGATGCATTGCTCATTGCAACAGAATGGTCTGAGTTCCGCAATCCTGACTTCGATCGAATTGGAAAATCCCTCAAAGAAAAAGTAATCTTTGACGGTCGAAATCTTTACGATCTTAGCCAGATGCGCAAAATGGGATTCTACTACGAAAGTATCGGTCGCGAAACTGTGCAATAAATCTAACCGTTCCATCAACGGCCGAACCGTAAACGAACAAGCACATTTGGTATTTTCCGGCTTGATTCTAAATTTCAAACCCAATAACTTTGCCCAGACCTCCGGGATTTTAAAAATCCCGGAGGTCTAAGGGAATTAATTTGTTTTAGGATGGTTTCAGGTGGAAGATTCAATTGATCTGCACTTCATCGATAAAGATGAATGCATCGTTACCTGATCCTGGATGCCAGGCCGGGATTTTGCCGTGGTTCTTTGCTTTTACTTTTAAATATCTGGCTTGGATCATTCCTGATTTTTTGATCTCAAACCCCTTTATCCGTTCCGAATTTTCATTAGAGATGGAATCATTCTGAATTGTACGCCATTCTTTCCATTCTTTACCATCTTCAGAATAGAAAAAAGAAACTTCATCCGGAAGCCATATCCATGCGCGGGTATCTTCAAGAAAATTTGCTCTGACATTCATTATCCGAGTGGAGTGCTTTAAGTCAATTACGGATTCAAAGTCCTGCCCCTGCACGCCTATCCATCGGCCTTTGCGCCAATTCTGGTCACCTAATAATCCGTCGACCAAAGCAAATGGACCTCCCGCTGTATATTGAGGATTGACGGATGATTGGATAACAACAGACCAATTATGATCAATCTTGTTAAAGGATCCAAAATTAAGCTTACTAACAACACCGGTTGGATCAACAGCAATTGCCTTAAGGACGATTGACTCTTTTACCACCAATGGAGAATTGTATTTTTTTGCTTTCACATTGGGTGCAATTCCATCCGTTGTATAATAAATCGAGCAGAAAGGATCCGGTGAAATTATTTGAATCACCAAACTATCCCGATAGGTTTCTTCGCCTGTTGAAAAATAGGGAATCGGAACATACTTATTCTGTTTAGCCTTGGGAATAGAATTTGTTGCTAAATATTTAGGCAGATTTTCCAGAATAGTTTTTTCCTCACCAAATTCCAACACTATTGTACCACCCTGCATTATTTCCTGATGACTGACCGACATTCTGAAATCACCATTTACTCTTGTAACAAAAGCATTCTTATCAGAACGGGATTGTGAATGGATCGTGCAAATTTTTTCATCATCCACTTTTATTTTTACTTGATCAAACAAAGGAACTCCTACACTATAAAATGGATCACCTGGTGTAACCTGATAGAACCCCATCGCAGATAAAACATACCAGGCACTCATTTGACCACAATCCTCGTTGCCAATCAAACCATCAGGAGCCGCTGTGTAAAATGAACTCATTATCTGATTTATAATTTTCTGGGTCTTATCGGGACGACCTACGTAATTATAGAGATATGCCATATGATGGCTTGGCTCATTTCCATGTGCATACTGACCAACCAAACCAGTAATATCAGCCTGATCACGACCAAGCGTTGCAGAAGATGCCGTGAAAAGCGAGTTCAACTTTTCTTCAAAATGTTTCGCTCCTCCAAAAAACTGAATCATCCCATCGATATCATGCGGAACAAAAAAACTGTATTGCCATGAATTTGCTTCAGTAAAATGATTATTCACTTCCCGAGGATCGAACGGCGATAACCATGCTCCATTTTTGCGAGGACGCATAAATCCCGTTTGCGGATCAAAACTATTTTTCCATGAATTGGATCGGCTAAAAAAATCTTTTGCGATCTCCGTCTCATTCAATTGTTCAGCAAGAATGGCAATGCACCAATCATCATATGCATATTCAAGCGTTTTTGAGACAGATTCATGCTCCATATCAACAGAGAGGTGTCCAAATTCAATATAATCTTTTAGCCCGAATTTATTTGCTCTGGCAGATACAACCATCGCATTGAATGCTTTGCGAATATCGAAATCCGAAATATTTTTCATCACCGCATCAGTTATTACACTTACGCTATGATAACCAATCATACAATCCGTTTCATTGGAAGAAAGCTCCCAAACCGGAAGTCGTCCGCCTTGTTCAAATTGAACAAGAAATGTTTTTATAAAATCTAGCGTACGCTTTTTGTCAAGGATCGTATATAGCGGGTGTGTAGCCCTGAACGTATCCCAAAGTGAGAAAACCGAATAATACGTAAATCCTTCAGCCTTATGCACAGCTCCGTCCATACCTCTATATGAACCATCTACATCAGTCGCAAGACTTGGGTGAATCATTGTATGATAAAGTGAAGAATAGAAAATCTTACGCTGATCATTTGTTCCTCCAGAAACAGTAATTTTATTGAGCTCGTTTTCCCAAAGTGATTCTGCATTATTGCGTAGCTTATTAAAATCCCAATCAGAAATTTCATTTTTGAGATTATTCTTTGCTCCCTCAATGCTTACGTTAGAAATACCAATGCGAACTTTTAATTCCTTCCCCTTTGCTTTTGGAAATGGAAGCACCATACATTCCACATTATTCCGATCGCCAACTTTTTTGTATTGGATTTTAGGTAGTGCAAATTCTTCAGAAAATTCAATCGCAAAATAAATATGCTGATCCTTTGCCCATGATTCACTTCTGCGAAATCCCAAAACTGTTTTGTTATCAGTAAAGGACATCGAGGACATTATGGTTCTATCACGATGATCTAACTGAATAATTAAAGCTGGATTTCCCTTTTTGGGAAAAAGATAGTTGTGCATTCCACAACGAGAACTCACAGTGAATTCTGACTTAACTCCATTTGCGAGTTCAACAGAATAATAACCCGGACTGGCCTTTTCGCTGGAATGAGAAAAAGATTGTGCGTAAAGCTTATAATCAATTACACCTTTTTTCATTTGCCCGGCAGAAATTGTTGTGACCGGCAAAAATGCAATATCACCATAATCAGAAACACCGGTTCCACTTAAGTGTGTATGCGAGAATCCATAAATTTTGGAATCACTATAATGATATCCCGAACAACCATCCCAACTTCCGTCAATTCGAGTGTCAGGACTTAATTGCATCATCCCAAATGGCACAACCGCTCCAGGAAATGTATGACCATGTCCACCTGTTCCCACAAAAGGATCAACCCATTTGGTTAATTTCTCCTGTGCATGAATGCTTCCAAAATGAAAGATCAGGACTAATAAGCAAAACCGTTTTAGATATGGCATTTTTAACGATATTTGATCTGACTGCAATTTAAGTAAAATCTGTAAATACAAGTATTAAGCCATAAAAGGATTCGCAATTGAATCATTATCTTGTACCGGATGAGGTCCTACACCCTTGAAATATGTTGTTATAATGCTTCCGACGTAAAAATCGCTGCAGAAAACGGCGCGCACCGAGTTGAACTTTGCGCTGGTCGGCACGAAGGGGGAACAACTCCTTCACCAGGTTCCATTTTGCATGCAATGGAAACGAGTTCAATTCAAACCTATCCCATAATTCGTCCACGAGGAGGAGATTTTCTCTACAGTGATGCAGAATTTGAAATCATGAAAAAAGATATTCTTTTCTGCAAAAATCATAATGTTCCCGGGGTAGTTTTTGGAATATTAACACAAGAAGGCATTATTGACAGAATGCGAATGGCAATTCTGAAGGAATTAGCAGGAACCATGGATGTTACTATGCATAGAGCCATTGACATGAGCAATGATTTGCTTAAGAACCTTGAAATAGTACATTCACTTGGTATTCGCCGCGTATTGAGTTCGGGGGGAATGCCAACAGCCATTGAGGGAATAGCAATGCTTGAAAAAATGGTGCAAACAACCAATCCCAAAATTTCAGTTATGGCCGGATCGGGAGTAAATGAACATAACATTGAACGATTCTGGAATATTGGGATTCGCGAATTCCACTCATCCGCCAGCACCTTACTTCCTTCACGCATGAATTACAGGAACCCACAATCAGCCATGGGTAAAGAAGAAAAAGAATTTTTCAACTTTCAGGCAGATGGGGAAAAAATAAAAAAAATGTCATTTCTACTGGAGCAGTTAGCTAAACAATGAAAAAATTCATTTTTAAATTCATAGTTCTATTCACATTGATCACTGCATCAAATGCATTGGCGAGCTCAGGTATAGACTTTGATCTAAATGAAAATTGGACAATCCGCTCACTAAAAAGCAAAACCACATTTCCTATTTCAAAAGAAAATGCGCCATCAGCAATTAGTGCTTTACCTCAAATCATTGAACACTATTATTCCGTTGAACGTCATCAATTACCCAAACATTGGTCGGCCAGCGATTATGCACGTCTCGTTTACCTTTCCTTCATCAAATACGGAATCGAATTAAAATGTGAATTTCAAATTCCACTTGGCTCCTACCCCCGCACACGTATAGAGCTAGTGCTTACGAATGCAAACACCTTTTGTACAGTTTTATTGAATGGAAAAAAAATAGGAAAAACTGATAATGCTTTTCGTGTTTACAAATTTGATGTTCGCAAGAATCTTAAAGACGGAAATAACATTCTCTTACTTCGATTTAAGGACCCCGTTAACTATGCAGAAAAAAAGTTGGTTAAAAAGAGCATTACGCTACCTGCAGACAATCAAACTAATTCAATAAAGTCTGCTCCCTATATTCGTCAGCCCCAACAAGAATTCGGCTGGGATTTTGCACGTGCATTGCCTTATGTGGGTTTACGAAGTTTTCCTATAATTGAATTTAGCGCCGACATTCATTCCATTGAATATTGGTTCGACTCTGTAACTTCCAATGGAAACTTAACCCATTTTAATTTAAACCTCTCTATCATTTCACCTAAATCTTGCTCTCTTGTTCCTGAATTTAATCCAGAAATGTTTGAATCAGTAAATGGTCAAAGAGTTCACCTGTCGAAGGGAAAAAACACTTTAACCTTCAAAGGAAAAATACGATACCCAAAGCTTTGGTGGCCTGCAGGGTCTGAAGAACGTGAACAGGAAAGGAAACCTTTTGGCATTAACGAACCCAATCTTATCCCTTTGTCATTAAATGATACATTGGGAAATGTGGTCTTTCAAGAGGTAATAAAATTTTATGTGGCAAAAATTCAACTCGACAGAAGCAGGGACTCTATTGGAGAAAAATTTGCATTCATTGTTAATGGAAAAGAAGTTTTCATTCGAGGAATCAATATGGTATTACCCGATGCAACCGGTGATTATAATATTCCCTGGAACAAAAATTATCGGGAACCCATTTCAAATCAACTTCTGCATCAAATACAATCCGCCAACATTAATATGATCCGTGTTTGGGGTGGTGGTAGTTACCTGCCCGATGCATTTTACGATTGGGCTGATGAAAACGGTATTATGATCTGGCAGGATTTTATGTTTTCCGGAACGCTATATCCTGGAGAAAAATCATTTCTTCAATCTATCTCAGCCGAAGCAGATGACCAGATTAAACGATTAAGAAACCATCCTTGCATCGCGCTTTGGTGTGGAAATAATGAAATAGATGTTGCCCTGAAGAACTGGGGATGGCAAACAAAATACAATTACTCGTCTAAACAACTTGATGAATTATCTTTTTCCTACAATAAAATTTTCAGGGAGATCCTTCCCGGAAAAATCAGCGTCCTGGATCCTCAACATTTTTACATAGAAAGTAGTCCTTTAAGCAATTGGGGGAAACCTGAAGATTTACGAAACGGAAACAACCATTTATGGTCGGTATGGCACGGCGAAGCTCCAATTGAAAGCTACAAAAAATCAATTCCTCGTTTCGCAACGGAGTATGGGTTACCATCTCTTCCTTCTGAAGCTGTTTTGAAAGATCTGATCATAAACAATTCCACCTTAAAAGAACAGTTAAGCAATTTCATGATCAGTTATAAAGGAATTGGACTATTGGAGGAATATATCACCAATGAATTTCGTCAGCCAACCAACTTAAAAGATTGGATTTACCTATCACAATTTACCCAGGCGAATGCACTTAAAACCGCAATCGTTGCACACCGAAATTCGAATGGCCGGTGTTCAGGATCTATGCCCTGGCAACTGAACGATGCATCAGCAGTGATAAGCTGGAGTTTAATTGATCTGAATAACATCCCAAAACCCGCATGGTACAGTTTAAAAACATTTTTTCGGAATGAAATACTGAGTGCAGATTTATATGAAAATAGTGTCCGGATTAAGTACAATTATCAGGGTAAACGAAGGGCAGATCGGGCAGTTCTTACGTTTCAACATAGAGAAGGACTCGTGATAAAATCAGATACTATTGTTATTAATCCATCTAACCCTGAGAAAAATAATCTGCTAAAAGAATATTCTAAAAACTTTTTCTCCACACCACTTTCAATGGATGAAGTTTTTCTGCGTATGGAATTATATTCTGGAAATAGAATGCTATTTCGCGATTTGTTCTTTTTTGTAGCAGAAAATAAATTCGCCTGGAAACCGGCAAATATTTCAGTTGAACTAAAGAAAGTGAGCAATGATGTTACAACAGCAAGAGTCAGCGCCAGAACTCTGGTTAGAAAATTCTTTCATGGCCAACACTTTAATTCAACACCAAATCTTATCGATATCCTTCCCAACGACACCCTTAGTTTCTCCATAACCTTACCCGATGTGGAAGCCTGGAAATCAGGAATTGTCTGTTTAAATGATTTTATGTTTCAAAAAAATTGAACTTTATTATAGAATGCTTTTTGATTCGATCAAGCTGTTTCTTTCATTTGTACGAACAGCATAATTAAATCCGGGATGGATGCAATAGGCCCCATATTCTCCCTTTGAACTGATGGCAATGAAACCCACCTGCACTTCATTGATGCGGTGTTTTTGCTTCCGGCAAACGCGTTCAACAGCAGTCTTGCAAGCTTTTTCCGGCGACATTCCCTGTCGCATGAGTTCAACCACCAAATGGCAACCTGCAATACGAATTACTTCTTCCCCATGCCCTGTAGCGGTAACAGCACCTACTTCATTGTCGACATACAAACCTGCACCAATAATCGGAGAATCGCCAACTCTGCCATGCATTTTAAACGCCATTCCCGAAGTTGTGCAGGCGCCTGAAAGATTTCCGCTTGTATCCATTGCAACCATGCCAATGGTATCATGATTCTCGATATTAACTACTGGCTGATATTTTGCGGTTTTGAGCCATTCCTTCCATTCCTTTTCGGAAGCTTCGGTAAGTAAATTTTCTTTCTGAAAACCTTTTTCCAATGCAAACTGCAATGCACCATCACCAACCAGCATTACATGTGGGGTTTTTTCCATTACCGCACGTGCAACTGAAATTGGATGTTTGATGTGTTCCAAACAAGCGACAGAACCAATGTTCATGTTCTCATCCATAATACAGGCATCCAATGTAACACGGCCATCACGGTCGGGTCGCCCGCCATAACCAACGGAGCGTTCATCAGGATCAGCTTCTACCAATCGTACACCCTGCTCAACCGCATCAATTGCCCGTCCGCCTGCCGACAAAATTTTCCAGGCTTCTTCATTCGCTTTCAATCCAAAATTCCAGGTGGAAAGAACCAAAGGAAATTTTTTCGGATTCTTTTTTCCTGATGAATGAATCAATTCCTCCAAGGCAACTGAACCTGCAGCAAGACCGGTCAATCCGATCGCTGAGTTTTTCAAAAATTTTCTTCTGTCGCTCATGAGGAAAAATAAATCAATTCAGAATTACCGCACCATGATTTCATCAAAAAACATCCAGCAGTCCTTCCCTTCTCCCGGGAAACCTCCTGGAATCTTTCCGGGATTTTTGATGTTCAATCGGATATAGCGCGTATTGACAACCGGAAAACGAATATGGAATTCGCGTTTGCCCTTTAATTCCATCTTACCGGGATACTCCCCTAATTTTTTAAACTGTTCACCTCGATCAGAAACTTCCAGTTCTATTTTTTCCGGCAACCAAATCCAGTTGGTATGATCCTCCAATGTACCAAGGGTAACTTCTTCTATGGTTTCTTCGCCGCCGAGGTCAATGGTAAGAACAACATCCTCACCCGACCATGCCAGCCATTGATCATTTATCCTTGGAAGCTGAGCGAAAATTCCGTCGACAAGTGTAAAACTTCCAAAGCCTTTGTAATGTTTTGATGGTTGAGGCTGCATGGTTACATTTATCGAACTTGCTTTGTGGACAAAAACCTTTTGTTCAGAAATCAACTTCTTCTCACCTGAAAACAAAGCCAACCATGTTTGAATACGAGAGTCTTTCGTTATCGAAAATGGTTTTGTATAATAAATTGATGTATCTGAAACCGTATTCATTCCTGAAACAGGATACATGGAAATCATAGAATAACTCAATTTACCTAATGAAGTTTCACCTAAAACCTCACCCAATATTCCATTTGGAGCCGGATGCACTCGAAGTGTTGTTTTATAAACCGACTCAGAAAAATTAATTCCCGAATTTTTGAACCAGGAAAAATGAACCTGAATCTTTACCAAAAATGCCGCAAGATTTCGGTTTTCCCGACTCGACCAAAGCACTTCTGACAAGGCCAGCATTCGTGGAAGAACCATGTATTCCACATCAGCAGGGGTATTGATATATTCGGTCCAGACATTTCCCTGCGCACCCAAAATAAATTTATGTTTTGATTCTTTCAACTGAGAGGGAATGGGTTCGTATGAATACACTTTCTGAACAGTTGTTAATCCACCAATCGCTATGGGTTCACCGGCAGGAAAGGACTGGTAGTGGTCGAAATAACAATGCGAACCGGGTGTCATAACGGCATAGTGATTCTCATTAGCAGCAGCAATTCCCCCTTCTTCACCTCTCCAGCTCATCACTGCTGCATTGGGTGCAAGACCACCTTCAAGAATTTCATCCCAGCCGATGATCTGTCGCCCTTTTGCATTTACAAACCTTTCAATTCTTCGGATAAAATAACTCTGCAATTCGTGTTCGTCTTTGAGTTTTTCATCCTTCATCCGTTGCTGACAATGACTGCAGGCTTTCCATCTTGTTTTCGGAACCTCATCACCGCCGATATGAATATACCGGGAAGGAAAAAGTGTGATCACTTCAGACAACACCTCTTCGAGGAAACCAAAAACAGAATCCCTGGTGCAAAACACATCATCATACACACCCCAGGTTTTTCCAACCTCAAATTTTCCGCGATTGCAGGAATACTCGGGATATGCCGCAAGAGCAGCCATAGCATGTCCGGGCATTTCAATTTCAGGAACAACAGTAATTCCCCGTTGCTCTGCATAAGCAACCACTTCACGGATTTCATCCTGTGAATAAAATCCACCATACTGAACAGTATCAAAACGCTGTTCATTGTAATGTCCAAGCATGGAACCGTTTCTCCATCCGCCGATGGAAGTGAGTCGTGGATATTTTTTTATTTCAATTCTCCAGCCCTGATCGTCGGTGAGGTGCCAGTGAAAAACATTCATTTTATACAGAGAAAGAATATCGATGTATCGCTTAATGAAAGAAACAGGGAAAAAGTGCCGTGAAACATCCAGGTGCATTCCTCTCCAGGAAAACCGTGGCTGATCCACTACAAGAGCGGTGGGAAAATCAACCAGATTACCTGAGCGGTATTGCATTAATAGTTGCGTAAAACTGGCAAATGCGTAGGAAAAACTACTACGGTTAAATTTTAAGACAACCCCCTTTTGATCGGATGAAATTTGATAGTTACCTGTCGAATCTTTTAAAGATGGCTCCAAAAGAATCATTACTCCTTTTATCTTTTTTTTCTCAACAACAACATCTGGTTTCCAATTCAACCAAACTGAAAGAAAGGATTGCAGGCGGTAGGCATAGGTTAGAAACTTTCTATTTTTTACAACGATTGGTGTTAATGGAATAATACGAACGGAAGGCTGAGAACTATAGGCGATTGCCAGTGTTGGCTCAGGTATAATCGCGGGCCGGTCAAAAGCAGCCTTTGTGCAATTCGCTAAAATAGTATACAGGAGAAAAAAACAAAAACCACGTAGCATCATGAATTGTATTTAAACACCAATGAAGCTGCACCTAAAATTGCAGCATCACTTTCATTCAATCCGGAAGGAAGAATTGAGATTTTTCCTTTGTATATATTCAACAGATTAGCTTCAAAATTCTTTCGGGTAGGTTCAAAAATCAATTCACCTGCTTGTGCCAATCCCCCAAAAAGGAAAATTGCCTGAGGAGATGTAAATGCCACACAATTTGCTAAAGCAAGTCCAAGTATTTTTCCTGTTTTATTGAAAGCCTCGAGAGCTTCAGCCTCCCCCTCTTCTGCACGCTGAAAAATATATTTTCCGTCGATGGTCTCTTTACTGAATAATTGAGCATCCGATTCGTTTCGCATGCCTGCCAATTTTAATTCAATGTACGTTTTCAGGATTCCTGTTGCAGAACAATAGGTCTCCAGACACCCTTTCCGTCCGCATCCGCAGACTCTACCATTGACATCCATAATAACATGACCTATTTCACCGGCAAATCCATCATGCCCATAGATCATTTCTCCGTTAGCAACAATTCCGCTTCCAAGTCCGGTACCCAGCGTAATAAATAAAAAATCATTCATTCCTTTTGCTGCACCAAACAGCATTTCTCCAATGGCAGCTGCATTCGCGTCATTGGTAACAATTGCCTTAACATCAAATTGCTTTTGAAAAAGATCGGCAAGAGGAACAACACCTTTCCAATTCATATTGGGAGCAAATTCAACACGCCCTGTAAAATAATTTCCATTCGGCGAGCCTATTCCAAAGCCACCCAGCATTTCATTTTTAAAATTATTCCTTTTGAGCAATTCACGAATCGCATCGCAAACCTTAGCAACAAGTTCCTCCGGCGCAGGATACTTTGCGGTAGAAATCTCACCACGATCAATAATTCTTCCCTGAAAATCAACCAAACCAAATTTGGTGCTTGTCCCCCCAATATCAATACCTGCGGCAATTTTCATTAAAACGATTTAGAATTGATTATCCTAAAGATAATTAAATTCTTTATCGTGATTGCTATTTCGCAACAGATTGAGCAACCAGGTTCCTGAACCGATAGGCATACCAGGCAAGGAAAATGAAGCAGAATACACCTGTGAGGTAACTTAGTCGAATCCCAAACAGGTTTTCATTTGCAAGCCATCCTTGTAGCAACGAAATAAGCCCTCCCCCCATGATCATCATGATCAGAAAGCCTGAACCACGATTTGTTGCCCCACCTAAGCCGGTAATTGCAAGAGTAAAAATACAAGGCCACAACGTTGAGCAAAACAAACCCACACTGATGAATGCATAAATACTTACCAAACCGCTCGTCATCATTCCAACCACCAAAGCCAGAATTCCGAGCACTGAGAAAATAAATAACTGTTTGGAAGGATTGCCTTTACTTAACAAATCACCTGCAATCATTACAAGGATAACAAACGGATAATAATAAAATGATGAGACATCATTACTTACCAAAACATTAACAAGAATAAACAAACCAAAGGCAAGGTAGGGCATTAGAAAGCCAAGAGCCGTTTTCAATCCTCCCTGAACATTAAAAACACCCGCAGCCGAGGTCCATCGTCCTATCATCAAACTTGCCCAGAAGAGAGAAATATACGGCGCAGTTGCGTTTGTATCGATTCCACTTTCAGATTTTAGATACTCCGGTAAATTACTTGCAGTAGACACTTCAACACCAACATACACAAAAATAGCTATCATTCCCAACCACAATTGCGGATAGCTTAGCGGAGAACGATGATTATTGGTTTGTTCATTCGTGTCGACTTCAAGTGAATCCTCCAATTGATCCGGAATCTTCGAATATTTAATTGCAAGCGCCACCAATAGGAAAGCAGCCCCCAATATAAGATAAGGGATTTTTATGCTTTCAATGTTTGCAATAGTATTTCCCGTTGAAACATTTCCAAAGATTGCGAGTCCCAAAAGCACCGGGCCAATGGTGGTTCCTACATTATTTATCCCACCTGCAAGACTAAGTCGCTGCGAACTTTTAGCGGGGTCACCTAATCGAATTGCAAGTGGATTTGCTGCTGTTTGCTGCAATGAAAAACCAAGTCCTACAATAAACAATCCACTCAGCATTAAAGGATAACTTGCAGTATTGGCTGCAGGAATAAACAATAAGGTTCCGGAAGCAGAAATAACTAATCCGAGAGCAATACCGTTCTTATACCCAATTCTGCTTAGCAGATCCCGTCCAAACAACACTGCATACAACTGATAGAGCACAGATCCTACCGTGTAGGAAATATAAAACGCAAATGAAATCAATTGCGATTGCCATTGTTCAAGATCCAATTCATCCTTGAATACCGGAATAAGTATATCATTGGAGGCAGCAACAAAGCCCCAGAAAAAAAACACAGAAATCAGTGTAAGAAAAGACCTGTTCATTTTTAAGAATTAGATGATGAATTGCCGGGTTCTTTGGAGAGTATTCGGATCAATCGGATAATCCAGATTAAACACAAAAGAGAAATAATCAATCCTGCAACCAGCAAGGCAATTCGGAATGATCGCTGTGTGGACTGATTCTCTTTTGTTGTGAAAAGCAAAAATGTTTCCTCTGAATAATTCTCAGTCGGATTCAATGTATCGTAATACACTTTTACATTTTGCCAGTCGGAGAGTTTATCCAACAATGGCAATGGTTCATTCGAAGAATTGTAAAAATTATCTTTTCCCGATGCCAAAACACTATCCCTGGTATAAAACGAATAATAAAGCTCATAATCCATGTAATAGGTTGGTTCATCTGCATTGAAGCCAGGATTCATTTCGTTCCGGGTTACCAGCACACTGTCAGGAATTGCATCGGTTTTAAGAAATGCTCCTTTGCGAATATCCCATGAAGCCGCTCGGTTGTTGTATCCCATGAGCAGGCTATATCCCGGCTTAACCAACCAGCTAAAAGCCAGTACCAGACAAAGCGAGGCAATAAGCAACTGTAGGATTCGATTCATTTTATTCAAGGGAATTGAACAAACTTATTTATTTTTAGCGCACAATCATCATTTCAACATGAAAAGAGTTCTTATTACCGGAGCGGCCGGATTTCTTGGATCACATTTGTGCGACCGTTTTATCAAGGAAGGTTACCATGTTATCGGTATGGACAATCTCATTACCGGCGATCTTCGCAATATTGAGCATTTGTTCAAGCTTGAGCAGTTCGAATTTTACCATCATGATGTCTCCAGATTTGTGCATGTTCCGGGTGAATTGGATTATATTTTGCACTTTGCCTCTCCCGCATCACCTATCGATTACCTCAAAATCCCTATACAAACCTTAAAGGTTTCCTCTTTGGGCACGCATAATCTTCTTGGACTTGCTAAAGCCAAAAAAGCGCGCATTCTGGTTGCTTCTACCTCCGAAGTATACGGCGATCCGCTGATTCACCCTCAAACCGAAGAATATTGGGGAAATGTTAATCCGGTTGGTCCCAGAGGTGTTTATGATGAAGCAAAACGCTTCATGGAAGCAATGACAATGGCCTACCACACCTACCACAATGTTGAAACCCGAATCATCCGCATCTTCAATACTTACGGACCACGTATGCGATTGAATGATGGCCGGGTTCTTCCTGCTTTTATTGGGCAAGCTCTTAGAGGAGAAGACCTCACCATGTTTGGTGACGGATCGCAAACCCGATCATTTTGTTACGTCGATGATCTGGTGGAGGGCATTTACCGTTTATTGCTTAGCGATTACGTTCAACCCATGAACATTGGAAATCCTGACGAAATAACGATTCGCGAATTTGGCGAAGAGATCCTGAAGCTTACCGGTGCTAATCAAAAGTTGATTTCACTTCCTTTACCCAAAGACGACCCCAAACAACGTCAGCCCGATATTACAAAAGCTAAATCCATACTAGGCTGGGAACCCAAAGTAAAGCGTGCAGAAGGTCTGCGAATAACCTACGAATACTTCAAATCACTGCCAAAAGAAGAATTGTTCAAAAAAGAACATCGTTTCGACTGAACACCTCTTACTTACGGCTGTTCAATATTGAAAACAGAACGTGAAAACCATTTTTCTATTTCTCAGTCTTTTTTGCATCGGTTCAATTTCCGCAGCAGGACAATCATTACCGAAAACATCGGCACACCTTTACAGCGATCTTCAAAAATTAAAAACTGTTGGGTCGGTGCTGTATATTGCTGCTCATCCGGACGATGAAAACACTCGATTAATTTCCTACCTCACCAAAGAAAGGAAATTTGAGGTTGCGTATTTATCTCTTACCAGAGGAGATGGCGGACAAAATCTCATTGGCGACGAACAAGGTGAAGACCTGGGAATAATCCGAACGCAGGAATTACTCGAGGCAAGGAAAATTGACGGCGCTATACAATTCTTTACCCGCGCATTCGACTTTGGTTATTCCAAATCACCACAGGAAACATTTATGAAATGGAACAAAGAAGAAGTTTTGGCGGATATCGTATTTGTCATCCGTCTTTTTAAACCCGATATAATCATTTGCAGATTTCCAACAACAGGTGAAGGCGGACATGGGCACCATACAGCATCTGCAATACTTGCAGAGGAAGCGTTTGACGCTGCAGCAGACCCCAACAGATTTCCTGAACAACTTGCAGCAGTTAGCGCTTGGAAAACCAAACGATTGCTTTGGAATACTTTTAATTTTGGAACCAACAATACAACAGCTGAAGACCAACTTAAAATTGATGCCGGAGGTTTTAATCCCCTATCTGGAAAATCCAACGGTGAAATCGCTGCAGAAGCCCGGTCAATGCATCGCAGTCAGGCATTTGGAACAGAACGAAGAAGAGGTGAACAATTCGAATATTTCAAAACATTGAAAGGAAGTCCGGCGAGCAACGATATCATGGACGGGATTGCTACCGATTGGACACGATTCAAAGCAACTTCTTCAATAAATGCTATAATTGAAAAAATTGAAAAAAAATTCAGGCACGAAAACCCTGAATTGATCATTCCTGATTTAATCCGTTTATACCAGGTTTTGAATAAATATTCTTCCAATAAAGAACCTGAACTTCAGCATTGGGTTAGTCGGAAAACGAATGAAATAAATACGCTGATTCAAAATTGCGCAGGACTATTCATTGAATTCACCACTGATAAACCGGTCTATTCCATATATGACACAGTCAACATCACCATAAAGGCGATCAACAGATCGAAGACCAAAATTCAATTTGCATCCTTGTTTTCCGTTTTTGGAAAAACCATTAATCAGTTCCATGAAATCCATGATCAAATTCTTGAGCCTAATCAATTAAAAACAGCAACAATTAAAATGGTAATACCGGAAACTTATTTACCATCCAATCCCTATCAATACAGATATTCAAACGAAAATCAAACCAGGTTTCGCTGGCCCATGCCCATTAAACCACAATACAAGGAAGAATCATTGGTTTCACTTGGTATTAAAATAAACGGTCAGTTAATTGTTGTTCAACGTGATTTACATTATAAAAAAGTTGATCCTTCGTTTGGTGAAATCTACCAACCTTTTGTTATCGCACCGGAGATCAGTTTGAATTTCACAGAAGAACAATATATTTTCAACGGCAGCACATCAAGAAAAATACGGATACGAGCCAAAGCATTTCGACCAATTAAAAAGGCTCTTGTTTCACTCGAATACCCAAACGGCTGGCAGGTTACGGAAAAAGAAATTGAATTATCCTTCTCTGCCACAGGAGAAGAAAAGGAAATCGAATTTGAAATCACTCCCTCTACATCTTCAACTTCAGGAAAACAACAACTGAAAGCATTTATTGATATTAACGGCAAACGTAATTCATGGATGGAACACTTTATCCAATATGACCATATCGAAAATCAGCATTGGTTTACTGAATCAGTAGCAGGAATCACGGCAACAAACATTAAAACAAATACAAAATCGATCGGATACCTGGCAGGTGCAGGCGACAAAATCCCCGGCATTTTGCGACAACTCGGCTATGAAGTAACGCTGCTTAATGAGAAACTTCTGAATTCATTAAATCTGTCTCAATTCGATGCGATCGTTACCGGTGTTCGTGCGTTTAATACTGAATCCTATCTTAAACACATCAATAAAAAACTTTTTGCCTACGCAGAAACCGGGGGCATACTCGTTATCCAATACAATACAAGTACGTCGCTTGTAACCGATCAGCTTGGCCCCTATCCTTTCAAACTTTCCCGTGATCGCGTCACCGAAGAAGATTCTCCGGTTGAACTTTTGCAAAAAGATCATCCCCTGATGCGTTATCCAAATTATATCGCTCCAGAAGATTTTGAAGGCTGGGTACAGGAAAGAGGATTGTATTTTCCCGGTCAAATTGATGAGCGATACGAAACCATTCTTCAGATGGGTGATACAGGAGGGCCATCTTCAACAACTTCTATCATTACAGCAAAATATGGTAAGGGAAAATTCGTATATACAGGGATCTCTTTTTTCCGTCAGTTACCCGCCGGAGTTCCTGGAGCATTGAAACTATTTGTCAATCTTATTTCTAAAAACGAGAAATAACAGTGTTGGAACCTGAAAAGCAAAGCAACAAAACTGAAGAACGTCCACCTTTTTTCCCAAGTTGGAACATGTTCTATTTTTTCACCTTGCTTTGGCTCATGTTGATCATTTCTCTTCTTTATGAATTCACAAAAATGTTTTCATGAGTTTTGTCGATTGGATAGTTCTTTGCAGTACGCTTGCCGGTATTATTTTTTACGGAATCTGGAAAAGTCGCGGACAAAAAAACATTGAAGGATATTTATTGGGAAATCAATCCCTCCCATGGTATCATGTAATGTTTTCGGTTATGGCAACCCAGGCCAGCGCAATCACCTTTCTCTCGGCACCTGGTCAGGCCTACACAGACGGAATGCGATTTGTGCAATATTATTTCGGACTCCCCTTGGCAATGATTGTTGTAGCGGCTGTTTTTATTCCTGTTTTTCACCGATTAAAAGTTTATACAGCATACGAATACCTTGAAAATCGATTTGACTCAAAAACCAGATCCTTAGCAGCAACACTATTTCTAATCCAAAGAGGTTTAGGGGCCGGAATTACAATTTATGCACCTGCACTTATTCTATCATCATTGCTGGGATGGAATATCTACCTGACGAATATTGTTATGGGAGGGTTGGTTATCTTTTACACTGTTGCAGGCGGAACCAAAGCTGTTTCCTATACTCAGTTACAGCAAATGACAGTCATCATAATAGGTATGTTTATAGCCGGTTTTATGGTGGTTAAAATGTTACCTGAAGATGTTAGCATGACTGACGCATTGCATGTTGCAGGCACAATGGGCAAACTTAATGTAATTACAACTGATTTTAACCCGAATGATAAATACAATATCTGGAGCGGATTAATTGGTGGTTTTTTTCTTGCTCTTGCCTACTTTGGTACAGATCAATCACAAGTAGGCCGTTATCTTTCCGGTAAAAGTATTGCGCAAAGCAGAACGGGAATGTTGTTAAATGGAATGGTAAAAATTCCAATGCAATTTTTCATTCTGCTGATTGGTGTTTTGTTATTTACATTTTATCAGTTTCATCATCGTCCAATATTCTTCAATAAAGCAGCAGAAACAACAATTCTGCAATCTGAATATGCCACTCAATACAAAAATCTCGAACGCGAATACAATGATTTAAACGAACTAAAAGTAGGAGAAATTATGTCGCTGATTGAGGAGAAAAGGTTTGAACTTCCCACGGAAGGACGAAAAAAATCAATTCAGGATGCTGAAAATAAAATGAGTGAATTACGTACAGAAGCCATTCAATTAATCAAAAAAAACGACCCAACAGCAGATACGAATGACACGAACTATATTTTTCTACATTTCGTAATCACATTCCTGCCAATAGGATTAATTGGATTACTCATAGCAGTAATTTTTTCTGCTTCCTGGAGTTCAACAGCCTCAGAACTTAATGCGTTAGCCTCTACTACGGTTGTCGATTTCATTCAACGTTATGGCAAAAAAGACAGAACAGAAAGGAACGTGTTAATGATATCACGTCTCACAACAGTTGGATGGGGAATTATTGCAATTGGAGTCGCAATGTTCGCAAATAGAATGGGCAGCCTTATTGAAGCAGTTAATGTATTAGGATCACTTTTTTACGGAACTATGCTGGGAATTTTCCTGGTTGCATTTATGTTTAAGTTTATTAAGGGAAACGCTGTTTTTTATGCAGCAATTCTTGCAGAAGTAGTGGTAGTAATTCTATTTATAAGAGATGACGCTGCCTTTCTGTGGCTTAATATGATTGGATGTATTGCTGTGATACTATTTTCCATTCTTATTCAAACACTCATCCCCAAAAAATCCTGATCGAACTGTTCACTTAACAGTGATTTTGGTATTTATTCGCTAGGTTTTTTCTTCTGCGCAAAAGAACTTTGCCCAACTAGTCTATTCCAGTAGACCTCCGGGATTTTTAAAATCCCGGAGGTCTGCGGGGAATAATGGACAGGGGATACAACTTTCAATTTATTCTCAACCATGCAAAACCGAATAAATAACAATTATTGGCAGCCACAACCTTATATAGAAAATCTGCATTTTGAGGAGTCACAGATCTACCATGTATATAATCGGGCAAATGGAAGTGAATTACTATTTCGTAATGACAACAATTATTATTTTTTCCTTAGGAAAATAAAACAATACATCAGTCCTGTTTGCACTATATATGCATTATGTTTGATGCCTAATCACTTTCATTTACTTATTCGCATCAAGGAAAAAAAAGAAGTGCTTGATTTTATTAAATCAGAGGAGAATAAAATCAAATCTGATGAGGAGAATTTTTGCATGCATGAGATTACCTCCATGCAATTCAGGAGACTGCAGATTTCTTATGCAAAAGCACTTAACAAGCAATTGAGCAGAAAAGGGAGCTTGTTTATTCAGAATATTAAACGAAGAAACATTGACTCTGACCAATACTTTTTCAATGTTCTGGATTACATCCACAATAATCCGGTCAATAGTGGCTTCTCGTATCGTGCTGGTGATTGGAAATTTTCATCCTTTAACAGCATGGTGAACGACAAGGGATGCTGTTCGGGATGGATTGCCAGAGATGAGTTAATTGCAATATGCGGCGGACAATCAGAATTGAAAATTATTTTAACAAACAAAATAGGCAGCCTTTCGGCTGCCTATTGAATATTCCTTAAACGGAAAAAATTATTTTTTCTTCAATTGTAATTTTTGTGCGTCAGCAATAAGCTTGTCGTTCATTTTCACGTAATCGTCGTTCTGATCAGCTTTAGCTTTTTCCTTTGACTGATTAGCAGTAGCAATGCAACCATCGTAATCACCAAGATCGAATTGGATACGTGCCTTTAGAAGTATGATCCAATATGCATCCGGACGAGCCTTTACAGCTTCATCTGCCCACTCAAGTGCCTTACGCAAATCTTTTTTGTTCTCGTAATAGTAACGTGCAGCCTGGTAATATGGCTTTTTATCGCCTTTCATGGATTCATCAATCTGAGCCATGATTTTAGTATCGATATCAGCAGTAACAGTGAAAGAAATCATTGTACGCTCCCAAACAATGCGAATATCGCAACCGTCGCCTTTGGTGCGGACATTGGCAATTTCAATACTGAAGGTTTCTACCATTGCAGGCAGTTTAACCGGCTTGATCTTCATACGAACCGCGTCGTTTTCCTGCTTGTAATCTGCAGGTGATGTTACGGTTGTATCCTTACTCAGGATAACTGTCCACTCTGATTTACCCGGAATTGTAAGCAAACCGTATTTACCTTTTGGAAGTTTTTTACCTCCAACAGAAACTTCCTCTCCAAAATAAATTGTAGTTGCGCCATTGGCACCGGTTCTCCATACTTTGTCATAAGGAACCAGGTCACCAAAAACAACCCTTCCACGAACTGAAGGACGGCTGTAACTTAATTCAATGTTCGATGTTGCAAATCCTTGCTTAACTGTAATTGTAGGACTTGGGGCGGGAACGCTTAGCTGTCCAAAAAGGTTCTCGGAAGCCAACATTGTGATTGCCAGCGATAAACCCATCATAAAAATGCTCTTCTTGATCATAATGTTTTTATTTTTTTCAAATGTAAGCGATTAATTGTCATTACAATGATTTTCCGTCACTTAAACAGTGGTTTATGAATTTTGTTCAATTCATCGTATTATCAATCCTTATTGCCTCAGGTTGAGTATATTTGCCATTCTCAAAATCGCCATGGCGAACAATTTTTTTGCACATACAACGGCTGTGATAGATGAAGGGGCTCAGATTGGTGAAGGAACCAAAATCTGGCACTTCAGTCACATCATGCCCAATTGCAAAATCGGAAACCACTGCAACATTGGCCAGAATGTTGTGATCTCACCTGAAGTTATTCTGGGAAACAACGTTAAAGTGCAAAACAATGTGAGCATTTATACTGGTGTTACCTGTGATGATGATGTTTTTCTTGGACCTTCGATGGTTTTTACCAATGTGATAAATCCCCGCAGTGCAGTTAACCGTCGCGATCAATATGCAAAAACACATGTTGGAAGAGGAGTTTCAATAGGTGCCAACGCAACAATAGTTTGCGGAAACAACATAGGAGAATTTGCATTTATCGGCGCTGGTGCAGTTGTAACCAAAGAAGTTCCTGCATTTGCTCTTGTTGTTGGCAATCCCGCAAAACAAACCGGGTGGATGAGCGAGTATGGACATAAACTTTCCTTTAACACGGAAGGAATTGCAGAATGTCCGGAATCGGGTCAGCGCTACGAATTAAAAAAAGGAATCGTTTCACGTATCAGCTAATTTTCTATAGTGGAGAGTAAAATTAAATTTGGTGTAATAGGTCAGGGCCACATTGGCAAGCGTCACGCAGAAATGATTCGCCGTAACCCGGAATGCGAACTGGTGGCGGTTTGCGATATTCTTCCTTCAGAAATCACAAACTCTCCTGCAGCGGATCTGCCTTATTATTCCGATGTAAAGCCCATGCTTCAGTCTCACCCCGAAATTGAAGTCGTTAGTATTTGTACCCCCAACGGATTACACGCCCAACATTCGCTGCTTGCACTTGAGAACAAAAAACATATTGTGGTTGAAAAACCAATGGCATTGAATAAGCGCGATTGCGAAGAAATTATCTTCAAAGCATTGCAAGCCCATAAACATGTGTTTTGTGTCATGCAAAACAGATACTCTCCCCCTTCTCAATGGATCAAGTCGCTGATTGAATCCGAAAAACTTGGAAAAATTCATATGGTCCAACTGAATTGCTATTGGAACAGAGATGATCGTTACTACAAAAAAGGGAATTGGAAAGGAAGTCTTGACCTTGACGGCGGCACATTGTTTACCCAATTCTCGCACTTCATCGATATCATGTACTGGCTGTTTGGAGATATTCAAAATATTCAGGCTCGCTTTGCTGACTATACCCATAAAGATCTCACTGCATTTGAAGATTCAGGAATTGTAAACTTTGAATTCAGTCAAGGCGGAATGGGATGCATTAACTACTCCACTTCTGTATGGGATAAAAATTTGGAAAGCTCAATAACTATCATTGGTGAAAACGGAAGTGTAAAAATCGGCGGTCAATACATGGATCAGGTTGAAGTTTGTCACATCCAGGATTACAAGATGCCAGAACTTGCTCCTACCAATCCTGCCAACGACTACGGTCATTACAAAGGATCGGCAAATAATCACCATTACATTTTCACCAATGTAATCGATACACTTAAAGGCAGAACTACCATGACTACCAATGCGATGGAAGGACTAAAAGTAGTTGAGATTATAGAACGGATTTACGCACTGAAAAATTCCAACAAAGGATAACCAAAGGATATTATTTGAATATGAAAAAGCAGTTACCATCTTCTGCCAAAAACAAGGACCTCTACAAGCTGATTGCTGAAAAAAAAGAATCGGTTGCTGTTATAGGATTAGGTTATGTAGGCTTACCCATTGCACTTGCATTTGCGAGAAAAATTAAAGTGATTGGCTTCGACATCAATGCCCAGCGCGTTGAAATGATGAAAAAGGGAATTGATCCAAGTAACGAATTAGCAAAAGAAGAATTTAAGGGTTGCGATATTTCATTCACTGCAAATCCCGCTGATCTGAAAAAAGCTAAATTTTTTGTGGTTGCAGTACCCACTCCTATAGATGAACATAATCTTCCTGACCTGAGTCCGCTGCTTGGTGCATCCACTACTGTTGGAAGAGCACTTAAAAAGGGAGATTATGTCGTATTTGAATCAACGGTATATCCTGGTTGCACGGAAGAAGATTGTATACCAGTACTTGAAAAGGAATCGGGCTTGAAATTCAAGAAGGATTTTAAAGTAGGTTACTCTCCTGAACGTATCAATCCAGGAGACAGAGAACACACAATTACAAAAATTAAAAAAGTGGTTTCAGGATGCAGTGCAGAATCGCTTGACATCATTGCTAAAGTATATGAGCTGATCATTGAGCCTGGCGTGCATCGGGCTGCTACCATTAAAGTTGCAGAAGCTGCAAAAATCATTGAAAACACCCAGCGCGATGTGAATATTGCATTGATGAATGAATTGTCAATCATCTTCAATAAAATGGGCATAAACACCTTTGATGTACTCGAAGCTGCCGGAACAAAATGGAACTTTCTTCGCTTTTATCCGGGTTTGGTTGGCGGACATTGTATTGGTGTCGACCCGTATTATCTCACCCATAAAGCTGAAGCCCTGGGTTATCATTCGCGGGTAATAAACAGCGGAAGATATGTAAATGATTCAATGGGATTTTACGTAGCGAAAAACACAGTAAAAAAGATCATCGCAGCCGGAAAGAACATAAGCAAATCGAAAGTTCTTGTTATGGGGGCCACATTCAAGGAAAATGTAAGCGACATCCGAAATTCGAAAGTTGCAGATGTGGTTAAAGAATTAAAATCCTTCGGTGTAAAAGTTGATGTTGTAGATCCGCATGCCAACTCTGCCGAACTTAAACATGAGTATGGATTTGGATTAAATAAATTAGGCAAGGGATACGATGGTGTAATTATCTGCGTTAATCATAAAGAGTATTTAGGTCTCGACGAAAAATTCTTCACCGGAATTTTAAGCAAAGGAGGAGTACTCACCGATGTTAAGGGAATCTATAAGAACAAGATTAAAAAAATCACTTATTGGAGTTTATAATGGGCAGCACAACAAAAATACTCATCACCGGAGGTGCCGGTTTTATCGGGTCACACGTTGTAAGAAGATTCATAAAGAATTATCCTTCTTATCAGATTTACAACCTCGATAAGCTCACCTATGCCGGTAACCTGGAGAACTTGCGCGATATTGATAAATCACCAAACTATCATTTTATTAAAGGTGATATCGTGGACAGTGAATTCATTCAACAATTATTCAGTGAACACGATTTCGATGGCATTATTCACCTCGCAGCTGAATCGCATGTCGACCGTTCCATTGCTAATCCAATTGAATTTGTAATGACCAATGTAGTTGGCACAGTAAATCTGTTAAATGCTGCACGTAAAGGAGATAAGAAAAGAAGATTCTATCACATCAGTACCGATGAAGTTTATGGTTCACTTGGCACAAGCGGATTATTTTCAGAACAAACCAAATACGATCCGCATTCACCATACTCTGCATCCAAGGCATCATCCGATCATTTTGTCCGCGCTTATTACGACACGTATGGTTTGGATATCGTAATTTCCAATTGCAGCAACAATTATGGTCCCAACCATTTCCCTGAAAAACTGATTCCACTTTCCATTAATAATATCCGCAACAACAATGCGCTTCCGGTTTACGGAAAAGGAGAAAATGTTCGCGATTGGTTGTATGTAGAAGATCACGCTTCGGCCATTGATTTAATTTACCATAAAGGAAAATCCGGCGAAACATACAATGTGGGAGGATTGAACGAATGGAAAAACATTGATCTGATTCGTTTCCTGTGCAAAACCATGGATGTAAAACTTGGTCGTGAAATTGGCACTTCAGAACGACTCATCACCTTCGTAAAAGACAGAGCCGGCCATGATCTACGTTATGCCATCGATGCTTCCAAATTGCGCAACGAACTGGGATGGAAACCTTCAGTTACGTTTGAAGAAGGATTGGAAAAAACAGTAGAATGGTACCTCCGAAACACTGCATGGCTTGACAGAGTAACATCCGGAGAATACCGTAATTACTACGAACAACAATATACACATCGCTAAGATTTTATTTGATCATGGGTTTTTTGGGCGGATTATTCGGGAGAAGAAAAAAAGAAATTTTACCACCTGCTGATCTTTCTTTGCTGGGAACTGATGTGCATTCGCATTTTATTCCGGGAATTGACGATGGTGCAAAAACCATGGAAGACTCCCTAAGCATGCTCCGAACAATGCAGGAGTTTGGCTATAAAAAGGTCATTACCACTCCGCATATCATGTCGGATTTTTACCGCAATACACCGGAAATAATTCTAAGCGGACTTGATAAACTCAGAGAAGCTGCACACAAAGAAAACATCGACATTACTATTGAAGCAGCAGCTGAGTACTATCTCGATATTGAACTGGAAGATAAAATCCGAAAAAAAGAGTTGCTCACATTTGGTAATAATTATGTCCTTTTTGAAATGCCTTTTGTTGGCGAGCCTAAAAATCTAAGTAGGGCAATTTTCGAGATGCAGATGGCAGGCTACAAACCCGTCTTGGCACATGTTGAACGCTACTTATTCTGGCACCGCGAACCTGAAAAAGCACAAACCCTGTTCGATAAGGGTGTTATCCTTCAATTGAACCTGAACTCCCTGAGTGGGCACTATTCCCCACAAGTGCAAAAATCTGCAGAACAATTACTTGATTCAGAGATCATTGGACTCCTTGGAACGGATTGTCATAACATGGGTCACCTGGAGTTGTTGAAACAAAGTTCAACACTACCCTATTTTCACAAAGCAATGAAAATCAATAATTTGCTGAATCATTCCTTGTAAATGGAGATTCAAAAAATTGTTAACACTCAACTTATTAGTCGCTGAATACGTATATTTGAGTCATACGTATGAAGCTACGAATTTCACATCCACACACTTTACTCCTGGCAATCACTTTCGGTTCGGCCAGCTTAGCTGTTGCAGGTCCGGGAAATACGGATGGGAATAATGATAAATCAACCGAAACTTCTACCGACACCAAAACTACACCCGTCCCTTTCAATCTGAACAGTGGCGAATGGGTGATAATTGAAGTGATTGAAGACAATAAACCCCAACCTCAGCCGGATAAAGTTACTGTTGAACGAAAGAACATTTCGCAAATGACAGTCACCAAAGTTGAAGTTCGCAGTTGTCAGAAAAACACCACACCGGAGCAACTCATTCCAATCTTACGCGAGATTAACCAAACAGTAAACCATCGTCGGGTTTATATGCAGGAAGAAAACGGAAAAAAAATCTGGTACATCTCACCTGAAGTTAAAGAAACTCCTCAAGTGAATACGCCTGCTCCCGCACCGGCTCCTGCTGAACTTACTGTTCCATTTATTTTTCAGATCAAGATTTAATACAATCTCATTAAATAAAAAAAGTCCCGCAACAACGGGACTTTTTTATTTTACTGTATTAGCATTAAGCACTTGCCACTTCTACTTCGGGCGAAATTTTCTTCACGAGTCCCTGCAATACTTTTCCGGGACCTACTTCAACATATTGCGTTGCACCATCTGCAGTCATTTGGCGCACTGATTGTGTCCATGCAACAGGTGCGGTCAACTGCGCAACAAGATTCTTTTTAATTGCTTCCGGATCAATAACTGCACTTGCTGTCACATTTTGGTAAACCGGACAAACCGGTGTATGGAATTGAGTTGCATTGATTGCTGCTTCCAATTCAACGCGAGCGGGCTCCATAAGGGGAGAATGAAATGCTCCTCCAACAGGCAGTAATAACGCACGTTTTGCACCTGCAGCTTTTAATGCTTCACAAGCACGATTTACAGCATCAACAGCACCGGAAATCACCAGCTGACCCGGGCAATTGTAATTCGCAGCAACAACTACACCTTCTGTTGCAGTGCATATCGCTTCTACTTTGGCATCATCCAATCCAAGCACAGCCGCCATAGTGGAAGGTTCTGCTTCACATGCTTTCTGCATTGCTAATGCACGCTTTGAAACAAGTACCAGCGCATCCTCAAACGAAAGTGTTTTGTTTGCAACCAGTGCAGAAAATTCCCCCAGAGAATGTCCTGCAACCATGTCGGGTTTAAAAGATTCTCCCAAGGTAGCAGCAAGAATTACAGAGTGTAAAAAAATAGCAGGTTGGGTAACCTTGGTTTGTTTTAATTCTTCATCAGATCCTGAAAACATGATGTCCGTAATTCGAAATCCAAGAATGGAATTCGCTTTTTCAAACATTTCCTTTGCAAGCGGTGATTGCTCATAAAGGTCCTTTCCCATTCCGGAGAATTGGGATCCCTGTCCGGGAAACACATATGCCTTTTTCATGATTAGTGGTTTACGGACGAAGATAGAAAAAGGTAGAAAACAAAAAACCCCGCTTACAGCGGGGTTTTTCAAACTATAATTCAATGATCTTATTCATTGCGATTTCCGAGTAAACGGAGCAGCATAATGAAAAGGTTGATGAAATCAAGGTAGAGTGTAAGTCCGGCCATAATCGCCATCTTGCTAGCAAGCTCGTGACCGGAACCAACCTGCTCACCCATTTCCTTAATTTTCTGCATGTCATATGCTGTGAGTCCTGTGAAAACCAACACTCCAATGATGCTGATTAACCACTCAAGACCTGAGCTTTGCATAAAGATGTTTACGATGCTTGCGATAATTATCCCGATCAGTCCCATCATCAGAATGGATCCGAATTTGGTAAGGTCTGTTTTGGTAGTGTAACCCAGGAATGCCATTACACCAAATGTACCTGCAGTGATAAAAAATACTGCTGCAATTGAACCGGTGGTGTACATGATAAAGATTGAACTAAGCGACAATCCCATCATACCTGCATAAAGGATAAAAACGCCTAACAATACCGGAGCCGATAAACGGTTAAACGCAAAATTCATCAAAAGAACCAATCCGAGTGGTGCAAATGATACGATCCAGAACAATGGGTTTGGACGACCGGTTTCGGAAATAAAGAGACGAACAAACAACTCAAGATTACTTCCGATGGCGTATGCAACTACACCAGTAATGGCAAGCGCTGCCAGCATGTAGGAGAAAACATTGGCTACAAACGTGCGGGGAATTACGCCGGAAAAAGAAGAGGATCCGCCGCTTCCAACGTTGGTTGAGGTATTGAACATATTGTTGCTCATGGTTATGGTTTTTAGGTTATAACGAATTTAGTGAATTATTATTTTAAATGTGATCCAATCAGTGTAATGAATTCCTTCCGGGTTGGGTCTTTCAGGAATTCACCTGTGAAAGCAGAAGTTGTGGTTACTGAATTTTGCTTCTGAACACCTCGCATCTGCATGCACATATGACTGGCTTCGATCACCACTGCAACTCCAAGAGGACTCAACGTCTCCTGAATACAGTCGCGGATCTCTGTTGTCAGTCTTTCCTGTACCTGCAAACGCCGTGCAAAGGCATCAACAACACGTGGAATCTTGGAAAGTCCGACAATATGTCCGTTCGGGATATAGGCAATGTGTGCTTTCCCAAAAAAAGGTAACATATGGTGCTCGCACATGGAATAAACTTCAATATCCTTCACAATTACCATCTGACGGTATTCTTCGGCAAACATAGCGGATTGAAGTATCTCTTTGGGATTCAGATCATAACCATGTGTTAAAAACTGAAGAGCCTTGGCAACACGTTCCGGAGTTTTGAGTAACCCTTCCCGCTTTGGATCTTCACCAAGTGCAGGAATGATCTTCGAATAAGCATCCGAAATCTCCTTCAAAGTGCCTTCATTGTACTGTTCAACGCGTTCGTAACCGTCAAGCGAGTTCTCGGAAATTATGTCAGTTGGATTAGCCATATCAATGCTTATTCTCCGAAATATTCTGCGTAATTATTTTCTGTTTCCCAAAGTCGGATATTGTGCAATTCTCCTCCCAGTGTTCGTACCGGCTCTTCAAGGATTTCCCAGATCTTGATCGCGAGATTTTCGGTGGACGGCTTAATTCCCTTCATAAAATCTACATCCACATTGAGATTTCGGTGATCCAGTTTTTCAATTACTTCATTGCGGATTAATACGCTCAAGGCTTTTAAATCAACTATAAACCCGGTAACAGGATCAGGAACTCCCTTCACTGTAACAAACAGGTTATAATTATGACCGTGCCAGTTTTTATTGGCACATTTTCCAAAAACCTCGAAGTTCTTCTCCTCCGACCACTCATCATGCCACAGCTTGTGCGCGGCATTGAAATTTTCCCTGCGGGTTATGTATGACTTTCTCATTGCAATTAAACATTGCAAATATACGAGTAATCGGACACAAGGAGCAATTAACGGACAATCAGCTTCCGCGTCAGACGCTTTCCATTATGCGCTACAGATAACACATACGTCCCCGAAGCTATTTCCCTGCCGTTTGCATCTTCTCTTTGCCAGATTAAGCGCTGCTCACCGCTACCGCTTGTTCCTGAGTAAATCACCCTGATTTCCCTACCGCTGATGTCGAATACCCGAACATCCAATTTCCCTTCTGAGGGCAAATAAAGATCAATCGTAATTGCCTCGGCAAATGGATTGGGATAGGTTGCAAAATGAAGTTCTGCCGATTTTAATTCGGGGCTGGACAAAAACAGGGGAGTCAACTGTGCAGAAAATATTCCGTTTCCATGAGTAGCAACTACCATTTTCCCATCCGAAGCACGCGCTTTGATCATATTCACAATTGAATTACCGATAACACCCGGTGCCTCCTGTTGCCAAATGGTATTTATTCCGTTTAACTGATTCGTTGAATACAATCCAACTGAAGTTCCAACCAGATAAATTTTTTCGGGAGCGGAAGGATAAATCAATGACCAATACACAGCAGGACCATTACCGCTTCCATCCGGAAATTCTTCAAGATTACCGGAAACATCATCCCAGGTTACGCCCGCATCCGGAGTATGAAAGACACTTCGAATTCCATAATTGGAAAATGTTACTAATAATTCATCTCCGTCAAATTCATTGGTTCCGATAGAACTTACATAGGAATTGGGAGGAAAGATAGAAGCAGAAATTGCTGTTTTCACAGGAGTGGGCCCTGCAGCCTGATCCAATTTCAAAACATGGCTTTTGTTTGAACCGTAATATACTCGACCCGGATTAGCAGGAGAAATTGCACAAACCGTTATGTTTCCCTGTGATAAGGTCAATGTACTTTGAGTGATCTCGGTCCAGCCATGTGTAATTCGATTGTATATATCACCAATAACCGGAATTGTTCCGAGTGAATCATTTCTCCAGATTTTTGCATTGCGCGTAATCATATAGAGACGATTAGTATTGGAAGGGTCAAGGACAAAACAATTTATGAAATTATTGGTAGCAGCAATTCCAACAGGATCAATGCGTGTTCCCAAAATGGTATCACCATCATCGGTCATGATCATTTTATACATTTTTCCCTGTTGAATTGAAAAGATCCAATGTGGTCGTCCGTTTGGAATTCCGGTATACGAACCATCTCCGCGGTACACCCATTTCCAGAGTGAATCGATATGCCTGAATTTCGTAAACCAAATACCATTATCCTGGGCTCCACCTAGTGTGATATCGTTATAGGCATTTCCCTCCTCGATAGATACAGTATAAAACTGTGAAGTGACATAACCGTTATTTAATGAAATCCAGTGAACAGAATCGGCAAGCACATTCGTACTCAGGTGTACTCCACCATCCGACATGGTCATTGCACGCAAGGAATCCAGAAACACCATTCCATGAAGATCGGGGTGGTGATTGGGATAAACATACTGTGCAAGATTGGATTGATTGCACCGGTAACCACCTACCCATTTGTAAACCGGACTTGTAAACTGATCATTTGATCGGTAGAGGTTTGTCCCGCCAAGAAAAACAATATTCGAATTAGACGGATGCCAATTGATATGCATGTCGTATCCGCCTTGTGTTTGAAAATACCCAAAATCGAAATCAAAAAAACCTGTACAACTTCCGGCAGGTAAATTAGCTGAACGATTTTCCCAAACACCACCGCTTCCTGATCCGTTTCCGGAGACATACGTGTATTTAAACAATGAATGTCCATTTGTACCGGAACTTGGAGATTCCATTACACACATCACTTCATTTTCATTGGAAGGATTATAAGCCATTGCAATTCTTCTGTAGGTTGTCGGAAAACCGGATTGAATGGAATTCCAGTTCACTCCATCTACCGAACGCCAAATCCCTTTAGTTGGACCATCGCTTGATAATGCTGCATAAAAAACTCCGCCTGGCGTAACAATGATATCTGTATAATCAGAATTTGCAGTGGTGGTTGAATCAAACCCAAGCACAGGTTGCCAGCTTGTACCACCATCAGTACTTCTAAAGATACCGTTAAATACAGCTGCCAGTACAGTAGAATTTCCTGCTGCTGTTGGATCAACAACAATTTTCCAAACAAAATCCATATCGCCATTTCTGTACATGGTTTGCGGTGTATTTGAAGTTGTAGAACTAAGTAAAGACCAACTCAAACCATTGTCGGTTGATTTATAAATTCCGTTTCCACTCATTTGTGAGGTGAATTCAGTTCCACTGACTACTCCGTAATATTCGCCTGTACCGGCATACCATGTATCTTCATGTCCTGCTCTTTTATCCTGAACTATACATGAAATACTATTGAGATCACCGATATCAGAAACACGCTCAAAATGTGCACCTGCATCTGTACTTCTCCAAATTCCGCTTGTAACACCACCGGCCAGCAAAATATTCTGATCACGAACATCAAATGCAAGAGCGCGTGTTCGTCCACCCAATTCTTTTGGTCCAATCAAAGAAAAATTTATTGAACGTTGAAAATTCTTTGGAAGAGTTGCTGCAAAAGCAAGTTCTCGTTGCCGTATACCTGCCGGGATCAATCCGGTTGAAGGATCAGCATGCCGCTCAAGTTCCCATGCAAGTCGTCCATCAGGATCGGAAGGATCATTACCACCCATCGCATCTCCGGTAAAACGAATACGGTCTGTTGGAAGGAGCTGAAGAAGAATGAATCCTGCAAAAACAATGAAAAAGCGAATACGGTTATTCATACAAACATTTATTTCTTAACTATTAATTCAATTCAAATCAAACCTGAACAAGATCGGTCCAAAACGCGGGATAGGACTTATCTACAACACTCCGCTCTTCAATTATTACCGGACCGGCTACCAATGCCAAGGGAGCAAATGCCATTGCAATTCGATGATCTTCGTAGGTATTAACTGGAACTGAGGGCGTTTTTAGTTCTCCTGAAAACAAAATCATTTCATCGTCAGAAGGGATTTCTGTACGCACACCAAATTTTGCCAATTCATTTTGCAATGCAGTGAGACGATCTGTCTCTTTTATTCGTAAAGTTTTTAATCCGGTAAAATGTCCGCCAATCCCAAGGCCGGCACAGGTACATGCAAGCGTTTGCGCAATATCAGGACAATCAGAAAAATCAAAGTTGAGAAACTCAGGAACAATTGCATCCTGATTCTTGATGAGGCGGATTCCACCTTCTTCATAGTGTGATTGTACTCCAAGCATTTCAAAAATTTCACGAACAACACGATCGCCCTGTAAACTTTCGGAATGAAGTCCGCCCAAAAACAAATCGGCTTCTTTTGCGAGAGCAACCACTTCAAACCAATACGAAGCCGCACTCCAATCAGCTTCAACACAAAAATCACGCGACTGATATGGAGATGATGCTATACGGATTTCATTTCCCTCCCAGTTAATCTCAGCACCAAAATACCGCATTAGCTCCATGGTCATGTTCAGATAGGGTCGCGAAACAGGTTCTTTTGTAAATGAAATATTCAATCCATCCGGCAATACAGGTCCAATGAGCATCAGCGATGAAACAAACTGACTGCTCACACCTGGATTCAGGTTCACAACTCCTCCGCTCAATTTTTTACCCCGAATTCTCAAAGGAGGAAATCCTTCTTTACCTGCATAACTGATCTCTGCGCCGATGGAACGAAGTGCATCCACAAGTATTCCAATAGGACGATTTTTCATTCGCTCACTTCCGGTTAATAAAAATCTACCCGGACTTATGGATAACAATCCCGCGAGAAACCGCATGGCTGTTCCGGCCGGACCAACATCAAAAACCTGTTCAACACCCTCATGAACATCGGGGAGCTGAACTAAAATATCAATCAATGTTTGAGTATCCCGCGCACTTGCAAGATCGTGTATTGTAAATTTCTCTTTTGATAAAGCAGCAATAATCAGCACCCGGTTGCTTTCACTTTTTGAACCTGTGAGAGCAAGTCTGGAACAAATTTGTTTGTAAGGAGCTGTTACCTGTATATTCATTAACGGTATAAACTATGATAATAGCGAAATGAATCACTTATTTCATCTGCGGTACAGGAAAGGTCATGAACAGGTTTTCCAATACCATCCAGCAAGGTGAAACTGATACTGTCGTCTTTGTTCTTTTTATCATTTTTCATTAATTCAATCAGACGATGAGTATCCATATCCTCAAACACACGATGCTCATACAATGAAGTGATCAAAGTGCTGATCGACGATAGTTCTTCCTTGTTCATTTTACGTTTGCGTTCAGACAAATAACTTTCACAGATCATGCCTATTGCAACGGATTCGCCGTGGGTAAGCGGAGTGCGTCCACCCTCCAGCGATAAACTCTCAACAGCATGACCAATTGTATGTCCGAAATTCAACACTTTTCGAAATCCCTTTTCTGTTGGGTCAGCTTCAACAATTGATTGTTTTATCGCAACAGACTTTTGAATGATAGGTTCCCAATCCGCATTTCCCAACGGGTGCGAATTAAGGATCAGCTCCCAATACGATTTATCGGCGATCAATGCATGTTTAATCACTTCAGCAAATCCAGAAAGCAATTCACGCGTCGGAAGTGTAGATAAAAATACAGGATCGATAAATACAGCAAGAGGTTCGGCAAACAATCCAATTTGATTTTTTAATCCATTCAGATCGATCCCGACTTTTGCTCCAACAGAAGCATCCACCTGACTAAGTAATGTGGTAGGGATATTGATAAAACGAATGCCTCGTTTGTAGGTTGATGCAATAAAACCTCCCATATCGCTGATCACTCCCCCACCTAGATTGATAAACAATGCCTGGCGATCGGTTTGCATATCGGAAAGCGCTTCCCAAATATGTGTGCAGATGGTGATGTTTTTGTTATGCTCTCCGCTTTCAATCTCAATTAATTCAGCCTGACGCAATGCCTCTATTTGACTGACCAAGACCGGAAAACAATATTGCAGCGAATTTTCATCCACAAGAATGAACTTCCTGGCCTCTTTTAGTCCGGAGGAAACAAGTAATTCTTCGAGTCCTGAAAAGGCCAGAGAACCAATCTCTACCGGATGATGGTGTGTTGTTTGTTTGTTCATTGCTATGTGCAAGATAGCCAAAATGAGACTATCGCACATGAAAAACAGCAAAATACCTTTGCTCAAATCATCTCCCGGTAGAGATCAATAGTTGCCTCTATTTTGACCCAAAAAAACGGCTTACCGGTTGCTTTTACAGATATATTTGCAGCATAATACACCGCCATGATCTCATTTGAAAATACAGAGATTGCCTTTTCCGGAAAGAGCGATAAGGATCTTCGCAGAGCATACATGCTTTTCCGATTAATAGGGAGGCCTTGGATGGTAAGGTTGGGAAAAACGATGACCAATCTCGCACTTGCGATGCGACTTCCCATTAGAGGTATCGTTAAACGAACCATTTTTCGTCACTTCTGCGGCGGTGAAACCATTGAAGAATGTGAATCCAGAGTCATCGAATTGGGGAAATTTGGAATTGGAACCATTCTTGACTACTCGGTTGAAGGAAAACGTGCTGAAGAAGACCTTGATGCGACTTCCCGGGAAATCATTCGAACAGCAAAGGTTGCCAGTGGAAATCAACATATTCCCTTTTGTGTTTTTAAAGTCACCGGAGTTGCACGCTTTGGATTACTCGAAAAATTAAGTGCATCAAAGGAACTTTCTGAAGAAGAAAAACAAGAATACCTGCGCGTGGTAAACCGTGTGGATGCTATTTGCCGTGAAGCATACACAGCAGAAACACCGGTTTTTATTGATGCTGAAGAAAGCTGGATTCAACCGGCCATTGATGGAATTGCCGATGCGATGATGGCTAAATACAACAGACAAAAATCCATTGTGTTCAATACATTGCAAATGTACCGTCACGACCGGCTCGACTTTTTTCGCCATTCCATTGAGAAAGCGCGAAAAGGCGGATACAGGATCGGAATGAAAATCGTTCGCGGTGCATATATGGAAAAAGAACGTAATCGTGCTGCAGAAAAAAATTACCCCTCCCCTATTCAGCCCGACAAATCAGCATCCGACCGGGATTATGATGAGGCTTTGCGTCTCGCTGTTGACAATCTTGATGTAACCGCAATCTGTGCAGGTAGTCATAATGAAAATAGCGCTTTACTTCTCACCCGCCTTATGCGGGAAAAAGGAATTCCTGCAAACGATACCCGTATTTATTTTGCACAATTACTTGGCATGAGCGACCACATCAGCTTTAACCTGAGTAATGCAGGATACAATGTTGCAAAATATGTTCCTTACGGACCTGTTCGGGAGGTTCTGCCCTATCTTATTCGCCGCGCTGAGGAAAACACGAGTGTAAAAGGTCAAACAGGCAGAGAATTAAGTCTGATTATCAAAGAAAGACAGCGTCGTAAAAAATTGCAGCGCTGATTCGCATTCACTATCTTGGTGCAATTATGGTTGCATCAATCCGAATTCCTTTTAGTGCTTTATTGTTTCTGTTTGTACTGAACGGAACTTATGTCAGAGCACAATCTGCCGACGAAATCCTGTTTGAAACATTAAGGAAAAAAGTAAAACTGGACTCGTATTACGATTCGGCCTCTGTTTTTCGTTCGGGTGAAGAAGCAATTAAACTGGCAAGAAAATTAAATGACCGAAGCAAAGAAGCAGAAATCCTGGTTTTTTACGGTAACCACTTTTATTACAGCCACAATTTCCCAAAAGCGAAAGAATATTTTACCAAAGCCAATTTGCTCGCTTTAAATGCCGGCGCAAAATCAATTGAACGTCTCTCGAGAATTCGTCTGACCTATCTTTTACAGGATTACGAAAACGAATCAGAAGAAGCTGAAATCGGATTTAAGTCAATTTTAAAAGAAGCGCAGCAAAACAATGATCCAGTAAACATCATTGAATGTTACAATGCACTTGCAATGTCGGCAGAGAAGAGGAACGACACCCAGGAAGCTTTTAAAAACTATATGGAAGGATTAAGAGTTGCTGAAAAAAATCAACTCTCCTATTATACGGCCGTCATGTTAAACAACATTGGCCTCATCAAACTGAACAATGGTGAGATCGATGAAGCGTTGGAAGATTTTAACAGAGGATTGGAACTTGCACGGGAGGAAAAAAACCCCAGACTTGCAGGACATTTGCAAAACAATATCGGATTGGTATATATTCGTCTTAACAAAAACGATGAAGCACTTGCTCATTTTCGCATTGGTATTGATTATGCAAAAACCATCAATCACCCAAAAGAAATCGCGGTTGCTTATATCAATTTCAGTTCAGTGCTTAATAAAATAAAACGTTCACTGGAATCACTCTGGTATCTTGACTCTGCCATTAATGTGATGGAAAAAAACAATATGAAGTTTGAACTGAGTAAAGGTTATCTTGGAAAGGCCCAGGTATTAACCGATATGGAACGCTATGATCAGGCTAAAGTCGTGGCGCAAACAGCAAGAGATGTAGCCAGTGCAAACAATAATCTTGAAGACAATGCATTCGCTCATTTAACCTTACACCGCATCTACGAAAAAATGAAGCTCCATGAGCTTGCTCTAAAGGAATATAAAACATTTCGCACACTTGAAGACAGCCTTCAAAATTCCAGAAACACCCGAGCCATGAAAGAGTTGCGGGTACAATATGAAGTTGAAAAGAAAGACATTCTTCTCGAGCAGGAAAGAAACAAAGCCACCATTCTTGAACAGGAAAACAAATTGCGCGCTTTCCGAGTACGATTGATTGTTGGAGGAGGAGTTCTGATTGTTGTTGTTGTTTTCATAGTATTCTATTTACGCAATCAACGCAACCTCCGTAAGGAGCAACAAAAATTCAGTCAACAACTTATTTCCGATCTCGAAAAAGAACGAGCGCGGATTGCCCGTGATTTGCATGATGATATCGGGCAGAGTTTATCCGCCGTAAAATCAAAGCTCACATTACTGGCACGTGAAGGAGAGCGGAATGCGCATGAAATGGAAAAAGAAATTGGAAAAGTAATTGAACAAACGCGTGAAATTTCCCGTTCACTTTACCCCTCCTATCTTGAAAAAATAGGACTTACTCGAAGTGTAGCACGACTGATGGAGATCGTTCAGAAAAGCACCTCTATTGAATGCAGTTTTGATATTTGTGAAGAGATTGAACAATTGTCGCTCGACAAAAAAACACATCTCTACAGGATACTGCAGGAATGTGTGAATAATACCATCAAACACAGTGGTGCAGCAGCACTAAAAATTTCCATTGAAGTAAAGGACGATGACTTTGAACTTACCTATCGTGATAATGGCAAGGGTATACAAGACAATGATGAAACAAAGGGAATGGGCTTTCTGAGTATAAAGGAAAGAGCAAGAATGCTCGGAGGAGAAATGGAAATCGGAGACAATTCCAGAAAAGGGTTTCGATTAATCATTACCTTTAACATGGAAAGGAATCGAAAAGAATGAAACTACTGATTGCTGATGACCATCCTATTTTCAGAAAGGGTTTGAAAGACATTCTTCAGCAGTCTTTTTCGACGGTTGAGATCATCGAATGCGAAGCCGGAGATAAAACGCTCGAAATTATTCGGCTCGAAAAACCCGATGTTGCCGTACTCGACATTGATATGCCGCACATTAACGGTCTCGATATTTGTCAGACTGTTTATAGCGAAGGATTACCTACCCGCATTATTATTCTTACCATGTATAAGGAAGAAGAAATGTTCAACAAAGCATTTCTTACCGGAGCAATGGGTTATGTTGTAAAGGACAATTCTGTTGTTGAGATTGTGGAATGCATCAAAGAGGTAATGCTGGGCAAGAAATTTATTGGTCCCGCCCTTCAGGGATTCCTAACAAAGTTCAAAGAAGCCGATAAAAAGAAAGACCGTATTCGTGAATTACTGCACTCGCTGACTCAGGCCGAATTGAAGACACTAAAACTGGTATCCCAAAACCGGGCGAGCAAAGAAATAGCCGAACTGCTCTTCGTTTCTGTAAAGACCGTCGAGAACTACCGATCCAGGATCTGCAAGAAACTGGAACTTGACCCTCGGAACAACAGCCTGTTATTATGGGTGAGTGAAAACAGAGAACTCCTTGCTACGATTAAGGAATTTTAGACCCGAACCAGGGCTTGTTAAATTTTATTCATCGAAGGCCTAGTATTGTTAATCGGTAAAATTAAACGGTTTAGCCGGTTTTTTTGAGGGGGCGCCCCTCTAATCCATACCAATTACCGGGAATACTTTTGGCATCGGAAAACTACTTATTTATGCAAAACCGAATCTCTTGCCAATCTTGGTCGATCCCGACCATTGCCCCACTTCGTGCCAGTGCGCTGCTGGGGATGATGCTGTTCCTTCTTGTTAGTATTGGAACACATGCACAAACTACAACAACCTTTAAGATCAAGTACGACATTAATTTGTTGGACCTTCCCGGTGGTGTTGCACAGCTTCCCGGTGGTGATTATGTCATCGGAGCTATTAACAGCACCGGCATTTTTCTGCAGGGTAATTTGACCCGTGTAGATCAATCAGGAAATGTAGTATGGTGCAGAACGATGACCGGATCATCTTTAGCAACCATCGTTAATGACGTTATTATTGATAACAGCGGCAACATTGTTGTAGCAGGTGATAATTCACCCGGTGCATTTGTAACAAAGGTTGATGCGGCAGGAAATAACATTTGGGCTACACGAATTTCCCTTCCCAACGGAGGAGGTCAGAGCTCATCAGAATCTGCAAACAAAATCATCCAGGCCAATGACGGAAATTATGTAATTGGCGGAAGTGTGACTTACTTCTGGGATAACGTTGGAAGTGTAAGAAGAGACACCACGTTAATGTTTGTTAGTAAGGTCAACTCCACAACGGGTGCTGTAATGTGGAGCAATGTGATATATGTTCCAACGGCAAATCCGGATGAAAGTTTTATTTCAGGAGTAACAGAAGTTTCCGACGGATTCGTTTTTGCAGGCGATCTTTCAGAAGGAACAGGAACGCTAAACAGTGATGGCGATTATCCATCAGATGCCATCATTTTTAAAGTGAATAAAACAACAGGAGCCCTAATATGGACGAGGAAACTCGGTTCAGCGGGACAGTCCGAATATTTCAGTGATGTTACTACAACTTCAGGAGATAAAATTCTGGCCTGTGGTGGTGCAAATGGCGGAGCCATTATGATGCGTTTTGACCTTGCCGGAAATATTGAGTGGAGTCACAGATGGACTAACGGTTTAACCTATGAAATGACAGAAGTGGTTGAAACATTCGATGGGCAATATGCAGCTTTTGGAATGAATACTGTATTTGCGTTCCCTTTCCCTTCATTCTACGGAACAATACATAAGGTAACTACAGCAGCAACTCCGGCAACAACTTTTGGAAAAAGATACACCACTCCGGGAGCTTTAGGCAGCATTTCTCTAATTCCTGAAGGAATCAAAACACAGGATAACGGATTTTTAATGTCGTTAATGACATTTGGGCTTCCGGATTACTCCATCTACTCCGTAAAAACAGACCCAACCGGTGTTATTGCCCCGAGCGGGGGATGCGCAGAGACCAACTTCTCACCTTCGCGTGCGAACTACAATCCAACAACTTCATTAATTACCCCAACAGAATACCTCAATTACGCAACAGGTGGTTCCATTACAATCACAATGGCAAGTGTAACTCCGGTTACAACTATCGATTGCCGCACTGTTATTTGTTCTGCACCAGCAGCACCAACGGTTTCTACCAATCCTAATCCTGCCACCATTTGTGCAGGTCAGTCAGTAACGCTTACTGCAAGCGGAGGAAGTGGTGTAACCTATCGCTGGTATACTGTATCTTCCGGAGGTACAGCATTTGCCACAGGCGCATCAACAGTAGTTTCTCCTGCAACAACAACAACGTATTATGTTGAAGCAGAAGACAACGCCAACCCCGGTTGTGTGAGTACTCGTACTGCAGTTACTGTAACAGTTAATCTACTTCCTAATGTTGTGGCAACACCTTCTCCAACATCGGTATGTTCAGGTAACGGTCCAAACATCGCCTTAAGTTCCAACATTGCAGGAACAGTTGGTGTAACCAGCTTTACCTGGACCGTATCTCAAACCGGCGCAAGCGGTGCAAGTGCAGGATCTGGTACAACAATCAACCAAACATTAACTGCAACAGGAACATCGCCCGGAACAGTAACCTATACCGTAACACCCACTGCAAATGGTTGTACAGGAAACACAGCAACAGTAACTGTAACTGTGAATCCCACTCCAACTGCAAGTGCCACACCTAACCCAACAACGATCTGCTCCGGAAATGCCCCAAGTGTTGCATTGAGTTCGAATGTTACAGGAACATCATTTAACTGGACCGTAGCACAATCTGCAGGAATTACCGGAGGTAGTGCAGCATCAGGTTCAAGCATTGCACAAACGCTCAACAACAGCGGAACAACAGCGGGAACTGCAACTTACACAGTTACACCTTCAGTTGGAGGATGTAACGGAAACACGATCACTGTTACTGTAAACGTAAATCCTGCGCCTGTTGCAAGTGCTACACCAAACCCGCAAACCATTTGTTCCGGACAAACCAGCAGCGTTGCACTTTCTTCGAATGTTAGCAACACCACTTACGCATGGACAGTAACCCAAACTGCAGTAAGCGGCGGTGCGAACGGAAGCGGTGCAAACATAGCACAAACACTTACCAATGGCGGAACCACTGCAGGAAACGCCAGTTATGTTGTAACACCAACTGCAGGTGGATGTAATGGTTCTCCAATTACAGTTACTGTGAACGTTAATCCGATTCCGGTTGCAACAGCTACACCAAATCCGCAAACCATTTGTTCAGGACAAGCAACTTCCATCAACATCACTTCGGGTGTTGCAGGAACTACGTTTAGCTGGACAGCATCACAAAGCGGTGTTACCGGTGCAAGCAACGGAACGGGAAGCAGCATTGCACAAACACTCAGCACCAGCGGGGCAAGCGCAGGAACTGCAACATACGTTGTAACTCCGAGTGCAAACTCGTGTAACGGAACTCCAACAACGGTTACCGTAAACGTAAACGTCACCCCTGTTCTCGGAACTACAAGTGCACAGAATACAACAATTTGTCAGGGACAATCAACGCAGATCACTGCAACAGGAACAGGAGCAACATCATTCAGTGTTTACGATGCTCCATCAGGTGGAACATTATTGGGGGCAACACCACTTACAGTGAATCCATCAACAACTACTACTTATTATGTCGAAGCCAACAATGTAAACGGTTGTGCTGATCCGGCAGGAAGAGTTGCTGTTACAGTTACAGTGATTCCTGTTGCCAACCCGGCATGGACTTCACCAGGTGCTACTTGTGTGCAGGCTGGTCCAATTAACCTGAACAATCTTGTAACAGGAACTGCAGGCGGAACGTGGACAGGAACAGGAGTAACAGGAAACATTTTTGATCCAACCGGCTTGGCAGGACAGACAGTAAACATTACCTATACCGTAGGTACCAATCCTTGTGTACAGGTACTCACTCAAAGCATAAGTGTGCAGGCAGTAATTACCGCAGCATGGACATCACCCGGCACCATTTGCGAATCTGATCCTATTATCAATCTGAATTCTCTCATCACAGGCACAGCAGGTGGAACATGGAGTGGATCAGGTGTAACCGGAAATACATTTAATCCTGCCGGACTTTCAGGAACAGTGAACATCACGTACAATGTTGGTGTAGCACCTTGTCAGGATCAGGTTACCCAAGCAATTATTATTAATGCATCACCACTTGACCCAACAGTAAGCGCAAGTGCTGGAAGTATTTGTCAGGGAGGATCAACCAGCATCAACGCATCAGGCTCCGGTGCAGGTGTAACTTACAATGTTTACGATGCTTCCGGAAATTTACTCGGTACAGCGCCTTTGAATGTTTCTCCATCATCAACAACTACATATTTTGTTACTGCAACAAACGCAAACAATTGTGTAAATCTTGGCGGACAACAGCAGGTAACTGTAACTGTAAATAACAATCCTGTTGCAAGTGCCGGAAATAATGTAACGATTTGTCCGAACACCTCAACTACCCTTACTGCAACAGGTGGAGGAACGTATGAGTGGAGCACAACAGAAACATCGTCCAGCATCAGTGTAAGTCCAACTACCACCACTACCTACAATGTAGAAGTAACCAACGCATCAGGATGTACAGCAACGGCAAGTGTAACGGTAACTGTATACGATGCAGGATCGCTTACAGCAAACAATGATTCTGCTTATGTAGAAAATACTTCAAGCGTTTCGATCAACACTTCTCCCAATGACATTGGAAATCCGGGTGCCATTTCAATTATAAATGGTCCTGACAATGGAATCTTCACTGTGAATGGAAGCACAATTACCTACGATCCGAATGACGGGTACATTGGTATGGACACGATTACGTATGTGATCTGTGATGCATTTTGCTCCAGCTATTGCGATACTGCACAGGTTTATATCCGGGTAACAAGAGAAGTTGTAATTATTGTCCCTGGAGGATTTAGTCCGAACGGTGATGGAATTAACGACAACTTTGTAATTGTTGGTTTGGAAAAATATCCGGAGAACGAATTGTATATCTACAATCGTTGGGGAGAACTGGTTTATCAGGCAACTCCTTACAACAATGATTGGGACGGTTTATCGAATGGCAATCGCACTATCTATGGTGATGAAGTTATAGACGGAACCTACTTTTATATCCTCAAACTCGATCCAGCTATCGAACCATTAAGAGGTTCACTTGAATTGAGAAGAAAATAATTGTTGGTAGAACTTTAATAGAAAAGAACATGAAAACCTTACGCTATATTTTGATCGCTGCCATCACTATGATGAGCACGAGTAATAATTCCAAAGCACAGAATCAGTTTCTGGTATCGCAATACATGCTGCATCATGGATTCATCAATCCCGCTGCAATAGCCAATACAAACCGCATGAGTGGAGCTGCATTTTACCGCACCACCTGGACTGGTTTTGATGGCGCTCCGGTATTGCAGGGAATCAATTTCAATACCCCATTTAGTGGAGGCAATAATGCAGCTGGCATTACTATACTTCATGATAAGATTGGAGTAAACCGCAACATTGAAATTACCGGAACCTATGCCTACCGCATGAAAGTGGGAATGAACCAATATCTTTCGTTCGGAGCAGCAGCCACAGTTTCATTATTGCAAAGTGATTTTAGTTCTGTTAATACAACACAACCAAACGATCCGATTTTTTCGGCTAGCACTCCTACTTTTGCAATGCCAAATTTCAAGTTCGGTGCATATTATTTCCAACCTAATTTTTATGTTGGTCTGTCTGTTCCAAATCTGTTGGAGAATAAAATTGTTTACGCAACAGAATACCAGGGTAAAACCAGTTTCAATTTCAGCGCAATTCACTTTTACCTGAATGCAGGATACAAGTGGGCTGTTAACCGTGATTTTGATATGAATTTTTCTACCATGGTTAAGAATGTTTCAGGCGCACCACTTCAAATGGACCTAAATGCAATGGGATTGTTCAATAAAAAATTCGGGATCGGACTTTCTTATCGAACAAGCAAAGAACTCGTAGGATTGTTAAACTTCCAGTTGAATCAGTCCTGGAGACTTGGATACGGGTATGATTTCAATTTCAACCGAATTGGCAATTACAGCAACGGTAGTCACGAAATCATGGTTGTATTTAATATGGCTCAGGTAAAATCGCACGCCATTCTTGAATCACCCCGCTTCTAAAGTACACCTGCAAGGAAAAAAGTATGAAAACAATTCGAATTATTTTGCTCACACTGTTGAGCACTGTCACTCTATTTGCATCAGCACAGCGCAAATACCTCCAGGAAGGTGATGACTTTTATAAGAGAAGAATGTACCTGGAAGCAATTGCCAGTTACAAACTCGCTTTGCAAGAAGATGTTGTAGTGAAGAAATTCTACATGACGCAGCAGATTGCAAAAACCTATAAACGTTTGTTTGACTATAAAAATGCAGCAGAATGGTACGGCAAACTCATGGAGTTTAAAGACGACAATACGGCAGAAAACATGTTTGAGTATGCAGAGATTCTGATGAACCTTGAGCAATATGATAAGGCAGCTGAAATTTTCAAAGCGTATTGCATCAAATCCGGCAAACCGGATCTAGCAGGCAAATATGCAGCCCTTTGCAAATGGCCAAAAGATAATGCTGGCATGAGCAAATCCTTTAACACTTATCGCACCAATATTGAAACTGGTGGAAGAAGTATGGGTGTAGCGATATACAACAACGGCATTATTTATGCATTACCTCAAAATCAGGATTACGCAGTAAAAACAACCTATTACGATCTTGCTTTTGCATCGGCAGCAGATTCCATAAATTTTGGAACCTCTGTTGTTTTGCCGGGTGAAACTAATCGCTCCTTTTATGAAGGGACTCCCTTTCTGAGTGCAGATGGAAAATTTCTCTATTTCACTTCCAATGCAACGGAAACTGAAAAATTTGTTGAAGGCAAAAAGAAAAAAGCAGGAATCAGCTCTTCCGGAATGAATGTTCTGCATATCTACCGCGCAGAAAAAGTAAACGATTCCTGGAAACACATCACAGAGCTTAACGTAAATTCTGAAGAATACAATTGTGCCTTTCCTTCACTAAGTGCCGACGGAAAAACACTTTATTTTTCATCAGACATGCCCGGAGGTTTCGGAGGCTTTGATTTGTATATGTCAACATTAACCAACGACGGAAAATGGTCGGCACCGAAAAATCTCGGCACAACTGTAAACACCGATCGCGATGAATTCTACCCTTATGTTTACGGCGATAAATTTTATTTCTCTTCGAGAGGACTCCCCGGTTTTGGTGGTGCAGATATTTACGAAGCAGATCTGAAGGAAGGAATGCCCGGCAATGCACGCAACATGGGTAAACCATTTAACTCTCCAAAAGATGATTTCTCATTTATCATGAGTACTACGGGAAAAGCAGGGTATTTCAGTTCAAACCGGGATGGAGAAACAGGCTATGACCACATTTACTATTTCAAAAAGAAATTTGTTCCCGATACACTTCGCGGACTTGTAAAAGACAAGATCACAGACAAACCTGTTGAAGGAGTTAAAGTGGAACTGTTACTGATTGCAGAAGATGGCAGCGAATCTGTTGTGAATTCTCTAATGACTCCTAAAAACGGCAAATGGGAATTCCTGATCGATCCGGAAAAAAACTACCGCGTACGATACACATTGAATGGATATGAAACTGAAGAACGCACCGTTTCATCCATCAATAAAGTTGGCGAACTCGACCGCAATGAAGAAAAGAAAAAGTTGAGTCCTGTTTACATGAAGCCAATTGTTAAAAAGGACAATGTTGTACGAATCGATAATATCTATTTTGATTTCGACAAGGCAAGTATTCAACCGGAATCGTATCCTATCCTCGACAACATTGTAAAATTTCTCCAGGAAAATCCGGAAGCACGCATTGAATTAAGTGCACACACTGATGCAGTTGGAAATGATGCCTATAATCTTGGTCTCTCCAAAAAGCGCGCTCAGTCTTGTTTTGATTATCTCGTTAGTAAAGGCATTTCACCCTCGCGACTTGTTCCTGTTGGTTATGGTGAAACACGACTACTTAATAAATGCAAGAAAAAGGATGACTGTCCGGAAGAACAGCATGCCATCAATAGAAGAGTAGAAGTAAAATTCCTCTGAAGAACCAGGTTGTCGTCGGGTCCTTTCCACACTATGTCGGTCCCGTTCTTTTCACGACAGTAGTTTTCCTCCCGACGACAACCTCTTTTTTTCACAAAGCGAAATAAGCTTTGTAATAAATCTTCACAAATCCAGCGCTCATCACCCATCAAAGCATTGAAAATCAAAAAGAAAGGTATTGAGGGGCTGCCCCCACTAAATCGATATAAGTTGCCCTATACATTTGAACCATCATTTAATTTGGTTTGTATGAAACGCATCATCATTGATCCGGTAATTCTTCCATAAGGAGTTAATTCCCGTCGGTATCTCTTCTGAAAATAAAGGCAAGTAGGTTTTCAATTTTATACCGGCGGGATTTTTTCACAATTGTTTCAGTTTTTGTTTTTCATTCTTCTTCCTCCATCAATTGAGGGGGCAGCCCTACTGAAAGGAAATTCGTTCCTGAGCTATTTTTAACACATAGGATTTATCCTAAGGAAAACTATCTACTATGAAAAGAATTCGACTCGCTGCAACGTTGCTAGGTGCTTTGTGTTTCGCACACACCTTTGCACAAAATCAAAAATGGTCGGCCAATTCATTTGAATCAAAAGGATTCATTGAAAACAAAGGTCAGTTCATTGTCCACCCCGAAGGAAATTTCAACACCGAAGTTAAGTTCGCGCATGATGGACATGCCGAAAATTTCTTTTTTACCCCATCAGGTGTTGTAATAATGCTAGAATGGCAGCAAAAGCGCATTAAAAGCGATGCTGAAAAAGCAGCACGACTGGAGCGCAAGAAAAAAGGCTTTGCCAGCAGAGAAGAGTTTATGGCTTTCGAGAAAGAAGGAAAAAAAATCGATTATAAATCGGACGCGTTGTATTGCCAATGGGAAGGCGGAAATCCGAATCCTGAAATCGTTGCTGAAAGGAAAAATTCATTTACACATTCCTACAGCTTCTACGATAAAAGCAGGCAGCTGCAAAATGTCAGCAACCTCAATTCCTATTTAAAGCTGACCTACAAAAACGTGTATCCAAAAATCGATATCGTTTATGAATTTCATCCGGAAGGTGGATTAAAATATTCTGTCGTTGTGCATCCTGGCGGTAATATCGCTGATGTTAAATTAAAGTATTCAAAAGATTTCCTGCTTCATCCTGACGGAACTATTCATACCCCTACTTTATTTGGGAACATCATCGATCATGCACCACTAACATTTTATGCCGATAATTACCGTAAAGTAGTGGAATCATCTTATAAAATCAATGGTCGCACAATTGGATTTAATGTTGGAAATTACGATCAGAGCAAAACCCTGGTAATCGACCCATGGACCCAATCTCCAACATTCAACACCAACTGGGATTGTATTTGGGAAGTTGAAACAGATGCTTCAGGAAACACCTACATTATTGGTGGTGTAATGCCATTGCAGCTAATTAAGTACAACAATACAGGAGTGCAACAATTTGTTTACAACACTCCTTACGATACAACTGCATGGCTTGGAACATTTGCAACCGATGATGCAGGAAACTCCTATATCACCAATGGATCTGCAGCAGCAATAGTAAAAGTAAACACAACCGGTACAGTTGTTTGGAACAACGCGAACCCGGGAGGTATTTTAACGCTTACTGAATTCTGGAACATTGCATTCAATTGTGATCAGACCATGTTGGTTGTTGGCGGAACCGGAAGTGTTGGATTTTTACCTACGCAACCGCTTCCCTGGGTTTACAACATCAATATGAACACCGGAAATGTGATTAACAGTTTACAGGTAGCAGGTGGAGGTGCGATTCTGAATTCACAGGAAGTCCGTTCGATCACCGCAACAAAAGATGATAAATATTATTTTCTCACTCACGATACTATCGGTTATATCAGTTCCGATTTAAGCCTTTGTCCCGGACAAAACGGTCCGTTCAAAATTGAAAACGGCGGCTACAATCTCTCCTATAAATGTGAAAACTTCCGTTACGACAACACAGGACTGGAAGCACTTGCCTATTATGGAAATTTCGTGTTTGTAAACCGCGGAACACGACTTGATAAAAGAGATCTTGCAACCGGAGCAATTGTTGCAACCACCCCTATTCCCGGAGGTGGATTCACAGCCTCTCTAGGGCAAAACCAGGCTCATAACAGCGGTATTGCAATTGATAACTGCGGAAACATTTTTGTAGGATCTAAAACCGGCTTGTATAAGTTCGATCAAAGCCTCGGTCAAACAGGATTTTTTGCAACAACTTTTAATGTTTACGACGTAGATATTACTTCTACCGGCGAAGTTGTTGTTGCAGGATCAACCGGTGATGCCAATTCAAACTCACGTACAGGTTCTGTTCAATCTGTAGCAGCAACAGCATGTGCACAACAATCTACTACATGCTGCGATCCAACGGTATGTAATGTTCCTTCGCTTTGTACATCGAACAGCCCTATAACTTTATCTGCTGGTTCTCCTGGCGGAACATGGAGTATTTCTCCGGCAACTCCGGCTTTAAACACAAGCACTGGAGTATTCACTCCTGCATCTGCAGCTCCGGGAACTTATACTGTTACCTATACACTGGCTTGCGGAAATGATACACAAACAATAACTGTTGCGAATTGCAGCGCATTAACTGTATGTCAGGAAAGCAACGGAACGTACACTGTTTCAGGTGGAGCAGGCGGACCATTTACATGGCAGAGTGGTGCAATGGTTACTCCATGTGTATCCGGATTTAGCTTTTGTAATGCAACACCATTTTCAGCAAACGGAACACCGGTATTAACATGGACAACCTTTACCACAGGAACTAACGTTACAATTGGTGGTGGCATCACACAAATTCAGGTTCTTGACGGATTTGGAAACAGTGTAATTTACAATCCTGTTTCTTCCATTCCTGCATGTGCTGCTTGTCCAACCATAACTGTAACCACAAGCAATGTTCAAAACGTAGCTTGTTTCGGACAATCAACAGGCAGCTTTACTGTTGCTGCTTCGGGTGGTGCAGGTCCTTATACCTATACTATTCTAAACGGCGCAACAACCGTTGCATCATTCCCCAATGTAGCAGGATCACAAAACGTAACCGGATTACCGGCAGGTACATACACTATCAATGTACTAGACGCAGCAAGTTGTCCGGGCACAGTGAATGTAACCATTACACAACCTGCAACTGCAGTAAGTGTTAGCGCAACATCTACTCCCGCAACCTGTGGAAGTAATAACGGAACAGTAACAGGAAGCGGAACAGGCGGAACAGGTGCCATCACTTATTCCTGGAACACAACACCAATTCAAAATACTGCAACAGCAACCGGACTAGGTGCAGGAACTTATACTGTAACTGCTACTGATGCAAACGGATGTCAGGCAACTGCTACTGCAACGATAACTTCCTCCGGTGGGCCAACAGTAACCACTACGCAAGTCAATGTATCCTGCTTTGGAGGAAACAATGCTACTGCTACAGCCTCTGCAACTGGCGGAACAGGAACGATAACCTATGTGTGGAGTACAACTCCTGCACAAACTGCAGCCACTGCAACAGGATTAACTTCCGGAACTTATACAGTAACTGCAACTGATGGTGGTGGATGTTCAGGTTCAGCAAGTGTTACCATTACGCAACCTGCAACTGCAGTTAGTGTAACTGCAAATGCAACCGCAGCAACCTGTGGTTTATCAGATGGAACTGCAACTGCAAATGGAACGGGTGGAACGGGCGCTATTTCTTACTCATGGAATACAAGTCCGGTACAAACTACCGCAACAGCAACAGGTCTCGCTGCAGGACCATACATCGTAACTGCAACAGATGCAAACGGATGTACTGCAACAGCAACAGCAACGGTAAACAATACCGGAGCGCCTACCATTACCATCAGCAGTCAGAACAATCCTGCCTGTAATAACGGCACCAATGGAACTGCAACGGTATCCGCAAGTGGTGGAACAGGTACACTGAATTATTCCTGGAACACCACTCCTGTACAAACAGGTGCAACTGCGAATAATCTTGGAGCAGGAACCTATACTGCCACTGTAACGGATGGAAGCGGATGCTCTGCTTCTGTTGTTGTAACAATTACAAATCCGCCGGCAATTACAGCAAGTGTATCTGTAACCAACGCCAACTGTGCAGCCAGCGATGGATCCGCAACGGTGAATGCCAGCGGTGGAACAGGAACATTATCCTATAGCTGGAATACAACGCCTGTACAAACAACAGCCAGCATTACTGCCCTTGCACCCGGCGCTTACAGTGTAACGGTTACTGATGCCAACGGATGCTCAACAACAACCGGGGGCACTGTTGCAACAGTAGGAACAGCAAATATCGATGCAGGAAATGACGTGTTGATTCCATTAGGTGCAAGCACAGTATTAAACGCTACAGGAGGAACAGTTTACACATGGACACCTGCAACAGGATTAAGTTGTACCAATTGTGCATCACCAACTGCATCACCAACTACAACCACAACCTATATTGTTAGCGGCACCGATGCAAACGGTTGTTTCGGATCCGATACCGTTGTTGTTTTTGTTGAACTGCCTTGCGGAGAAATTTTTGTTCCGAACGCATTCTCACCAAACGGAGATAATGAAAACGATGTACTGCGGATCTATGGCAATTGCATCAACGAACTCTATTTTGTCATCTTCGATCGTTGGGGTGAAAAAGTGTTTATCACCACCAATCCGGCTGAAGTATGGGATGGAACTATTCGCGACAAAGCGATGAATAACGCTGTATTCTTTTACTACCTCTCTGCAACGCTCAACAATGGTGATGTTGTAGAAAAATCAGGAAACATTACATTAATCAAATAAGCAGTCCTATGAAGAACAAGATTCTATCACTTACTCTCGGGCTGGTTGCAGGAGTGGTCTCTGCACAAGACATCCACTTCTCCCAATTCTATATGGCACCCATTCAGCTTAATCCCGGTGCTGCCGGAACGGAAGCAGATATTAGAGTGCATCTTAATTACAAGGAGCAATGGAAAAGTGTTGCTTCCCCTTACAAAACCATTGGAGGCTCTTACGATATGCGTTTTAAGAAAACGAAAAGCGGATATTTTGGGGGAGGTATTTTCTTCTACTCTGATCGTGCAGGTGATGCACGCATGGGTGTTGCACAGGGAAATCTGAATCTGGCTTATCACCTGGTAATTGGTCAAGGTCAAACCTTGGGATTAGGTGTAATGGGAGGTTATGCGCAACGTTCTGTAAATACCACCAACATGCAATGGGGAAATCAGTACGATGGAATGGCCTATAATTCTTCTCTTCCTGCAGGAGAAATCGGAGCAGGTAATTTTTCCAACAGCTATCTCGATCTGGGAACCGGATTGGTATATACGTATACACAAGGCGAAAAAAACCTGACCGGAAATAATCAGATCAGTGCTACTGCAGGTATTGCCATGTTTCACGTTCACAAACCTGATTATTCATTCCTGGGTGATGGAAGCGAAAATCTGTACCGCAAATTTGTGATCCATGGTAATTCACTTTTCGGAATCGCTCATTCGCGCATATCGGTCATTCCCGGTTTCCAATACAAGATTCAGGGTGGGGCAAGAGAATTGGTTTTCGGATCAAGTGTACGTTACCGCATTATGGAAGATTCTCACTTTACAGGATTTGTAACCGGATCGTCGCTTTCACTGGGATTCTATTACCGAAACCGTGATGCTGTCATTTTAACTTCACTGCTTCAGTTTGGCGGATATGGTATCGGTATTTCCTACGACCTTAACGTATCTGACCTAACACAAGCCAGTAATGGCCGCGGTGGACTTGAAATTGCATTGCGTTACATCTATCCCAGCGGAAATAAAAACCTGAAGTCTTCCAGATTTTTGTAAATTGTATTCATGTAAGATGCGTAATACGACGTTATAACTACTCGGTGGAGGTATCATCTATACAAAGATGCATCCCTCCACCGATTCTATTTCTTAGGAAGGCATCGCGATCTGCACGAAAAAACATTGCCTCTCATCCGAGGAAAAAAGATGGTCGCCCTGATCGATATCCGGGGGGGTGTCTTAATATGAGTAATGAAGCCAAACAACTTGCAGCAAATCACAAGGAACTGAATGAATGCAGAATCGCCGAAGCTATTTTGACCGATTCACTTGCCATTCGAATTGCGGCAAATTTTTACTTTAAGTTATTCCGACCACCAATTCCAATGAAATTATTCAGCAAGGAAAAAAAAGCTATTGAATGGTTAAGCCAGTTTCCGGTAAGCGAAAATCAATGTTCGCAGGCACAATCTTTACCCTCGCGCTGAATACTCAAAATCCGGGTTTTCTCTTTGGTCATTTCTACCAAAATCGTGTACTCTTTATTGATAACCACATACCGTGGATGCGGAAAGGAAAAAGGAGTGCTTGTCTCATTATTTATTCCGCCCTTTTGGATAAGATCAACCACATCTTCAGCACTTACACCAATACAATCCATCATGCATTTTCCTTCTGTGGTAATGGTAAACTCCTTATTTAAAAACATCTCTTTGAGCATCTTTTCAGGCATTGACAAAATATGCAAGGCCGTATCCGCAAAATCCTTACAGGTACAGGAGGCAGGATTCTCAACGCCAAGGATCACACTCGTGGTATCGTAAAGTGCAAAACGCAGCTTATAGGGAGTACCATCAGCTTTTCGGTTGGAGGCCACTACATATTCTTTGGGATACACATCCACTCTTCCTTCACTAAAAACAACATCGCCTTCACGCAATAAGTGAAAAACATCTTCATCGCTTATCGCATTGCATCGCTGCAGTACACAAGCCATCGAATCAGTCCTTAAAATAACAGACGATTCAAGCCGATCCAAAACGCGATTCTGCGGCAACCAACCACATCCTCTGTTCCGAAAGAAAAAGAAAGTTACCAATAGACCAAGTCCAACCCCGATCATGTAATACCGTAAACGCTGCCAAAAACGCATGGACGAAGATAAGTGTTTAAATCAGTCCGATCAGAGTCCTGCCGAGAGCAGATCAATATCCTTGTAAGGCAAACCGAATGCCTCGCCAAGAATCGGATTGGTGAGGGTTCCATTCAGAATATAAACTCCCGCACGAAAACCAAGATCGCTGCGTATCAGTTTATCCGAACCACCTTTATCACCGATTGCGATCATCAGCGGACCAAAAATATTACTCAACGCAATAGATGCAGTTCGAGGAACACGTGAAGGAATATTGGGAACACAATAATGAATCACACCGTTTCTGTCGAATACAGGATTAGTGTGAGTTGTAACTCTTGATGTTTCAAAACAACCACCCTGGTCGATGGAGACATCAATAAGTACGGTTCCTTCGCGCATATTATCAACCATCGTTTCAGAAACCACACACGGAGTTCGTCCGCCTTTAGCACGAATTGCACCAATAACAACATCCGCTGTTTTAAGCGATTTTTCCAATGCACGAGGTTGAAGAATACTTGTATTTAAACGAACACCCAGATCGTTTTGCAAGCGACGTAAACGGTACAATGAGCTGTCGAATACTTTCACAATTGCTCCCAGACCCAAAGCGCTTCGGGTTGCATATTCACCAACGGTACCGGCACCCAGAATTACTACTTCGGTAGGAGAAATTCCGGCCACACCACCCATGATCATACCCTTGCCGTTGTTGGTCTTGGATAAATATTCAGCAGCTATAAGAATACTTGCAGTTCCAGCAATCTCGCCCATTGATCGAACAACAGGAAAAATCCCTTCTTCATCACGAATATGCTCCCATGCAATTGCAGTGATCTTTTTGCTCATCAATTTCTTAAGCGTGTCTTTAGGCTGAACGCTCAGCTGCAATGCAGAGATCAAGGTCTGACGCGGCTGCATCAGCGCAATCTCCTCAGAGCTGGGAGGAGCTACTTTCATAATGATATCAGCCTTGTAAACTTCAGCTGTATCGTATGCAATTTGCGCTCCTGCTTCGCTGTATTCGTTATCCGAAAAATTAGATGCCTTTCCCGCATTGGTTTCTACGAGTACTCGATGACCATTACTCACCAATAAGGCAACAGCATCCGGCACAAGCGCTACACGGTTCTCCTGAAAGGATGTTTCACGTGGTATTCCGATATAAAGATTCTTTCGCTTCCTTCCGATCTCCAACATTTCTTCCTGTGGGATCATAACAGCCTCCATGGCCAGTGACTTCAATGCTTCCTGCGAAATTTTCATGGGCGGTAAAAGGTAATGGTGCGAGTAGTAGAAGATAATGGTTCAATCCGCACTTTTACGTGACCGGATGGCAAAAGGTTTCCGACTTTTTCGGGCCACTCAATCAGGCAAAAACTACCGTCGGAGAAGTATTCATCCACCCCAATAGCCAATGCCTCCGATGGGTCGTTGAGTCTGTAAAAATCAAAGTGATACACGTTTCCTCTGGGAGCGAGATAATGATTTACAATGGAAAAAGTGGGACTTGATGTGATATCCAGCACACCAAGCGCTTTGCAAATGGACTTGATAAAAGTGGTTTTGCCTGCCCCCATTTCCCCTTCAAAGGCAATGATGTGTTCATCGCCTGCAAAATCCAGCAGAGTAAGAGCAAGTTTATCAAGATCTTCCACTCGCTCCACGGTAAATTGTAATTGGGATGACATAGCGCAAAAATACCCAGCAATATGGATTTGAAAAATCAATCCTGTCAAAAGCATGAGCAAAAGGCTGTTAATTACGCATCTTTGCATAAGCCCCGGTAGTATGCGCATCGATAAATTTCTCTGGAGTATTCGTGTTTACAAAACCCGAACACAAGCAACTGAAGCTTGTAAGGCAGGGAAAGTGCTTGTTAACGGATTACCCGCAAAAGCCTCGGCGCTGATAAAAATCGGTGAGCTCGTTTCTACCCGTTACGAATCGATCTACAAAAAATTTGAAGTCCTTGCATTTCCGCCATCGCGCGTTGCTGCAAAAAATGTTGAGCTTTACGTCATCGAAAAAACAGATCCTGCCGATATCGAAAAACTAAAGCTGGCACGACTGAATAAATCAGCTTTCCGCGATCCGGGAAAAGGACGACCAACAAAAAAAGACCGCCGCGATATCAATCGGTTTTTCCTTGAAGATTAAGTCCCCTATTTACGCAAAAGTTTACGCTGTAATTGTTCTACCTTTTTCTTCAATACAAGTACCTCATTTCGCAAATCAGTAATGGTTTCAAGCTGAGAACGGGTTAGCACCAACAACAATTCATTATCCTCTTTCAACTTCAGCAATTCGGTATTGTAAGTATATTCTTTTCCTCTCTCGGTAGCCCATCCCTCTTCATCCACAGCAATTCCGAGCACTTTGCAGATTTGTTTTATGGTATGAGGATGTCCCAAACCTGTTGTTTCAATGCGCGTAATCAGAGGTCTAGTTTTATTTACTTTATCAGCAAGATCTTGCTGCGTCCAGCGACGTGCAACACGGGCAATTTTAATCCGCAGACCAATATTCTCCTTCATCACCCAAAGATGACGTGGATATGATTGTCATTTGGTCAATTTTTGTTACCAAATGTAAATTCTGCAAATACAGGAATTCAGGAGCCTATTTACAAAATGTAATACCCAATCCGCATGCATTGGAAGCCTGAAGAACATGGCGCTGATCATGCCGCAGCATAAAAAAGTAAAAATCGCCAAGATTCAGTCGGAGCATTTTCATGATCTCAATTCTGACTTTCGTTTTCTGAAGGTCAATTTCGCGCGAAGCTTCAATCAATTCCAGAAACTCTTCACAATTCATTACATAGCGTTTCAGCACATCAGCTGTAATCGTTTTTCCCTTGTGATTATGATGTTTTACCGCATTCATCTTTTTAGCAATCGCATCAGGATGAACACTGCGAACAGCCCATTTTCCCAACCAGGTACTTTTATGAGTTTTCTGTCTGTTGTGCGGATTCTTTTTTGCCTTTTCAATCTGCAGTCTGAAGGCCTTATTGTAATAAGCATGATAGGAATTTAAATGCTCAAAACACTCAGCAGCACTCCATTTTCCGGGCGCCGGGTGTTTGTACAAATCATCGTACGACAATGGCGCAAATGAAGTATTTACGATAGCAATAAGTTCGCGTGTAACATCTTCGGCCTGATTGAGTAAATCTGTGTAGTTCATGATCGTTCAATTTGTTTCTGCAAACCTGAACCTTTTGCACAAGGAAAAAATTGATCTATATCAATATCGCATTCATCCCTGTTTACGCAGACGGGAAAAAGTCTCGGGTGTCATGTTGAGATAGGAAGCAATATATTTTTGAGGTACAAGCTGACACAAAAACGCACTTCGGCTCATAAACAAACGGAATCGCTCCTCTGCAGAAAACGACATCAATTCTGCCTGACGCCATTCGAATCCGGTTAATACTTGTTCCGCCGAAATCCTTCCCCAGCGTTCAATTCCACGGTAAGCATCGTACAATTGCTGCAGATCGGCATGACGAATGGATAGCAGCATTCCATCGCTCAAAGCCTGAATGAAGTACCGCGAAGGACTACGCGACATAAACGAGCCAAGAGATGCGCAGTAATGTCCTTTATAGGTAAATGCAATAGTATGTTCATCCCCGTCTTTTAAAAAATAACCGTGAAGCACACCTCCGCAAACAAAACTTACAAAATGTTCAACTTCTCCTTCAGAAATAATAAGATCATGTCTGGAGAAAGGTCTGAACTGAATCACACTCAACAATCCCTCCCATTCCTCCTCCTTAAGCGGAGAAACCTTTTCTATCGTCGAACGGAAAGTGATCAACCACTGTTCTTCCATCACTGAAAAGGGAGATCCGGAATCGTTGTTGGTCATTGCACTTCGATTAAATAAACTTTTCGCCTTTCCCGTTTTTTATATCGCTTACAAACTCTTTGATGCGTTGTTCTTCTTCACGTTTGCATACCAATAAAACATCACCGGTATCTACAACAATAAAATCTTCGAGTCCTTGCAAAACCACCAATTTACCTTTTGGCACATTGACCAAACATCCGGAAGTATCGTATGTTTTTACCTGTTTCCCAACAATAGCATTGCGGTTGTCATCCTGACGAATATGTGTATAAAGCGAACCCCAGGTTCCTAAATCCGACCAACCGAAATCAGAAAGTAAAACATATACATTCTTTGCTTTTTCCATTACACCGTAATCGATGGAAATGTTTTTGCATTGCTGGTAGGTACGTTCTATAAATTCTTTTTCTCCTGCAGTTGCGTAAACACCTCTTCCCTCAGCAAACAAACCGTTGGTATGCGGCATATAACGCTCAAGCGCTTTAAGAATACTGGGTAAACTCCAGATAAAAATACCCGAGTTCCAATAGAAATCACCGCTTTCAATAAATTGTTTTGCGATTTCAAGATTGGGTTTTTCAGTAAAGGTTTTTACTTTTTTTACCTGAGCAGAAACTGTTCCTTCTTCATCGGTAAATTGGATATATCCATAACCAGTATCCGGACGCGAGGGCTTAATACCAAGCGTGATGAGGCAATCTTTTGCAGCAGCCTGTTCAAGCGCCATCAAAATGGTTTCGCGAAAAGCATCTGCTTTAAGAATAAGGTGATCGGAAGAAGCGACTACAATACGTGCATTGGGATTTTCTGCTTCGATGCGGAAACAGGCATAGGCAATACAGGGAGCGGTATTTCTTCGATCCGGTTCGAGCAAGATATTGTTCTCCGGAATTTCAGGCAATTGTTTTTTTACCTGATCAAGATACTGCGCATTGGTTACGACAAGCACATTTTCGATCGGACAAATATCCCGAAAGCGATCGAGCGTTTGTTGTATTAGCGTTCTGCCAGCGCCCAATACATCGTGAAATTGTTTAGGATCAGAAGTGCGGCTCATTGGCCAGAGACGACTTCCGATGCCACCTGCCATTATTACGCAGTAATTGTTCTTATCGCTCTTCATGATAGTTTAGACAAAGCAGATTTCAACGCAACATACACCGCATCAATATCGGATCGTTGTGCTGTACCAACAGACAAGCGAAACCATGTTGAGTCTTCTGAAGCACCAAATGCATAAAATGGTACCAAGGCAATTTTTGCTTCATCAAGAATATACCGATTCACTTTCGCCATGGAATCCAAAACTTCTCCTGCAGGAGTTTTCATTCCCACCAAATCAAACTGAACGGTAAGATAAATGGCAGCCTGTGGTGCAATGGCGTTCACTTTGAAACCTTCTGATTTCAATTTACTGAACACATCATAAAATCCATTTAAACGATCGTTGAGTTCACTCATAAACGAAGAGAGGTACTGATCGACCGCTTTCTTGTCGTTAAGGAATTTTGCAGTGGCAAGTTGTTCAGCCTTTGGCGACCACGCACCAACGTGTGATAGAATGGATTTCATTTTATCGATGACACGCAATGGACCAAATGCCCATCCTACACGTACACCCGTTGCTGCAAACGATTTTGAAATTCCGTCAATGAAAATGGTGTAATTACGCATTTCCGGACGCAACGAAACCGGATCATAATGTTTCGTTGAACCATAAGTTAAAACCCAGTAGATCTGATCGTACATCAAATACAAAGGCTTCTGCTCCGGTCCGCGACGCGCATTCTCTTCGAGGATCAGGTCACAGATACTTTCAAGTCCTTCTTTGCTGAAAACAGTTCCGGTTGGATTGAGCGGAGAACACAATGCGATCATTGCTGCATCCCTGATGTGCGGACGAAGTTCATCTGCCGAAGGCATGAAATAATTTTCAGGTGTGGTTTCTATCATCACACACTGAGAAGAAGTAAGATGAGAATAGTGATTATTGTTCCAGGAGGGAACAGGAAAAACTACTTTGTCGTTCGGATCGATAAGTGTACGGTATACTGCATAAATGATAGGACGCGCACCACCGGAGATGAGAAATTCGTTTTCAGAATAATTAAGTCCCATCCGCTCATTGGTAAACGCGGCAACCGATTTGCGCAGCGCAGCCATTCCATTTGCTTCGGGATAATTGGTCTCATCATTCTGGTACGCTTCAATGATTGCGTCACGAAGAGCAGTTGGAATGGGAAAGATCTTCGGATTGAAATCGCCGATGGTAAAATTGTGGATCTTTTCACCTTTGGCTATTTTCTCGCGGATCTCACCGGCAAGTTTTATGATTTCCGATCCGATCAGGTTTTCTGCCATTTCGGAAACGCGCAGTTGTGTTGATTTCATTTCAGTGGATTGCATCACAGTTTTGTTCTTGCCGCGAAGGTAGAAAAAAGGGGGTATCTCAGTCCCCCAAAACTTCAATTTCAGCAGTACCACTGATCAGAAAGACCATTCTTGTGGAAATTTCAACGCATTCGTATCGTGTTCTGCGCTTTTGACCTTTTTTAAAATCCCGATCACCAAAGCGAAATCGTCCTCCCTCAGGTAATTCATCGAGCATCAGCATCTTATTGCGATCGTAGTTCCGCAATGCTTTGATCAAGTCTGGATCGCTGCAACTCGATGCGCCCGGATCAGCCATGTATTTACGTAAAGCTAAATCGATATCGCGGGGGAAAATCCTGCTTTCCAAAAGAGGGTGCATCAATATCTTGAATTCCTTTTTCCATTCTTCGCCATGTGGTTTCACGTAATTTCTGTGCTTGTTCCAACATTCCAGGTGGGCGAATTCATGCACAGTGGTAACCAAAAACGAATAAGCATTCAGATTGCCATTCACCGTAATGCGATGTCCTTTACCGGCATGCGGATGAAGATAATCGCCGTAAACAGAATTTCGGGGCATGGTAATACGGAAGTGAACACCACTGCGTGCTATCCAACGCGCAATGGTTTCGGAAGTGCCGGGTGGAAGGTACACTTCCAGCTTCCCGACGAGATCCCGCTCGGTCATCATTGCTTATCCCCTGAACTGACCATCATTTGCCGACTGCTCGTAACTCCAGTGCGGACAAGTATGACATTTGTTCTTCTTACGGAACAATCCGCAGGAGGAGACAGAAACAGCCACAAGGGCAAGAATGGCAAGACGTATTACTCGACGTTTCATACCGTAAAAATACGAAATAAGCGTGCCAAAGTCAACTTACTCTTAGTTACGTTGGAAAATCGTATTTTCGACCACTGATTTATGGGTATCAAAATCTTTATTGAAGAAATCGGACGGTATTACCTCTTTATGAGGGCCGTGTTTCGCCGTCCCGAAAAGATGAAGATTTACTACGGGCGTTTTCTCGACGAATGCATCGCTTTGGGAATCAATTCGCTGGGAATCGTATCCATCATGTCGCTCTTTATCGGGGCTGTAATTACCCTGCAGACATCGTACAATATCGACTCTCCTTTCATCCCGCTTTATACTGTTGGTTTCACAACACGGCAGTCCATCATCCTGGAATTCTCGCCAACCATTATTTCATTGATTCTTGCAGGAATTGTAGGCTCCAACATCTCATCCGAAATCGGATCGATGCGGGTAACGGAACAAATCGACGCATTGGATATTATGGGGGTTAATTCCGCAGGATATCTTGTTTTGCCAAAAGTACTCGGCGCCATGTTCATGTTTCCTTTTGTGATCGTGATCTCCATGTTCCTGGGTATTTTCGGCGGATGGTTATTCGGTACAATGACCGGACAAATCACCACACATGTTTACCTGTACGGAATTCAGTATTGGTTCGACCCCTACTCTATTCAGTACGCATTGACAAAAACAGTTGCCTTTGCCTTTATCATTACCAGTATAGCCTCTTTTTACGGTTACTACACTTCCGGTGGTTCAGTAGAAGTTGGACGATCCAGCACACGCGCTGTTGTTATTTCGTCCATATTCATTCTTCTTGCCAACTACCTGCTAACTCAGTGGCTGCTTCTATGATCGAGATCAGAAACCTCAGCAAAGCGTTCAACGGAATTCCAATTCTGGAAGATGTCAGCGTGGATTTTCAGCCAGGGGTGATCAATATGATTATTGGTCAAAGTGGTTCCGGTAAATCTGTATTTACCAAATGTATTGTTGGATTATTGAATGCAGATTCAGGTTCTATTCTATACAGTGGAAAAGACTTTGCCTCGATGAGTGACAAACAACGTTTGGATATTCGTCAGGACATCGGATTTCTATTTCAGTACAGCGCCTTGTTCGATTCGCTTACTGTGGAAGAAAACGTGATGTTTCCATTGCGTTTGTTTTCGAAAATGTCGAGAGAAGAAATGCTCGATCGGGTGAATTTTTGTTTGAAGCGTGTTAACATTGAAAACAAAAACCATCTTTTCCCCTCCGAAATTTCTGGTGGAATGAAAAAACGTGTTGGTATTGCACGTGCCATCGCCATGAATCCCAAATACCTTTTTTGCGACGAACCCAATTCCGGTCTTGATCCGCAAACGTCCATCGTAATCGATAATCTCATTGAAGAGATCACGCATGAATTCAACATTACCACTGTTGTGATTACGCACGACATGAACTCGGTAATTGAAATCGGACAGAACATTATTTTCCTGTATAAAGGAAAAAAATGGTGGCAGGGAGGAAAAGACGACATCATCCGCACCGATAATCCGGAGATCATTGATTTTGTTTATGCTTCGAAGTTCATGAAGACGCTGAAGGATAAGTTAGCGAAATAGCACACTCTTCACCACTAAGACACTGAGTTCACAAAGAACGACTAAGCCCCCCTTTTTTCTTTTTCCAAAAAACGAAGAACCCCGATACCTTAGTACCGGGGTCCTTCCCCAAACAAAACCAAATATGCAGTCCCTTTTACCGGACCTTATTGAGCAATTACTCTTTTCCGCATGCGGCTGCGGTGTGTAGAGAATAAAAAGAGCCTATATCATAAACCAGTGACCATTCATCTGAACGGGTCGTCCTTCACGGATCTGTTCGTTCAAACGCTGGGTCCACAGGTCTTCGTTTACAGGATTAGTAATGGGCATCGTTCCCCAATTCATCAGTTGTTTCATCCAGCGCCTCATCATAATCTGTTGTTTAGGCAAATTTACGACGACGGTTACGCTAAAGTTGGGCGGTTTAGGCAGCGGGGCACAAGGGGCAACCACTGGTGGAAAATACCGAGGGAATGGAAATAGTGATTTTAATACAGGCCCAAACTTTACAACAGCAGAGACAAAATACGCACTTGTAAATTATACGGATGAAAATTCCCGAGAATGATTTGAATATCTAACCTCAATGCAACTAAATGGAAGAAATTCATTTAAGACCTCATTTAATTAGTCAGAGTAAAACATTGATTGTGGTAATTACAACAAAAGAATAATTCCAAAAACACCAATTCATCAAAACAGAATCACGTCTTTCATATTCCCAAAAAAAAGGCCGTCTTCGCAATGAAGACGGCCTTTTGAGGTATCGGTAGAAATGAGTCCGGTATTAACCGATGATCATTTTCTTAGTCACTTTACCATTTGGAGTGCTTACAGTGTAGTAATACACACCTGCAGAAAGCTGAGCTCCGTCGAAACGGAAAGAATTGCTTCCTGCACCAAGTACACCTAGATTTTTTGTGTAAACCATTTTACCAGAAATGTCATACACTTCAAATCCAACCTGAGCAGCATTCTCAAGTGAGAAGTTGATCATGGTTTCACCGGTGAATGGGTTTGGAACGTTTTGCATTACAGTAAGACCACCAACTGATTCGTTTTCTTCAACACCAATTGTAGGATCGAAGTTCATACGAATTTTTGGAGTAGATGTCATCCAGTACCAACCAAGACCTGCAGATCCTACATCACCGTAGATGAAAGTAGTTACGAAAGTCGGGTGGTTAACATTACCGTTCTGGATCATCACTTTATCAGGAGCACCGTAAGTTCCAACAGCAACTACATAGCTCTTACCAGCTTGTAAATTTAAGTTAGGAATACGGAGGTCAACCCAACGGAGCTGAGTGGTAGAAAGGTCAGTTGGAAGAATCTCATATTCGAAAGATGTACCTGATCCGTCGTAAATAGGATTCAGGGCAGCATCAATAGCTGTAGCAGAGTTGTCGTGTTCGTAAACGATAGGGAATACAATTGAACCTGCAGTTGTGGCTGAACTTGTGGCAGAGAAAGCTACACGAACGGATTTCAATGTTACATTGTTTGTTATCTGGAACACATTACCCATAGTGTAGGCTTTGTATCCTCCACCGGCATCAACACCACCATACAAACCAGCTCCTGAATAAAGATTGTTATCGCGACCAAATTCTGTTCCACCTACAAGGAAAGGAGTTGCAGGAGCAGTGTTATTGGCAGGACGGGCATCCAATGCTGAATTATCGTAAAGGATTTCATAATTTACATTGTACGTTCCGGCAGTATAAGCAGAAATGTTAATGTTACGGATGGTATCATACTGGTAAGAACCCGGGTTTAATGTTCCATTACCTGCATTGTCTGTTCCTGTGAAAACCGCAGTGCTTCCTGCATCAAGGATACGACCTTGAAGGGCAGTGTTTGTTTGTGCAAGTGCACCTACGTTAAACACATCACCAATGATCATTTGCGGGAAGAATTGGTTAGCAGGATTGGTAGGAAACTGACGGTAGCTGATGTGCTCAGTGTCCCAGAAAGTTGTCTGACCATAGAAATTGGTGTTGTAGATCTCAAGATCATGATCGGGAGCAGGACCGATTTCAATATCGTCAACAATCCAGTAATAGTGAGAAACGCTCGCACCGGCACCATCCCAGGTAAGACGAATACGAACCTGACTCATATCAATTCCCGGAAGCGGAACTCCTGAAGAGTTCAATAACGCAGAAGAAACGTTACGTGCAACCATATCGGGGTTTGCAGTATTTACGTTTGTAGCCACACCAGGATTAGTCACAGAAAAATCTGTCCATGAAGTTCCTCCATCACCCGATACACCAAGAGTTAGAGTGTGCGTAGAAGCACAGCAAAAACGATACATCTGGTTGAAATTAATAGTTACAGAAGTTAATCCTGTAAGATCAATAATTGGTGAAGTAATGGTTCCTGTGAAATTGGTAAATGGCTGAGCAGCGTTAGCAGCATCGGCATCAAACAACATCCAACCGTTTGCATTGGAGTTACCGGCAAATGCAGGTGTACTAGCAGAATACTGGCCTGTTGATCCTGAATGAGAATGTTTCCATACAGCAGCATTCACTCCCGAGGCAGTCCAAACACCATTACCTGTAGTCCAGGTTGGGCCGTTGGTAGAACCGGAAGTAGTTCCAATATTAAAAGGTTCTGTCCAAACCGGGGTACGTTCACCGCCAACCAGGTTATTGGAGTTAGGGTTGTTTGCTTCTACAATTGAAGCGGGGGCAAGGGGAGCTTTCGTGGTTGCAGGACGAAGCTGCGCCTGGGCAGCTGTCACACCTAAACCTGAAAGGGCAATCATAGCGTAAATCTTCTTCATGATTCGTTGGTTTATGAGATATTCAAATATAGCAGAAAAGGCCAACAACAGCTAAACCTTTACCTAAAACAATTGTGCCGTTAAGCCAATTATGACATGTTTATCACAAAAGACGTAAGGGAAGTTAATTTTTATTAAGATTCAAAAACCATGCATCCCCTGATGCAGGCTGAAAAATCAAAGCAAAAAAAATCGCCCTTCCGTTTCCGGAAGGGCGATCTTAAAAATGATTTTCTATTAATGAGTAACCACCATTTTCTTAGTGATGCGCTCACCGTTGATAACGATAGTACAGAAGTAAGTACCTTCTGAAAGATCGCTAACATTAAGGTTAAGACGGTTAGAACCTGCAGACAGGTTACCGAAGCTGTTTGAAGCAACCAGCTTACCTGTAAGATCCATAACTTCTACCATAACAACTGCGCTTTCAGTAAGAGCAACCTCTACTGTAGCAATGTTGTTTGCAGGGTTAGGATAAACGTTCACAGAAGCAGCATTGTTTACTTCGTTAACTCCGATAGTAGGATCGAACATTGCACGAATAACTGGAGTGCTTTCAGTATAAAACCACTGAAGTCCTGAAGAACCTGTTGTATAAAGAACAGTATGCGCAGCACCAGGATGGTTACGCTCACCGTTCATGATAACAACACGGTCAGTTGTAGCAGGACCACCATAAGTTCCAACACCAATGATGTATTCCTTACCTGCAACCAGGTTAACTGTGTTAGGAAGGTCGAAATTGTAAAGCACCATGTTATTGGCAGTAGAAATATTTGAAGCAACAAGCGTGCGCTCATAAGCAGTTCCACCACCATCGTAAATAAAGTTTGCATAAAGATCCTGGAAAGATGTAGCCTGATCGTCAATTTCAATTACGAAAGGATAAACCGTTGTTCCTACAATTGTACTTGCAGAAAATGCAACCTGAATACCTTGCAATTGCTGATTATTGAAAACCATAAAGTGATTCCCCATACGGTAAGCATAATCATTACCTCCAGAAGTACCTCCATAAAGACCGGTTCCTGCGTATTGGTTACGGTCCATACCGAAGGTAAACGGAGTTACATTGATTGGTCCATAAGAAGCTGTATTGTTTGTCAGATCTTCGTCCTGTGCAAGATTTGGATAATTGATCGCGTAATCAACAGTGTGGTTCATAGCTGTAGCGGGAAGTGCGAAGCTAGTTGTAGAGTAAGCCGTATCGCGTGCGTTAGCATTCAGGTTAAGACCGGTTGTAACGCCAGTGTACACAACTGTAGTTGATGCATCACGAACCTGAACAGTAGAGGTAACACCGGTTTGCGACTGAGCACCGTTGTTAGACATTACAGCACGGAAAGTAACACCAGCAGGATCACGCTGTGTGGTTGGGTACATTGTATAACGGATGTTTTCAGGCCAAATGATGGAAGGAGTTTCAGTGTAGAAGTCTACTCCGTTAAGCACGATTTCATTATCCGGAGGAATAACGATAGCAAGATCGTCGATCTGCCAGCCGTAATCCCATGCACCCTGCCAAGAGAACTTAACGCGCATTTGCGAAGCATTTCCACAAATAGAAGATACGTTAATGAAAACCATGTCAGGATTAGCAGTACCGGACTGACCAATTCCTTCATTGATGGTGAAATAAGTCCAGGTAGCACCGTTGTCACCGGAAACAGCGACATTACAGATGTCGTTCTGGAACTCACGCATCATTTGAGAGAATGTAATTGCAACGTTTGGCTCTGTGCTCACATTGTAAGCAGGAGAGATCAACACAGTGTGCTCATCGGTAGAGGCATCACCATCAAGGTCAGAATCAACAATCATCCATCCGTCAGAAGCAGTAGCCGACTGGATAGCAGCAGTTGGGTAAGATCCGGTGTGGCCAACGTTGGTCCACTTCCAAACAACACCTGAAGCAGGGCTGGAGGAGTCGGTAACAGACCAACCTGCAGGTAAATTACCCGCGGTTGAGTTAAACGTTTCAGAGTGAAGGATTGTGAGGGCACGGTTTCCGGTTTGACCGGCTACTGAACCATCAGCAATTTGGGTCTGGGGAGCGCGAAGCTGTGGGTTCTTAAGCTCCATTCCCACGCGGGACTGAGCCATACCCAACTGAGCCAACGCAACAAGACCAGCAGCAAAGTAGATCTTTTTCATAGCAGTGAGAGGTTTATTGATTTATTTGTTTGACTGTTTATTCGAACAAAAATATAAATTTTTTCCGGCCGTGAAAGTGGTTCGCTGTAGGAACGGCTGTTCACAGTTATTGGGAGGTTTAAGTAATTATTAATCAAGCCTCTGCCGTTTCATATGCCTCCATTGGCAAACAACTGCAAACCAGGTTTCTGTCGCCATAGGCATTATCGATACGGCTTACACTTGGCCAGAATTTGGTTTCGCGTACCCATGGTAATGGGAAAGCAGCTTTTTCGCGTGAATACTTGAATTTCCATTCGTCTGATACACAAACCCGTGCTGTATGGGGAGCATTTTTAATCACGTTGTTTTCCTGATCATAAGCACCATCAGCAATTTCCCTGATTTCATTGCGAATGGCAATCATAGCATCACAAAAACGATCCAGCTCTGCCAGTGACTCGCTCTCTGTAGGTTCTACCATGAGGGTATCTACAACAGGAAAAGCAACAGTTGGTGCATGAAAACCAAAATCCATCAAACGCTTGGCAATATCTGCCACCTCAACATGCGCAGTGCGTTTAAACTCACGGCAATCAAGAATCATTTCATGTGCAACGCGACCATTCTTTCCAACATACAGAATAGGGTAATGCTCTTTCAATCGCTCCTTCATGTAGTTTGCATTGAGAATGGCAAAACGCGTGCTATCGGTCAATCCTTCTGAGCCGAGCATTTTTATATACCCGTAGCTGATCAGCAAAATCAATGCACTTCCCCAGGGAGCAGCAGAAACTGCAGGAATCGACTGATCGCCTCCTGTGGCAACAACCGCATGTCCGGGAAGGAATGGAACAAGGTGTTTTGCTACACCGATAGGACCCATACCGGGGCCACCTCCACCGTGAGGAATAGCAAATGTTTTGTGCAAATTCAGGTGACAAACATCCGCACCGATATTTCCGGGAGAGGTTAGGCCAACCTGTGCATTCATATTCGCACCGTCCATGTAAACCTGTCCACCATTGGCATGAATGATAGAAGTAATCTCAATAATTCCTTCCTCAAAAACACCGTGTGTAGAAGGGTAAGTCACCATGAGGCAGCTCAATTTATCTTTGTGTAATTCGGCTTTTGCCTTGAGATCGGCAATATCGATATTACCGTTTTCATCGCATTTCACCACAACAATATCCATTCCTGCCATTGCAGCAGAAGCAGGATTTGTTCCGTGTGCAGAAGAAGGAATCAAAGCAATATTACGATGCGCATCGCCACGGGAAATGTGATAGGCACGAATTACCATTAAACCTGCATATTCACCCTGCGCACCTGAGTTCGGTTGAAAACTCATCGCAGCAAAACCGGTGATATCTGAAAGATCTTTATCCAATTCACGAAAAACTTCCTGGTAACCTGCAGCCTGATCCAATGGAACAAAAGGGTGAATGTTGGCAAATTCAGGCCATGTGAGCGGTAATAATTCAGATGCTGCATTCAGCTTCATTGTACAGCTTCCAAGAGAGATCATGGAATGAACCAATGACAAATCGCGGTTCTCAAGTTTTTTGATGTAACGCATCATCTCCGATTCAGAGTGATAACTGCTGAAGACAGGATGTTGCAAATACGAACTTGTACGTGAAAGGGAACCGGATACCGGCGTTTTTTCTTCTATCGCTTTAACGGTAACAGGAGCTTTACCCGCAACAGTGGAGAATACAGCAAGGATATCATTGATATCATTCACCGAAACCGTTTGGTCAAGCGCAATGCTGATCTCGTTTCCATTATAGGCGAAATTAATTCCGGCAGCAATGGCAGCGCTCCGCACTTTTTCCACATCTGCACCACTAACAGTGATTGTGTCGAACCAACGCTGGTTTGCAATTTTATAACCAAGAGCAGATAAACCTGATGCCAATGTACTTGCAGAGTAATGAATTTTCTGTGCTATCCCTTTGATACCATCAGGACCATGATAAACAGCATACATTCCTGCCATAATTGCCAACAATGCCTGTGCAGTACAAATGTTGGAAGTAGCCTTTTCGCGACGGATATGCTGTTCGCGCGTTTGCAATGCCATACGCAATGCAGGATTACCATTGGTATCTACAGAAACCCCAATGATACGTCCTGGAATCAGTCGCTTAAAATCTTCGCGGCAAGCAAAGAAAGCAGCGTGCGGACCACCATAGCCCATGGGTACACCAAAGCGTTGGGTATTACCCACAACAACATCGGCACCCCATTCGCCGGGAGGAGTGAGTAATGCAAGCGACATCAGATCGGCTGCAACAGCAACAGCTGTTTTGTTTGCTTTTGCCTGTTTTACAAAATCAGCATAATCATACACTTCACCATTGAGGGCAGGATACTGTAATACCGATCCGAAAATTTTATCTGTGAATTTCAGTTCGCGGAAATTTCCAATCTGCAGTTCTATTCCCAAAGGAATAGCCCGCGTACGAAGGATATCGATGGTTTGAGGATAAACCTCATCGCTGACAAAAAACACATTGGCACCACGCTTTACTGTATCACGGTCGCGATCAGAAAAGAGCATTGCCATTGCTTCGGCAGCAGCAGTACCTTCATCCAGCAGAGAAGCATTTGCAATTGGCATTCCGGTAAGATCAATGACCATCGTCTGAAAATTCAGAATAGCCTCAAGTCGACCTTGTGCAATTTCTGCCTGGTACGGAGTATATGCCGTGTACCAACCCGGATTCTCCAGAATATTGCGTTGAATTACGGATGGAAGTATTGTTCCATAATACCCCATGCCGATATACGAACGAAGCACCTTGTTTTTTGCTCCGACCTTGCGCAGGTGATTCAGGTAATCAAACTCCGTTAATGCTGCACCAACATTTAATTCCGATTTGCGTCGGATAGCGTTAGGAACAGTTTGCTCAATGAGTTCGTTCAATGAGCCTACCCCGATTTTGCGGAGCATTTTTTCAGTCTCGGAAGACGAAGGACCGATATGTCGGTCGGAAAAACGGTCTGTTTTCATAAGGAAAATGGAGTTCGAAAGAGGGGCAAATATAACCAGAAAAGAACGCAGAAAGGGCGACAGTTTTCAACAGCGGTGAATAGTGGACTTGCGCTAAAAAAGCTGTACATTGTCACCGAAATCCTTCTCAAAAATGAGGTCTTACTACCTGACATTGTTTCTGTTGCTTTTTTCTCCGCTCCTGGTTTCAGCGCAGGACAAACTTACTTTTCTGAACGGTCACGTACTGGAAGGCAAGTTTTTGAATTACGACACTTCCTATGTTGAGTTCAGCTACCAAAGAAGAAACAAAACCAAGACCGAAAAGTTCGAGGCCTATCGTCTTTACAGCATTACCGAAGCGTCCGGAAAGGAAACCGTTGTCTATTTTCAGGATTCACTCGCAGGAAATATCTGGACACCTCAAGAGGCAATGTATTTTGTTCATGGTCAGCAAGATGCCCAGGAAGGTTTCAAACCCCATCTAGCCAACATTGGAGGATTCAGTTTTGCACTTGGTGTTTCGTTATGGGACACATACAAAAGGCAGAACGGACCAAGCGATGGTTTTTTTGAAGGTTTTTTTCGCAGCGATCCGGGAATCATCCATTTGCTCACTCCCTTTGTTTACACCATTCTTGTTGGCTTACCCGGAATAACCTTTGATCTGTCGAAAGTCAGCAACCGTGCCTATTTACTGGAAGAAACGTATCGGGATGGTTATATCCGTGTGGTAAAAAACAAACGGAAATTTGGCGGACTAAAATTCAGTCTGTTGGGCAGCGCTACAGGATTAGGACTCTATTTTCTGGGTAGGGCGATACAGTGATACTTATTCGTGTTTTTCTTTATCTCAATGGCTGGATTGCGTTAGCAGCCGGTTTACAATCGTGGTATTGGGCTTCGTTTTTTTCAATAAGCAGCCCCCTGCTCTACGGAGTTTTGATTTTTTGCGGTACACTTTTCATTTACAATTTTCACCGTTTTGTAAAACACCGCAAACAATTGCCCTTTGAAAGCGAACGGCAACAATGGATACGAAAGCATCCAATCGAATTGATCGCCTGTATGATCATTGCAGGCATCACAAGTTTCATTCTTTTTATTTTCAAATTCCCCGAACTCCATCTTTGGTTCCTTCCCATTGCGATAGTCTCATTGTTATATACACTCTTCCGATCCGGAATACTCATTAAACCGGATCAAATTCATTTGAACAAGAGTATTATCATTGCTGCATGTTGGGTTTATCTCTGTGTTTTTATCCCGGCAAAAAACGGAACCGTAGAATTTAATGCGCTACCGCTGATCCAAATTTTCCTGTTGATAAATGCAACAGCATTGGTTTTTGACATTAGGGATATGGAACAAGACACCGAACTACACAGGAGCATTCCGGGAATTTTTGGTCCTAAAAACAGTCTGATCCTAGCATACTTTTCAATTTTAGCGACGCTTGTTTTAGGAATTGTATTTCACCACACCCCCTTTGCAATAGCATCTGCTGCAGTTTTTGTTTCGGGATTGGTCCTTTTCGGTTTTCGCAATCTATTCGAAAAAGAACTACTATACACTGCAGGCGTTGATGGATTATTGATCATTCATCCATTGGTTTTGTTTGCCTGCACCGATTTTTAAAAATTGCAACTTATTCCTGAGCAAGAGCTATTGGAAGAGTTTCGGCAAATGCTTTTGCGGTGATTCGCAGATCCTCTACACTGTGAGCATCGCTTACAAATCCCACTTCGTATCCACTAGGACCAAGGTAGATTCCGCGTTCAAGTAATTCTTTATGGAGCACACGGAAATAACTCATGCTATCGGCATCAATTGCTTCCGCGCTGCGAATTGCATTTTCTGAGGTGAACGCAATCCAGAAAATTGAACCCACAGAGAAAAATTTAAAACGGTCATGCAATTCTGCTGGAGTCAGTCGGAGAATTTCGTCGATCAAATACTTCGTCTTACGTTCGAGGTCGACATAAAATCCCGGTTTTAAACACTCGGTAAGTTGAGCTATACCTGCACTCATGGCAACAGGATTACCAGATAAGGTTCCGGCCTGATAAACTCCACCTTCCGGCGAAATGTTTCCCATGATCGCAGCAGATGCACCATAAGCACCAACTGGCAATCCTCCTCCAATAATTTTACCGTAGGTAATAATATCGGGACGCATACCGAACAATCCTGCAGCGCCTGTAAATCCAACTCTGAATCCTGATATTACCTCATCAAAAAGGAGAAGGGAATTGTTTTTATCGCAAATCTCTCTGAGAAATTGCAAAAACTCTTTACGTTGAAGCAATAATCCATTATTGGCAGGAATAGGCTCAATGATAACGCATGCAATTTCGTTGCTGAACTTTACAAACGCCTCTTCAACTGCTTTTTCATTGTCGAGTGGAACCACGATCGTTTCATTCACAAACGACTCCGGAACACCCGCAGAAGAAGTATTTCCGAAGGTAACCAATCCGGAACCCGCTTTAACCAGGAGGGAGTCGACATGGCCATGGTAGCAACCTTCAAACTTCAGAATTTTAGATCGACCGGTTACTCCACGAGCAAGGCGAATTGCACTCATTACAGCTTCGGTACCGGAGGATACGAATCTAATTTTTTCGATGAAGGGATTATTCGACAAGATCAGATCGGCGAGATCATTTTCCAATGAAGTAGGCGCACCGAAGGAACTTCCCTTTTCAACCGAAGTTTTTACAGCCTCCACTACTTCATCCGGCGCATGTCCGAGAATCAGCGGGCCCCAGCTGCAGCAATAATCAATGAATACATTTCCATCTGCATCCCAGATTCGTGAGCCCTTTCCCTTTTGGATAAATAGAGGTGTGCCGCCCACACTGCGAAAGGCCCGCACAGGAGAGTTCACTCCACCGGGAAAGTAATTTTTAGCTTTTTCAAACAGGTGTTCAGAGCGTTCGCGTTTCATAATCGGAATACATTGGGTTGCAAAAATAAGCGTTGATTGGATAGAACAATTGAAAATCTGATATGGATCAGTTCAACACGCTGTTTTCTTCCTTTTCATTAAGTTTGCCGATAAACAACAAGCATGGAGTACCGTAACACCCTCGAATTTGCGCGTGAAGCCGATCAGCAAGATCCCTTACGCAGTTACCGTCAGCAATTCCATTTTCCTCAACACCAGGGTACTGATGTGGTATATTTTACGGGGAATTCGCTCGGCTTACAACCCAAACGCACGCGGGAGCACATTTTGCAGGAGCTGGATGACTGGGCTAAGTTCGGGGTGGAAGGCCACTTTTACGCCAAACACCCCTGGTTTTCGTACCATGAGAACCTTACAGCAAGCAATGCGGCAATTGTGGGTGCATTACCCTCAGAGGTGGTGTGCATGAACCAGCTTACCGTCAACATTCATTTGCTGATGGTTTCGTTTTATCGACCTACACCGCTGCGCTACAAAATTCTCTGCGAAGCCAAAGCATTTCCTTCTGATCAGTACGCACTCGAAACACAGGTGCAGCACCACGGATTTCGTGCTGAAGATGCTATACTTGAAATTGCACCCAGAGAAGGTGAATACACTATTCGTACAGAAGACATCCTGAAAGTAATAGAAGAAAATAAAGATTCGCTTGCCTTGGTAATGATGGGTGGAGTGAACTACTACACCGGACAATTCTTCGATATTAAAACCATTACTGCAGCCGCTCAAAAAGTCGGAGCATATGCCGGTTGGGATCTTGCTCATGCTGCAGGAAATGTGGAACTTCATTTGCACGACTGGAATGTTGATTTTGCCGCCTGGTGCAGTTACAAATACCTCAACGCCGGACCCGGTTCTGTATCGGGAGCATTTGTCCACGAAAAACATGCGCATAGCAAATTACCCCGTTTTGCAGGATGGTGGGGGCACGATAAATCCATCCGCTTCAAAATGGAAAAAGGATTTCAACCCATGCCCGGAGCAGAAGGATGGCAGTTGAGTAATGCACCTGTTTTATCCATGGCAGCTTACAAAGCTTCACTCGAACTTTTTGCTGAAGTAGGAATGCCGCAACTCATAAAAAAATCACGATTGCTTTCGGGTTATCTCGAATTCTTAATCGCTGAAGTGAATAAAGCCGTGAGCGGAAAAGAAAATACCCCTCTCGAAATTATTACGCCTCTCGAATGGAATCAACGCGGTGCGCAGATTTCGATGGTTGCACACGGACAAGGGAAAGATCTCTTCAACAAACTGATTGCAGAAGGAGTAATTCCCGATTGGAGAGAACCCAATGTGATTCGTCTTGCACCTGTGCCTATGTACAATAGTTTTGAGGATATGTTCAGGTTTGCAGAAATACTTACAAGGATTTTGAAATCCGCATAACAATGGAGCCACTGCTGCTATTTCTTTTTCGTCACACCAGCACAGCCGGCGGTCAGGGTCTGGAAGGCGAACTGCATTTGCTTCAGATAGCAGGAATTACTGCATTGGTTTTAGGAATGATCAGCTACCAATTGGGTAAAATGAAAACGAATGAGCTTCTTCTTCATTTGGGAAAAGCATTGATTTTAGGTTCCGTGATTCTGAATTTTAGTCCGCTGCTGCAAGGAGAGTCGTCGCAGAAAACCATGACAGTAGCATTACTGTTCGGGCTGACGGGCATCATACTTTCATCCATTATTTTCTTTCAAATTCGTCCGGACAGTGAAGAAGATGAAGAACACTGATTCGAAATAACTGTTAGAATAAAAACACGCAACCCCATGGGAAAAAACGTAACGATAATTGGCGCAGGACTGGTAGGCTCATTGCTTTCCATTTATTTAGCGAAAAGAGGATATAAGGTAACCGCTTATGAACGTCGTCCTGACCTTCGCAAAAACAGAATTTCTGCAGGAAGATCGATCAATCTTGCGCTCAGCGACAGAGGTTGGAGAGGCTTGGCCGGTGTAGGCATTTCGGAAGAGATCCGCAAAGTGGCGATTCCCATGAAAGGAAGAATGATGCATCCGGTGAGTGGAGAACTCACCTATCAGCCTTATGGAAAAGACGAGCAAGCCATCTATTCCGTTTCGCGCGGAGGACTGAATTGTGTACTGATGGATCTGGCAGAGCAACATGGAGTAAAGATCGTATACAATGAAAAGTGTACGGATATAGATCTTGATCATGCCATTACTCATTTTGAAAATGCAGAAACAGGAAAAAACACAACAGTAAGCAGCGATCACATTTTTTCCACTGATGGAGCCTTTTCAGCAGGAAGGATGCAATTGCAGACACGTACCGATCGATTTAATTATTCCCAAACCTATCTCGATCACGGTTACAAAGAACTTACCATTCCCCCAACTGCGAGCGGAGATTTTGCCATGGAACCCAACGCGCTTCACATCTGGCCACGCGGTCAGTTTATGCTGATTGCGCTTCCGAATATGGATAAGAGTTTTACGTGTACATTGTTTTTCCCTTTTGAAGGAGAGAAATCGTTTGAAGCATTGGATACGCCCGAAAAGATGATGAGCTTCTTCAGGGAAACATTCCCGGATGCCATTCCGATGATGCCCACCCTGAAAGAAGATTATTTCAGCAATCCCACTTCATCGCTGATGATTGTTAAATGTTTTCCATGGACCTATAAAGACAAACTCGCCATGGTTGGAGATTCTGCACACGCCATTGTACCGTTTTACGGACAAGGAATGAATTGTGGATTTGAAGACTGCGTGGTACTGGATGAATTGATGAGTAAACATGGATTGGACGCGTCACTGGAGAATGATTCCGAAGTATTCAAGAAAGTGTTTTCAGAATACCAGAGCCTCCGCAAACCAGATGGTGATGCCATTGCTGATTTGGCCGTGATGAACTTTATTGAGATGCGCGACAAAACTGCTGATCCAAAATTCCTCTTGCAGAAAAAGATCGAAGCACGATTCAGCACAAAATACCCGGAGAAATGGATTCCACTTTATTCGATGGTAACCTATTCGCCACACATGCGCTATTCTGAGGCATTGCGCGAAGGATTACGTCAGGAAAACATCATGCAAAACATTATGGCAATGCCCGGCATTGAACAAAAATGGGATAGCGAAGAAGTGGAAAAGAAAATTTTAGGGATGTTGAGCTGAGGAATTTCTTTCTGAGAAAAAGTCAGTCCAGCACCTCTTCCCCATACTTATCGATGAAATGATATTCGAGTAGATGGTGAGAGGTAACTCCTTTGATACGGATCCATTTTTTGTATTTCAGAAACCATTTCCAGCGCTGGGAAAAAATTCCCTTTGTAAAATGCGCATAAAGAAAGGGGTGAACAGCCAGACTAATGCCCGACATTTTCTTATCTGCCAGAAGATAGCGCAATTGGTTTTGGATATCATCGGTAATAAGTAAAGTAGCACCAACTTCACCAGAGCCCATACAACAAGGACATTTTTCGGTTGTGGAAATGGATGTTTCAGGACGAACACGCTGACGTGTAATTTCCACCACTCCGAATTTACTTGGAGGAAGTACATTGTGTTTTGCACGATCCAGTTTCATGCATGCTTTGAGGTGATCGAAAAGTTTTTTCTGGTTTTCGCGATCACCCATATCAATGAAATCGACACAAACGATTCCACCCATATCACGCAGACGCAGCAAACGTGCAATTTCATCTGCAGCTTCCATGTTTACCTGAAGTGCATTAGCCTCCTGATCGGTGCTTTTGCGGTTACCTGAATTCACATCGATAACGTGCATTGCTTCGGTATGTTCAATAATCAGGTATCCACCCGACTGAAGTGTTACCTGTTTTCCGAATGCAGCTTTGATTTGACGATGAATTCCGAAATGATCAAAAATATTGTTTGGTCCGGAATACAACTTAACGATACCCTCGCTGCCGGGAGAAATTTTGCGGACATAATTCCTTATTTCTTCGTAGAGCGTTGGATCGTTTACGTGAATATTGTTGAATTTCTCATTGAGAAGATCGCGTAACAATGCTGCAGTACGATCGAGCTCACCGAGAATTTTCTTTGGGGGTTCTGCATCTTTCAATGCCTTGTACAGCTGATCCCATTTTGCAACAAGTGCATTGAGATCCGCGTCCAGTTCACTGAGGTTTTTATTTTGAGCAACTGTCCGGATAATTACTCCAAAATTCTTAGGTCGGACAGAATCAATAATTCCGCGAAGTCGTTTGCGTTCGTCTTCGTCTTTGATCTTGGAAGAGATAGAAATTTTATTGCTGAACGGAACAAGAACGATGTAACGTCCGGCAAGTGTAACTTCAGAACTTAAGCGTGGACCTTTGGATGAAATAGGTTCTTTGGCAATTTGCACCAGGATATTCTGGTTTGCGGAAACAACCTGACTGATCTTACCTTCTTTATCGATATCCTTTTCCATTTCGAACTGATCGAGATGGGAAGTGCTTTGTTTGCGGGTAAGGGAGCGCTTTGTGAATTTGGCAAGCGAAGAAAATTGCGGACCAAGATCGAGGTAATGAAGGAATGCATCTTTCTCGTATCCTACGTTTACGAACGAGGCATTCAGTCCCGGGACGACTCGTTTGACCTTTCCCAGGTATACATCGCCAACCGACCAGGAGTTATTGCCTTTTTCTCTGTGAATTTCTACAAGACGTTTGTCTTGAAGAAGAGCAATAACCACCTCAGTGGGACCAGCATCGATGATGAGCTCGATGTTCAAGCAGTTACGTGTTGACCGACAAATCTTTTACTAGCGCCAAAAGGCACAGATAAACTGTGCCCCGGCTAAAAGATTGATCAAAGAAGGATTACTTCTTCTTTTTATGACGGTTCTTGCGAAGACGCTTCTTCCGCTTGTGGGTAGACATCTTGTGACGCTTTCTTTTTTTACCGCAAGGCATAATTGTAAATATTAAGTTATCGTAATTCGTTTATTTTTTTCTGAACGGACTGCAAAAGTAATGAATCCTCCGACATAGCCAAGACCCTTTGCAAGGCATCCAAACATTTCGTTGTATCACCAGCTAAAAATGCTGCGTCGGATAAGCCCATTAATGCCTCAACCTGTTCTCTACCAGCAGTTGCCGCTACAAGTGCTTCGAATCGTCCCACTGCTTTTTCATACTGACCTGTTTGAATGGAAAATTCGGCCAGGCGTCCGACAGCGATGGTATTCTCCGGGTGGAGTTCGGTAATCTTGTCGAGCATTTTGATACCCTTCATTGGGCCATTGCCACCTCCCATATAATTGAGCGCCAGCACAACAGCAGCCTGTTCGGGATTCATTCCTTCAAAGCTTTTGTCGGGCAGTGTCCGTGGAGCCGACATGAGAAAACCCATTAAAAGAAAAGCCACCAGAAGGATAATCCCCTGGTGGACTTTACTGAAAGAAGATTTCATTATTTCACTTTTACCTTCGACTTAACGCGATCAACGAAAGTCTTGGCAGGTTTAAACGAAGGAATGTAATGCGCAGGGATGATGATCGCCTGATTTTTGGAGATGTTTCTTCCGGTTTTCTCAGCGCGTTTTTTCACAATGAAACTTCCGAACCCACGGAGGTAAACATTGTTACCACGCTCAAGCGATTCGCGGATAGAATTCATAAACGCTTCAACAGTAACCTGTACTGCGACCTTTTCAACTCCGGTCTTTTCAGCGATTTCAGCAACGATGTCAGCCTTGGTCATAAGTAGTGTTTTTAAGATTAACTGGTTTCTTTTTCTTTAGTGTTCCACACAAATATACCCTTAAACCTCAATAACTTGCAAGAACATTGCGATGGAAGTAGTTGTTTTTTAGACGGAAATACCAATTTTACGTCCGAATGACTGATTTTGCCTCAACAATTTACCGTTGGTACACCCAAAACGCCCGAAAACTACCCTGGCGCGAGACCCGCGAACCCTATTTAATTTGGATTTCGGAGGTCATTTTGCAACAAACGAGGGTCGATCAAGGCATGGCCTACTACCATCATTTTGCAAAAAACTACCCCACAGTAGAAAAATTAGCCTCCGCAACGGAAGAGCAAATTCTGAAAAGCTGGCAAGGATTGGGTTATTACAGCAGAGCTCGCAACCTGCACGCTACAGCCCAAATCATTGTAAAGGAATACAAAGGAAAATTTCCTGCAACTTATTCAGGACTCCTTCAGCTTAAAGGAATTGGTCCTTACACAGCAGCAGCCATTTCCTCTTTTGCCTATAGAGAGAAGAAGGCGGTTGTCGACGGAAATGTATCAAGGGTAATTTCCCGGTATTTTGGTATTGAGGAACCGATCGATTCTACAACAGGCAAAAAACTCATTCAGGCCATTGCAGATGAACATATTCCTGAAAAGCGTCCTGATTTGTTCAATCAATCGATAATGGAGTTCGGCGCCTTGCAATGCACTCCAAAAAATCCGAATTGCAGAGATTGCCCCTTACAAACGGGTTGTTTTGCATTCCGCCATAAAAAAGTTGATTTGCTACCGATCAAGGATAAGAAAACAAAGGTAAGTTCTCTTTTTCTGCACTATTTTTTTGTATCCGACAGCACGAAGTATTACATCAGAAAACGCGGGTCAGATTCCATTTGGAAAAATATGTACGAATTACCTTGTACAGCAAATGAAAAAGAAAGTAAAACCGGTAAAATCCATATCGACAAAAACTGGAAGATTCCGGCCTCTGCAACATTCCGTTTTGACGTGGCGGCATACAGGCATCAGTTAAGCCATCGCACTATTTATGCTCAATTCTCGGAGATCCGTTTAAGCAGAAAATTTAAGCCCCCTCAAGGCTGGATCGGTGTAGCACTGAATGAGATGCCTGACGTTGCCATTCCCCGTTTGATCGAGCGCTTTCTGGAAGAGCATTTCTCTTCCCATGGTGTTTAGCTTTTTGTATATTTGTTCGGCATCATTGTAGTCAGCTATGGCAAGAAGCGTTAATAAAGTCATTTTAATCGGCAACCTTGGGAAGGATCCCGAAGTGCGTCGTATGGAAAACAACATTGCGAAAGCAACATTTGCATTGGCAACCGGTGAAACCTACCGGGATAAAAACACCAATGAATTAAAAACCATAACCGATTGGCACAATATTGTTGTGTGGAGAGGTTTGGCAGATGTTGCGGAAAAGTACCTTAAGAAAGGCATGCAAGTCTATATTGAAGGGCGATTAAAAACCCGCTCTTATCAGGATCAGAGTGGTGTTACCAAATACATTACCGAAGTAGTTGCAGACAATCTTGTAATGCTTACCCGGGGTAATGCAGAAAGTGGATCAACATCTGCAGCAACTGCTCAGGGTCATGGCAACGAAGACATGAGTGGCGGCGGTTATGAAATTTCCGGACCTGATGGCGGAGATGATCTGCCATTTTGAGTTGAACCAAAGCAAAAGCATTGGAACCTCCCTCGGTACACGCTCTATCTGATCTTTTTCTGATCATTCTTCACGCACCCTCAGCGGGCACTGTTATCTCCATGGTAATTATTGGGATACTTTTGATCTGCTCTGCCGTAATTTCTGCTTCTGAAGTCGCCTATTTTTCATTGACAGCAAAAGATCTCCAAACAATTCGCGAAAGTGAAGACCCTGTTCATCGCCGCATTGCCGGAATTCTGGAAAAACCGCAACAGTTACTTGCTACAATTCTAGTAGCAAACAATATGGTTAACGTTGCCATTGTCATTCTGAGCACAACGGCCTTAAGCGACATGGTTGATTTTGAACATTCACCGGCATGGTTTGAATTCATTGTAGAAGTGATTGGTGTAACAGCAATGATCCTCATCATTGGTGAAGTTGTTCCAAAAATTTATGCCAACAAATTTTCACTTCGGGTTGCAGGAGTGATGTCGAAACCATTACTGGTTTTGAAACAACTGTTATGGCCTATTTCACAAATGCTCATCACCAGCTCCAATTTCATCAATAAACGTGTCAAGAAGAAAAGCTCAACAATGACGGTAGATGAACTTGGTCACGCCCTTGAAATAACACTTGGAGAAGGAGAAGCCACGCAGGGAGAGAAAAAAATTCTGGAAGGAATAGTACGGTTCGGTAACACCGATGCGCGTCAGATTATGAAACCCCGCATGGATGTTGTTGCTGTTTCCATTGATTTGAATTTTTACGGTTTAATTGCACTCATTATTGATTCAGGGTTTTCACGAATTCCTGTTTATGAAGGAACACTGGATACCATTAAAGGAGTGCTGTACATCAAAGACCTCATTCCACATTTAAATGCCAGTGATGATTTTAAATGGCAGAGCCTGATACGAGATGCATTTTTCGTTCCTGAAAATAAAAAAATTGATGATCTGCTGAAGGAATTCAAAGACGCAAAAATTCACCTTGCCATTGTGGTTGATGAATATGGAGGCACGCAGGGAATTGTTACACTGGAGGATGTCATTGAAGAAATTGTTGGCGAGATCACTGATGAATTTGATGATGAAAAAATTTCCTATTCAAGAATTGATGAACGCAATCTTGTTTTTGAAGGAAAGACCTCACTTATCGATATCTATAAAGTGATAGGGATCGAAGGTGAAGAATTTGAAAAGGCCAAAGGAGAAAGTGATACGCTTGCAGGATTTCTTCTTGAACAAAGCGGAAGGATGTTGCAGGCCGGTGAGAAAGTGCAGTTTGGAGAATACACCTTTACCATTGAAGCTGCCGACAAGCGCAGAATCAAACAAATAAAAATGACACTTCCTGCAGAATGAAATACAGTTTTCTAAAATTCCTGGTTGTAATTGGCATCGCATTTTTTTCCGCATGCAGCGAAGAAGAACCCGGCGTACCCAAGCCAAGAGGATACATGCGTATTGATTTCCCTGAAAAAGAATACATCGAATTCCGTGGAGATTGTCCTTACACTTTCGATTTTCCTTCCTATGCGCGAATTGATCATATAGGTCGCGATACTGTTACCTGGTGTAATAAAAACATTGAGTTTGTTCCGTTCAGAGGAACCATGCATTTAACGTATAAACGTCTGCAAGGAAATGTTGCCCGTTTTATTGAAGAGTGTCATAATATGGCCTACGATCATTCCATTAAAGCAACGGCCATAGAACGCAAACAATTTGTGAACGATACCGCGCAGGTATTCGGATTGCTTTACGACATTCAGGGAAATGCAGCTTCTCCGCTTCAATTTTATATTACTGACTCCACTACTCATTTTATTCGTGGCGCGCTTTATTTCCAGGCAAAACCCAATTACGATTCCATACTCCCGGTACTAACGTATGTTAGAGAAGATGTAGAACGCTTTATCGAAAGCCTACGCTGGAAGTAATTTTAAGGAAAATTTATCATCTCAATTGAAATTTAAAGCGATGATAATCAATAATATAATAAAATATTAATTGTTGTATAAACAACTATTGTAGCAATGTGTTATATTTGCTGAACTAAATTCAAAACAATGAGCTACAAAGAAAAAGTTACGACCATGTATAATATGGTCAATTCAGGTCAGATCCTTGATGCATTTGAAAAGTACTACCACAACGATGTTGTGATGCAGGAAATGGGAGAAGCTGAACGCGTTGGAAAAGATGCAAACCGCGAATACGAAAAGAATTTTGTCGGTTCTGTTAAAGCCATTAATGGTGGCGGCGTGGATGCGATTACCTCAGATGAAAGCAATGGTGTTACAATGGTAGAGAGCTGGATGGACATCACCTTTCAGAATGATGCACGTGTAAAACTGGAACAGGTTGCAGTTCAATACTGGAAAGGCGATCAAATTGTAAAAGAACGTTTCTATCACAAATAATCCCTAAACCCTGAAAAAAAGAAAGCGATGTTCTCACATCGCTTTTTTTATTTAGAAATGAATATCTAGCACAGGGTGTAGCTCAAGATTATTCTCCGCCTGTTTGCGTTTGTAATAGTGATCAATATCGATAAACGCCACGCCGGTAAGTGTTACTGTTTTACCCTCCAGTGTTTTTTTATTCTGATCCAAAAACTCTCTCACACGAATATAATTTTGCAAATAGCGCGATTGTCGTGCGTATGAACAACCGGGATTTGGTGCTTCGCATATCAGGTAATTCTCGTTATCGTCAATTAAACGAATGTGATAATCTCCATCGCGTTCCTTTGATAACTTGTGCACTTTAGCACGAACTGTGTAGGTCCGTAATTCCAGATCCTGCCGACCGGTTCCCCATTTCACTTCTGGTACGACTATCTTCCCAAGAGAATCCAATCGTGCAGGAATGGGGATCGTATCGATCTGGTTTACGCGATCGTCAATTACAACTTTTACCGGACGACGTGTTTTCCCATTGCAGGAATCGGGATCATTCTTGCCCTTATTACAGGAAAGCAGTAACAACATCGCATGCAAAAACACAACTACAAACCAAACCTCACGAATTCTCATCCCTTAAAAGTGCTTACAATTACCAGATCAAAGAAATTTTATCCGCTGCTCTTCGCATGGGATCACCTTCTTTTACGTTGAATGCCTGAAAAAACTCAGGCATGTTTGCCAATGGTCCAAGCACACGGTATTTTCCGGGTGAATGTGGATTGGTAAAGACCTGCAATTTCATACTGCTCTCAGTGTGGTTTTCCTTCCATACCTGAGCAAATGCAACGAAGAAACGCTGCTCTGCAGTAAATCCGTTTATTTTCTTACGCTCCTTACCTTCAAGTGAACGTTGATAAGCATAATACGACATGGTTAATCCACCTAAATCGGCAATGTTTTCTCCCAAAGTCAATTCACCGTTGACGAAAATTCCGGGTAGCGCTTCGAAGGAATTAAAATGTTCAACAAGTTTGTTGGTACGGGCAGCAAACTTCAATGAATCGTCGGATGTCCACCAGTTCACAAACTGACCGGTTGCATCAAATTGCGCACCCTGATCATCAAATCCGTGCAGAAATTCATGTCCGATCACTGCTCCCATACGGGCGTAGTTAACAGCATCCTCAGCATTCGGATCGAAAAACGGAGGTTGCATAATTCCTGCAGGAAATACAATTTCATTCCATGTAGGATTGTAATAAGCGTTAACGATATGAGGAGCCATTTGCCATTCGCTGCGGTCGATCGGCTTACCTAACTTTTGTGTGTTCTCCGTTACCTTAAACTTCGATTGCTCCATCCAGTTCTTGAAATAAGACTCACGTGTGATACTGAGCGTAGAATAGTCGGTCCACTTATCAGGATAGCCGAGTTTACGTGTAAAAGAAGCCAATTTTTCGAGTGCTTTTGTTTTTGTAACCGGACTCATCCACTCCAGCTTATCCAAACGTCCGCGGAAAACAAACATGATATTGTCGACCATTTCATTCACCTTCAGTTTGCTTTCCGGCTTGAAGTGCTTATCTACAAATGCATGTCCGAGCGCTTCGCCAATGGCAGTCCAGCCGATGGAATTGATTGCCCGTTCCCAGCGTGGTTTCATTTTTTTTGTTCCGCGAAGTTGCGTACTGAAAAAGCTGAACACTTCCTGTTCAATTTCGCTGCTTAGCTTTCCGGATGCAGCTTCAAAGAAATGAATCTTAAGATAGTCTTTCCAAACATCGAGAGATACTGAAGTAATCATTGCCTCTACCCGCTTGAAAAATGCCGGCTGACCAACAATGATAGTATCCGCTTTCGCCAAACCGCGGTCGTTAAAATATTTATTCCAATCGAACGAAGGAACTGATTTTTTGAAATCGGCAATACTCATTTTATTGTACTGCGCTTCGATGTTGCGCATTTCAACAGGACCCATCGATGCTTCTGCCAATTGGGTTTCGAGGTCGAGAACTGAAGCTGCTGCTTTGTCGGCTTTGGTTTTATCGTAACCTAAAAACACGAACATGCGAGAAAGATGCGCGATGTAATTGTTGCGAAGTTTAACTGATGAAGAATCGCTCTTGAAATAATAATCCTTGTTGGGCAACAACAATCCGCTTTGCGAAATATATGCCATGTGGCGATTGATGTCCTTCAGATCCTGATCAATTCCGGTATCGAACAAAGGATGGATCCCGTAATTGTGATGATGAGCAATAACAGCAGCAAGTTCTTTCTTCGATTTAATGGCATCAATTTTTTTGAGATCAGTCTGAATGGGTGCAATCCCCTCTTTATCGCGTTTTGCACTATCCATGAAACTTGCATAATAATCACCGATCAGCTGACGATGATCGCCCTTTGGATATTTTCCGGCTGCCGCTTCTTCGAGAATTGCACGAAGCTTACGGTTGTTATCGTCGGAAAGAATATTAAAACTACTCCAGCGGTTTTCTGTTGCAGGAACCGGATTGTTACGAACCCAGTTACCATTTGCAAACGAATAAAAATCTTTACGAGGATCGATTTTAGGATCCATATCCTGAAAATCGATTGTACCTGCAACGGTTTCAAATGTAAACGAAGGCATTTCTTCCTTCACTGCCTCAACGGCAACAGCTGTGTTCTTATCCGAACCACTTACCTCAACCTTAGAACTTTTTCCACCCGATTTACAGGCAGCTGCACTTACAATAGCAGCAAGAATAATTACATGTAGTCTTTTCATAATTGTAGAATGAAGTCCGAAATTAATGAATTTGAAGCAATCCCCCACAAAAATGCATTCTGCTAATTATCCCGCTGATACCCAGCAGCACTTATTCTGCCCTAAGCATTGCGATATGTGGAATATCATCTTCGAGATAGGTTTCGCTTACCTGAACAAAGCCAAATGAGGAATAAAATTTTTTCAGGTATTCCTGGGCAGAAATCCGGATGGCGCATTTCCCGTAACGTTGTTCAATTTCCCGAATACAAAGCTCCATTAAAGCGATACCGGCACCTGAACCTCTTACAGCAGAAGATGTACAAACTCTGCCAATGGAAGCTTCGGAATATGAAATACCCGGTTCAAAAATGCGTGCCACTGCAACAATTTCTCCGTTTTGATCTCTTGCAAAAACATGGATCGCCTTTTGATCCTTTCGGTCCAGTTCCGGATAAGGACAATTTTGTTCCACCACAAAAACATTAGTACGAAGTTCCAGCAGATCGTATAGGTCATTCGGAGACAATTCATCAAAAGGAACAACAAACCACTTCATCTGGAGAAAATAAATCCAAGTACGATCAGCAAAGGATAAAACCAGGGAAGAAATGCAGCGTAACGATCACTTTCGAGAGGTTCGAATTTCTTCTTTTTTGCAAACTGTTTTAAGCGAACACGGATTTGTTCACGAAATAACATGGTAAAACCAATTCCCCAAAGCGTTGCGGTGATATGAAAGAGATTGCCGTAAATAATTGACCGCAGCAAGGGTGTTTCAGAATCGAAATAGATCGGAATGATCGACATCAGTACAGGAATCACCAGATACATTATGGCAAGGATCAATCGGAAAGTGCGAAAAAGTTCATCGAACTGACTTCTGGTCTTTAGAAGCCGACCTTCATTAAGCACATAAAAAACCACAGGCGCAAACGCCCAAATCAAGCCACTTCCACCATGCCCCATCATTCCGAAAACAGTATGTACAAGCGAGTACCATGCAAGAGTGGAAATGCTAAGCAGGAAAAACATCCAGGCTCCAAGAACTTTTTCTGTAAAGACTGCAATAAAAGCCATCAGGACCAAATCAATAAGCAGGTGAACAACGGATGATCGCCATTCAAATCCATGCTGAAATGCAACTGTGAGGCGCTGCATGAAATCTGTTCCTTCATCGAAACTTCCAAACACATGTTGCAGATTTGGAAACACCAATGTAGCAACAGTTACACCAAGCGAACAAGCCATCAATGCATACGACTGCAATGGGGCAGGTTGTTTACTGGTATAAATTTCTGAAAACATCAGGCGACTTTTTCAAGTATGGAATCGAAGGTGTAAAATAGGTAATTTTCAACAGAAGGGCATCCCATTTCAGAAAGTAATTTACCGTAGTGAGCAACCTGCTGTTTGTGTTCTTCGCGTTGTTTTCCGGTTTTAAAATCAATAACTACAGTACGATCCTTGAAAAACACAACACGATCCGGCCTCCACATTGTACCTGAGGCATCGATTAATTCAAGTTCTGATACAGCATTTTGTCCTTCAGCAAAAGATTCTCTCAAAAAAGGATGGGAAAAGATTCTATCCATCTCTGCCTTTACCCCATCATAGGTAGTACCGGCAGCAGCAATTTCCGTTTCAAGTGAACGAAGGACAGTATCGATCTCTGCTATATTCTTCAATTTTGACAATACCAAATGAACAAGATTTCCTAGCCGGATAGAAACCATTCCGGCACTTTCTCCCCATGCACGTTGCGACTCATAACTGATACGTAAACGTTCCTGCCAATTTACAGGCCTTGAAGGTTTGAGCACTACCATTGATGCATCACTTCGTTTTGAATTTTTTATTCTTTCTGATGTTCCCAATGTGTATTCGCTGGTTTCATCGCTGATTTCGGGAATCAAATTTTTTATAAGCGAAGAAGCCCAACCACGGGATAAGTGTTGTGAAAAAACCAATAATTGTTCTTCGGCCCGGGTAAACGCAACATAGAGTGAGTTGATCCGATCAAGCTCTGTACGTGCAGCTTCTTCCTCATAAATCTCCTTTTTCCCTATCTGTGAAAATGTTTCCTGACTGGTTTTAAAAAGAGCGTTCTGCAGTGGATCAAAAACAGGATCCAGCTCAACCCATAATCGCTGTTTTCCCTTCTTATTATCATCCCACCAGGTAAGCAATGGCATCATCACCACCGGAAACTGCAAACCTTTTGATTTGTGGATGGTCATCACCTTAACAGCATCCGACGAATCCGGTAATTGCACGGAGAGTTTCTCTGATTTTTCCTTCCACCACTCTTCGAACGCATGTAAATCATTTTCCCGTTGCGAAAAACTGAATACCTGATCGAGAAATGCATTCATGAATGCTTCATCTCTTTCAAGCGATAAGGATGAAATAAGGTATTCTGCCAACTGATACAGCGAGAACCGTAACATATCATCCGTGTTGAGCTTTAACTGCAGCACTTCAAATAATTTGGCAATATCAATTGTCCGCCTGCCTTTGTATTCTGTTGACGCTTTATCCAACACCGGATAGAAATCACTACCCGGAAGACAGTGATGAATAAGTAATTCAGCGAGCTTGCCATTGTTTTCTTCATCTTCCGGACGAGTCATCCATCGGATTACAGAAGCTATCATTTGAACTTTCTGTGAAGTACGAATCAATAAACTATCCGGAGAAACAACCGGAACTCCCGCACGAGCCAATGCAGCAGCCATATGATCTCCCTCCGCATTGGATCGCACCAGTACACAAATATCAGAATACGCATATCCTTGCACACGCATTGTTTCAATACTCTGAAGCAACCAGGCAGCGTGTTCTTCGATCAGTTGTTTCCGTTTCATTTCTTTTGATGAAAAACGAATGGAAACAAATCCGTAATCTCTGTTGTTGGGGACCTTTTGTTCGAGATGATCGTAAACCGATGCAAGCGCATGGGGAAACTGCTGGCGAAAGGCAGAAAAAAATGAATTATTAAAGTCGACAATTACCTTGCCTGAACGATAATTGGTATCAAGCGTATGAAATTCGAATTGGTCATTAAATAGCCATTGTTTTTGCCGCATCAAGGATTCATTCTCGCTACCATAAAGATGAGGCAAACATGCAAATTGCTCAACTTCTCCATTGCGAAAACGATATATGGATTGTTTACCATCACCTACAATTAAACTGGTCTTTCCCATAGCAAGCGTGTTCTCCACCAAAGGAATAAAATTATGCCATTGCATTACCGAAGTATCCTGAAACTCATCAATCATGATATGGTCGTACCGTTCGCCTACTCTTTCGTAGATGAACGGAGCGGGATCATATTTCACCAATGCAGAAACCAATCTGTTGAAATCATCAATAAACAAAAGATCACGTTCTTCTTTTATTGTTTCTATGCGTGATCGGATCTCATGCAACAAGAGCACCTGATGGATCTCCCTGTATAAATGCATTGCTGCGAAATAAGTAGCATCTTTTAATGCAGCACAAATTTTTTTCTGGGCATCATTCAAAAAAGGTCTGACTTCATCTACCAATGCGCCATTCTTCTTTTTGAAATCAGTGGAAAACCAATTGTCCTTTTCCACTACCTCGGTAAATCGTGTTCCGAATTTTAATTCTTCCAGCCGACCACCAATTGCCTTCACTTTTAAAAATGCTGCAAAAGCACTCGTTTGTTTGTAGGAGAAATCATCGACACTTAAACCCATCTTGGTGATTCGGTCAATAATTTCCTCCGCGACTTTTACCTGCGCAGCCCTAAACGTGTTGACTTGATCTTTAAGTTTCAAAATGAGTGTATTCAATTCTTCTGCCGGTATTTCTGAAAGCTTTGCTAATGGTTCAACACTGTCTTCACGAAAGAGTACTTTATTGGCGAATTCTTTCATCAGGTTTGCCACATCCCATCGATCGCCTTCGCTGGTATTCTGTTGCAACCAGCTGTTTAGCATTGCTGTGATACGCTCATCTTTTCCTGCATCGTCAATCAATCGGTCGACAGCCTCATCAACAATTGTTTCTTTTTCCATAACCACATCGAAATCCATTGGCAGTTGGAGATCGCGGGAAAAGGTTCGGATGATGAGGTGGACAAAACTATCGATGGTTGACACAGAAAGTTCTGAATAATTGTGAAGGATAGCCTTTAGCGTTCGTTCGCTCCTCATACGAATCATTTCGTTGGGAAGGCTTAAAACTTTCCGGTATTCATCCAATAAAAGCGGGTCATAAAGCGGGGAGAGCGGATCGGCCGACAATACACGTAAATGATGCAGCACGCGTTCTTTCATCTCTGCTGCAGCCTTTCGGGTAAAAGTGATGGCAAGGATCTTACGGAAGTAATTGGGATTATCTCCCGAGAGTGCAAGGCGCAAATACTCCCTCACAAGGGTAAAGGTCTTGCCTGATCCTGCTGAAGCATTATAAACCAGGAAGTTCTTTCCCTGCCCTTTTGATAGGGGCGCATTTCCGCTTGTTTGAATACTCATCCGTTGCTACAATTCGCTTGCTTTTCTCCCTAAAATTAATGATCTTTCGGAATAATCCTTCATTAATGAAAAAGCTATTATTCTCTGCTTTACTGGTGGTTTTTGCATTCACTGTAAAATCACAGGAAAATATTGTCCCGGGTCAGGTGATGGTGATGCTGCATCACCAGGAATCTCCGTCAGCATTTGTTGAGCGACTTAATGCTCTTTATCCCGGAATTGCTTTTCGTGTTGAGCAAGTGCTTTCTTCTGACATCAATATTCACCTGCTTCGTTTCAATGATCTGCAATACAGTCATACCGAAGCACTCAATGCAGTTGTTCGAGATAAAGCGACAGCTCTTGCACAATTCAATCATATGAATGTAACTCTCAGAGATACCTGTCCGAACGACCCTTCTTTTGGCAATCAGTGGGCCTTTTACAATAACGGATCCAACGGTGGCAGCGGTACTTCCGATATTGAAGCCTGCAATGCATGGTCGGTTGGAAGAGGAGGATTAACTGCGCAAAATGACCGGATCGTTGTTGCAGTCATTGATGGTGGCTTTGACCTGAATCATCCGGATATCAGTTACTATGTAAATCCCGGCGAAATTCCGGGAAACAGCATTGATGATGACAACAACGGTTATGTGGATGACGTAAATGGATGGAATGCCAGCAATAACAACGCAAATGTACAGGGCGGAAGCTGGGAGTCGCATGCCACCCACGTATCCGGAACAGTTGGCGCCAAAGGTGGAAATTCGACAGGAGTTACCGGTGTAAACTGGGATGTTGATATTCTTCCCATCAAAGGTTCAAGCGGAAACGAATCTATTGTTGTTGCTGCCTATTCGTATGTTCTTAAAATGCGTCGCACCTACAACACCACCAACGGTGCAGAAGGCGCTTTCGTTGTGTCCACCAACTCCTCGTTTGGCGTTGATCTTGGAAACCCTGCCAATTACCCTATATGGTGTGCTATGTACGACACATTGGGTAAAGAAGGAATTCTATCGGCAACAGCTACTGCAAATGCCAATTACAATGTCGATACCCAGGGAGATATTCCAACGGCATGCCCCAGCAATTGGATGATCTCGGTTACCAATACCCGCAGCGACGATTCAAAAGCTACTGCAGGTTATGGCGCAACCACCATTGATCTTGGCGCACCAGGAACAAATATTTATTCCACAACCATGAACGGCAATTATGGCAATATGAGCGGGACCTCAATGGCTACCCCGCATGTTGCCGGAACAATTGCATTGATGTGGTCGGTTGCCTGTACACAATTAATAACCGACTACAAAAACGATCCGGATGCATTGGCTTTACAAATGAAGTCCTATTTACTCAATGATGGAGTCGATTCTGTGTTCGCTTTGCAAAACATCACTGTAACCGGTGGAAGACTGAATCTATACAAAGCCTTATTGGCAGTGCAGGAATACGATTGCACAAGCGGATCAATCGGCATTGAAGAAACAGCTGCAACACTATTGAGATTTTACCCCAACCCGGCAACCGATGAAATTACGCTCATCGTACCGGAGGGAATGGAAGGATTAATCAACATCAGCATATTCAACATGACCGGCCAACAGGTTTTGAGCAAAAGTTTCAGTGGTCAAAACATGATCTCCCTCAGTTTGCTGGATTTGTGCGCAGGTATTTATTCTATCAGTTTGAGCACTTCAAATAATGCTGCTATATTTGGCACATTAATTCGCCAATAAATGTTGAGAATTCTGACTGTATTTGTTCTGCTTACCACCTTTCTTACAGGTTCGGGGATCAGGACATTCATTACAGTTCGTTTCCATTTTCAGCAGGAAGAAATTGCAAAAACACGTTGCGAAAACAAAGCGAAACCGGAGTTAAAATGTAATGGTAAGTGTCAGCTTGCCAAAGAGCTCAAACAGGCAGAAGAAAAAAGTTCAGATCCTGCGCAACCTGTAAACCCAAGCAGCTATTCCTTTCCCGATTTACATGTATTTCCTTTGGCAAATACAGATTTCAATCTGAATTTATTCCCCACGAAAGTTAAACGCTTCGGCAGTCTTTTCTATCACCCGCTATCGGGAACTTCTGAACTCTCTGCGCCTCCACCTGAGTGCTGATCCTCTTTCACTGTTTCGTCAGCAAAAGCTGATACTACTCAAAAAATCAAACCATGAAAAGGATACTATTTTTCCTTTTCCTGCTGATGTATTCCGTATGCGCGCATGCCTGTGATATCTGTAATGTTTATTCAGGCATTACACCAAGCGACTTCAGAAACAGTTTTGGCATCATGTACAGAAGTCGGTACCTGAAAGGAAATTTTCCTGCTCAGGGATTACCCGAAGTCCGTCATGCCGCACACCAGACTGATACCGGAATCACCAAGGGAAAGGAACTGTTCAATGTTGCTGAATTACGCTTTCGTTTATTCGGAGGAAAGAAGAAACAATGGAATCATTTGTTCATTCTTCCTCTGGTAAACAATTACCGGAGTTTAAATGGATACACCCAGTTTGATGTATATGGCCTCGGAGATCCGACCATTATCAGCAACAGGATTCTTTTTAATACGCAATCGGATTCAGCAGAATTTACACACCGACTGAGCATTGGAGCAGGCGTTAAACTACCATTTGGCGGACGTAAATTCCACTATCTGGGGAAAACCGCTGATCTGGATATGCAAGGGTCATCCGGAAGCACCGATTTTCTCTTAACAATGGAATACATTGGGAAAAAAGGTCCAAGCGGTTGGATAGTATTCTCCAGCTATAAAATCAACACATCAGGAACAGAAAGTTACAAGTACGGTAATTCATTTAACCTGAATCTGCTGATGTTTTACCAGGCTAAACTATCACCCGGAAAAATGCTGATGCCCAACTGGGGATTTCTGCTGGAAAAAGCTGCTGCAGATCGCCAGAGTGGCGCTACAGTTGACGCCAGCGGAGGCAGAGTTGGGATGTTGCACCTCGGACTGGATTATTTCAGTGGAAGGATGCAGTGGCAATTCAGCTACCAACCCGGGCTATTCAGTGTAATGAACGGGCAACAATTTCCCCTTATAAACCGTTTTATTCTTGGCATGACTGTAAGTCTGTAAGGGATATCACAAAAAATGAACTGAAATTAAACTAACTTACAAGTATGAAAACTTCATTTAAACAGGCAACAATTATCGGCCTTGCGGCTCTAACTTCACTTTCGGCATGTCGTAAAGACGAAGATCCACCGGCGCAAACGCCAACCCCTACACCAACATCCATTAAACTGGAACTGGAACATAAAGTTGGCAGCTCTGCATTGGTATTGAATTCCAATTTAACCGATGCTTTTGGTACTGTGTTTACCATTTCAAGAGCAGATTTTTATGTGAACGGATTTGCATTTACCAACGATATGGGTGATACCATTCTCAATCACACGCCTCATTATGTTGTTCGTCCAAACGTTACAGAAATTGTTTTGGGCAATGTATCAGGCACACATGCACATGAAATGAGTTTTAATATTGGAGTTGATCCCGCATCAAATCTTTCCGTTGACCCCGCTACACAACCTGCAGGATCTGCTTTGGGTGTACAAACACCGTCGATGTACTGGAGCTGGAGTTCAGGTTACCGTTTTGTGGTGATCGAAGGAAATGCTGATCGTAACGCTGACGGTGTTCCGGAATCAATGTACCAGTTTCATATTGGCATGAACTCATTGTACAAGGCCATTGAATTGCACCTGCATCAGGATCTAACTGCAAATGCAAGTAACACGGTTCACATTGAAATCGATTATCTTCGCTTCTTTGACGGAATCAACATGTCCTTAAGCACATCGCACACTCACACCATGGACAATATGCCTTTGGCTACGCAATTCATGAATAACGCAGACTCTGTATTCAGTGTTCACGTGCATTAATCATTTAATCTAAAGAAATATGAAATTCAGGATAACCATCGCGCTGCTCGCTATTGCAGGACTCGTTTCTTGCAAAAGAACACCCGAAGATCCGCCTTCAACAAAAGGCACCTTGCAAGTGAACTTTACGGCCTCCTTTAACGGGCAGCCGATGGTCCTGAATTCTGTTTATTCAAGTGCATTGAACTACCGCATTAAACCGGAAACCGTAAAATATCTGCTGCATCATTTTCAACTGAAAAGAACAGACGGAAGTTATTATGAAATCCGTGAAGCAGTGAATATCAATCACGCGAATGCAACAAACGGATTTAGCATACAACTCGAACCAGCGAATTATACGGCAGTGAAATTTGGATTGGGTGTAGATGCAAGCATGAACAATGCAGATCCCAATTTATTACCCCCATCTCATCCGTTTTCAACTAACCAGGCCAATGATCTTCATTGGAACTGGAGTACGGGATACATCTTCGCAAAATTTGAAGGTCGCGCCGACACCAGTGGAACAGGTTCAGGAAATCTCGATCGTCTTTTCTTTTTTCATCCGGGCGCCAATACACTTTACAGTGAAGTGGAATTGACATCGTCATTTGGCATTACCACTGGGCAAACCAGAACCATAACCATTGACCTCGATGTAAATAAACTCATCACCAATACATCAGATACTATTGATCTCAAATACGATTTTTCGACACATACCAACGACAACTATCCATTAGCTGAACGTTTCATTCTACTCATGCGCAATGCTTTCTCCATTCAATAATGAAACCAACTTTTTTCATAGCTATACTTCTGCTAACGCTTGCCTCCTGCAAAAGAGAGGAAGATCCAGTATTGAGCGATCGCTATGAGTTACGTGTTCCTCCGGGATTTCCCAATCCGAATATTCCGGCTGATAATTATATTTCCAAATCGAGAATTGAATTAGGTAAAAAACTATTCTTCGATAAACGATTATCATCCGACAATACCATCAGCTGCGCATCTTGTCATTTCCCTCAAAATGCATTTTCGGATGTGAGTCCCTTAAGTGTAGGCGTACAGGGAAGAATCGGTTTCAGAAATGCACCGCCATTATTCAATCTCGCTTGGATGCCGCTTCTTATGAAAGATGGCGGAGTTCCAACATTGGAATTACAAGTGCATGCCCCCATTTCAGATATTGCAGAAATGGATTCGGATATTCTGCAGGTAATTGATGAAATCAAAAACGATTACAACGATTTGAGTCTCTATGCTTACAAACGTCCATTCGACACGTATGTTCTCACTCGTGCACTAGCAACTTTTCAACGGACACTCATAAGCGGCGAATCACGTTATGACAGTTATATAATCCATGGCGGATCGCTTACTGCATCGGAATTACGTGGTAAGGATTTGTTTTTTGCAGATTCGCTGCATTGTGCAGATTGCCACAGCGGATTTAATTTTACAAGTTTCAATTTTGAAAATAACGGTTTATCCCTCAATCATCCAGATACAGGAAGAGCCAGAATTACCTTACTTCCGCAAGATGTAGGCAAATTCAAAGTAGCTTCATTGCGAAATGTGGAAGTCACGGCACCTTATATGCATGATGGTAGTCTTGGAACACTGGAAGATGTCATCGATCATTACGCTTCAGGTGGTCAACCGCATGCGAATAAGAGTCCGCTCATTACCGGCTTTTCACTCAGCAATCAGGATAAAAGCGATCTGATTGCATTTTTGAAAACACTTACCGATCATCGATTTTTAAATAACCCGTCATTTCGCCCTTAAAAGATTTTTAACTTGCAGTCATGAAGCGTATTTCAGTTTTATCGGTGTTTATTCTTATTGTGGTGCTGATTGCCTGCCGCAAGGATGTTTTCATTGGTGAATACGAAACAACTCCCTATCAGCTGCGCATTCCTCAGGGATTTCCTCAAATGGTTATTCCTGTAAATAACCCAATGACCGTTGAAGGGGTTGAATTGGGAAGAAAATTATTCTACGAAGAACTATTATCGGCAGACAACACACAATCGTGTGCAAGTTGTCATTTGCAATCGAATGCATTTGCAGATCCGCGCCGTGTTTCCGTTGGAATTACCGGTGCAGAAGGAACACGCAATGCGATGGCCTTGATCAACCTTGGCTGGGAACAATTTTTCTTTTGGGACGGGCGTTCTGCAACCCTCGAGGATCAGATTTTTGAACCCATCCGAAATCCGGTGGAGATGAACGACACCTGGCCAAATGTTGAACGTAAGCTTCGTGCCAGTGAAGAATACAGAGATTTGTTTCATAAAGCATTCGGAACACCGGGTATTGACTCTGTTCGTACTGTGAAAGCCATTGCACAATTTTTGCGCACACTTATTTCAGGTAATTCCAAGTTTGATAAGGTTGCACGAGGACAAGCCTCCTTTACTCCCAGTGAGGCAAATGGATTCGATCTCTTTATGCGCGACAAAGACGACAACAACGGAATATCCGGAGGCGATTGTTTCCATTGCCATGGTCCGATCTTGATGGCAAAACAACTTTTAGCGAACAATGGACTTGACACTATTTTTATTGATCCGGGTAAAGCGGGAGTAACGTTTAATCCGAGTGATGTCGGAAAATTTAAAACCACTACGCTACGCAATATTGAGCTTACTGGTCCATATATGCATGATGGGCGTTTTGCGACGCTTGAAGAAGTTATTAATCATTACAGTTCGGGTGTAAAAGTTTCACCTACCATTGATCCCTTGATGAAATTTGCAGCAGATGGCGGTGTTGGATTAACACCACAGGAAAAAATCGACATGAAAAATTTCCTGCTAACGTTGACAGATTGGGATTTCATCAATGACCCGGCATTCAGCGATCCTGATTTGTAACAGAAGCCTTCAATTTTCCCGTTCTCGTTCCTTTTACCTATATTCATGGAAACAATAGCGATTTTTCCATGCAAAAAATTCTTCTGATAGAAGACGAGATCAGCGTAGTTAACTTTATTAAAAAAGGACTTGAAGAAGAATCCTATTCAATTGTTGTTGCACTTACCGGAGAAGAAGGAGAGAAACTAGCACGGGAGCAGGTTTTTCAATTGATCATTCTAGACATTATGTTACCGGGGAAAAGTGGTTTGGAAGTTTGTCAAAATATCCGCTCGTTTAATACGAAAACCCCCATTTTGTTTTTAACCGCATTGGGAACATCAGAAAATGTTGCATTAGGTCTGAATACCGGTGCCGACGATTATCTGATCAAACCGTTTAAATTCATTGAGCTGAGTGCGCGAATAAAAGCTCTGCTACGGAGAAGTTCCGGAGAACTGATATCTGAAACAACAGATCACATCCTTGAGATTTCCGATCTGACAATAGATGATCGCGCAAAACAAGTGTTTCGAAATGCAAAACCAATTACATTGACAGCAACGGAATACCGGCTCTTATTGACTTTGGCAAAAAACAAAGGAAAAGTTATGTCGCGATCTGAGTTGCTTGAATCGGCCTGGGACATCCATTTCAATCTTGGCACCAATGTAGTTGATGTTTATATCAATTACCTCAGAAAAAAAATCGACAGCGAATCAGAAATCAAACTCATCCACACAGTTGTTGGCATGGGATATGTTCTTAAAACTTGAAAACTCCTTCGAAAATAGCCTTGTTTCTTGTGATTACGAACGTGATCATTCTATTGATGTTTGGAGGTGGAATCTACTATTTTCTCAATGCTTATTCGTATGTCGATTTTTACAAACGTCTTGAAACACGAGCAGGAATTGCTGCACGATACAATTTGGATCAGGATGAGCTCACTGCAGACGCTTATAAAAAGATCAGAGAGCAACATCTTGAAAAACTGAGTGAGGAAAAGGAATACATCATCAAAATAAATCCTCAATTATCTGTTGGCGGAATTTCTGAAGAATCAAAACTTCCTGCTGAACTCCTACAGGAAATTATTGATAAGGGGAAGTCGACCTATAAAAACGGCAACACCTTCTATGCCGGACAAACCTATCCTCAAGGAAAGGCAAACTATATTGTTGTTGTTTCTGCAGAAAATTATTACTCATCGCATCACCTTAGCTTTCTCAGAAACATCCTGATTATTGGATTACTCTTAACCTTGCTTGTAACTTCATTTACTGCCTATTATTTCTCCAGGTATATATTTGAACCAATCCGTCAAATCACCCAAAAAGTTAAAACGATAAGTGCCGAAAATTTTCATTTGCGATTGGAAGAGGAAGAAAACAATCATGAAATTAAAGAGCTCAAGTTAACATTCAATGATTTGTTAAACAGGCTCGAAACAGCCTTTGAAACTCAAAAAAACTTCATCAGTAACGCCTCTCATGAACTGGGCACGCCATTAACATCCATCATTGGTGAAGCAGACGTATCGCTTATAAAAAACCGGGAACCGGAAGAATACCAGGAGTCGCTTAAAAGCATATTAAAACAAGCAGAGCGATTGGATGAAATTATTAAATCGCTCATTTTCCTTGCTCAAACCGGTTATGAAGGCAAGCGAATTCCTTTTGAAACTATTCGGGTTGACGATATATTATGGGCAGTAAAAACGGTTATCGACAAATTGAATCCTGACAATAAAATTCATTTCGATTTCAGTTTGTTGCCCGATGATCCCCGAAAACTAAAAATACAGGGAAACCGTCAACTGCTTCATCTGGCCTTTGCCAACTTGTTGAACAATGCGTGCAAATATTCCTATAACAAACCTGTAACTGTTTCAATAGGATCCAGCAATTCGGAAGTTGTTATCATTATTCGCGACAATGGCGTTGGTATTCCTGAGGATGAAATCCCTTTCATCTATGACCCATTTTTCCGGGCCTCAAACACCAAGTATTTTGAAGGTTATGGAATCGGACTTCCATTAACACGAAACATTCTTCGTCTTCACCAAGGCACATTACAAGTTACATCTGTAATAAATTCGGGCACTACAGTTCAGGTAACTATTCCGCTTTCCTTCCCGAAATAAGAATTCTAATCAAATTCTAATCCTTCTCTAAGCCGATTATAATTCCCATGTATGATCTATGCATTTCATAACAAATGCACATTTTATACTTATGCCCAAGACCATTCTGATTCCTACAAATTTCAAAGTTTCTTCTTTGTACACCTTAAAGGTTGCCCTTGAAGATTACAAAGAAAAAGAAGTAGAGATAATACTTCTGTATGCTGATGTTCTTGAAAGCTCAATCACTGAACTTCTGTTTTTCTCGCCAAGAAAAAGAATCGAAGAATTAATGAGTGATGAATTTAGAACTGCCATCGAGATCATTAAGAATCGATTCGAGCCAAACCTGACAACATTGAGCATTCAACTTTTCCAGGGAAAAAACCAAGCATCATTCGTGAATTTTCTGGAAGCAAAATGTGTAGATGAGATTTACACTCTTTCAAAACCAAACCTCCCTGCAGGTACTCCTTGTGCCAAGCTACACTTCTTTATCGATCGAGCCACTATTCCGGTAAAAAAAGTAGACCATCACAATAACGATTTGTTGTCAGAGGGAGATCATCTTCAATCGCTTTTTGCCTAAACCAAAAACCATGAATAAAACGCTTAATCCCGATTCTCCATTATCGAGAATAAAACTATTCTTTACCTTTTTTGATTCCCGTTGGGAGGATTTGACAAGGGAAAACTGGAAAAAAACCGTCTACCGCGATTTCAGTGCCGGACTCATTGTTGCAATGACAGCCATTCCGATGGCTATGGGTTTTGCAATGGCCATGGGTATGCGTCCCGAACACGGAATTATTGCAGGTGCATTGGCCTGTGTAATTGGCAGAACGTTTGGAGGATCGAAATACCAGGTATACGGTCCTACCGCTGCATTTATTCCGGTTATTGCAAGTCTCATTGCAAAATACGGTCCTGCTGGTGGAGGTGATTTTGCAACTGCACATGGATTCCTTGTTCTGGTCTCCATTCTATCCGGAATTGTGCTTATTGTAATGGGGATTTACGGATTTGGAAGATACGCAAAACATGTCCCTAATTCAATTATCGTTGGGTTCACCATAGGAATTGCAACAGCAATAGCACTTACTAATCTGGAAGACATTTTGGGAATTGAATCGTTTTCCGACTTACTTGGTCAGGACGAAGATATTAAAGGAGGAATCCTCCACAATTTTTACCTGGCATCTCAAAATCTAGACAAGATCAATCTCTGGTCGATCTTCCTTGGAGCGCTTACATTCGGCTTAACGAAACTGTTGCTTAGAATTTCCATTTTTATTCCCGGACCGGTTATCGCCATGGGAACAGCGACCATTCTTTCAGCAACATTTCTCGCCGATAAAAACATTATTCTTGTGAAAGATATTTACGGTACAATTCCCAACAATTTTTTCGCCTTTACCGCGCCTACTTTGCCGGGATTAAATGGAAGCGTAATTCTTGATATTTTATTTTTTGTTGTTGCCATCGTTTTTGTTTCGGGTGTAGAAAGCATTCTCTGTTCATCGATGGCCGACAAACTTGCGGGAAATAAAAAAACACCATTCAATCCGGATAAAGAATTTTTCGGTCAGGGAATGGTACAGATTTTCACTCCAATGGTTCAGGGCTTTCCATGTACAGGAGCATTGGCGCGAACAGCAACCAGCATAAAAGCCGGTGCACAAACTCCTTTGGCGGGTTACTTTAAAGCTGTGCTAAAACTGACTATGGCATTTTTCCTGGCACAATACCTTGAATTGATACCAATGGCTTGTATTGGCGGAATACTGGTTTGGGTTGCGAGCAATATGATCAAGCCATCGGAAATAAAGGAGATCAAACATCTCGGTAAATTTGAATTTTCAATGATGGTATATACCGCAGTTATGGTGCCATTAACCGATTTCCTTACAGGGGTATTATCTGCATTGATCATTTATTTTCTTGTAAAAAACGTTTTTAAGAAGAAAAAATCTGCTCCGGAAGCATAAATAAAATTCGCAATCAATTTATTCAGAGGCAGAACAATGCGTTCTGCCTCTTTTTGTTGCAAAAAACCGCACCCAACTGGCCTCTGAAAAACTTCTTCTATCTTTGCTCAATGCTGCAACCGCAAATAATCCTTCAGTGGGACGTCCGCAACTGGTCGAAGGCTTTACGCTATTGGGAGCAGCATGTGGAGTGGTCGCAGGTTAACGAATGTCTTGAACTAGGAGGTCGTGAAGGCGGTTTATCGCTTTGGCTTGCTGAAAAGGGAAAAACAGTGGTTTGTTCAGATCTTGAAAATACAGCATCAACTGCAGGTCCACAGCATGAAAAATTTCCGTTTTCAAAATCCATATCCTACCGGGACATTGATGCAACATCCATTCCTTTTGAAAATAAATTTGACCTCATCGTTTTTAAATCCATACTTGGAGGAATTGGTCGTAACAACGATAAAAAAGCACAGCAGGCTGTTTTCGCTACCGCTTTCAAAGCACTCAAACCCGGCGGAGTTTTGTTGTTTGCAGAAAACCTGCAGGCAAGTGCTCTGCACCGTTACTTCAGAAAACGATTTACAAAATGGTCTGCTTATTGGCGATATCCCACTTTTGAAGAATTTGAAGCATTCAGCAATAAATTTGTTGATGTTCAACTGAACACTAACGGCTTCCTCGGAACATTTGGAAGGACAGAAAAACAGCGTCACCTCTTATCCTTTTTTGACAAGCTGATTTTTGACCACATCACTCCTAAGAAAAAGCGTTACATCATTTACGGAATCTGCACCAAACCCAATCAAAAATAAATAGAGCTATGGATGTTAAAGATTCAAACGGATCAGTACTGAACGACGGGGATTCTGTTACCTTAATCAAAGATCTCAAAGTGAAAGGAACCTCAGAAACACTAAAGAGAGGAACCTTGTTTAAAAGCATTCGTCTGACCGATAATCCGCAGGAAGTAGAATGTCGTCACCCGAAAATCAAAGGCCTGGTATTACGCGCAGAATTTCTCAAAAAAGCGTAACACCATTCTTATTCTATTCTACCGGGAATTAAATCACCCCCTTTGTGCTTGGCAAAATATTTTTGTCGGGATCATGCTTTACAGCCATTTTAATTGATTTTGCAAACGCTTTAAAAATGGCCTCAATTTTATGATGTTCGTTATCGCCTTCCGCTTTAACATTCAAATTGCATTTGGCCGCATCGCTGAATGATTTGAAGAAATGAAAAAACATTTCCGTTGGCATATCCCCCACTTTTTCACGTTTGAATTCTGCCTCCCACTCGATCCAGTTACGTCCACCAAAATCAATTGCAACCTGAGCGAGACAATCGTCCATTGGCAAACAAAAGCCATATCGCTCAATCCCTCGTTTATTTCCCAAAGCAAGTGCAAACGCTTCTCCCAGGGCAATACCTGTATCTTCGATAGTGTGGTGTTCATCAATGTGAAGATCGCCTTTCGCATGAATGGACAAATCAAGTAATCCGTGACGCGCAATCTGTTCAAGCATGTGATCAAAAAATCCCAATCCGGTATGAATAACCGCATTTCCTGATCCATCCAAATCGATTTCGATTTTTATATCTGTCTCTTTTGTTTTACGTGTGTGAACAATTTTTCTGGCTGGTAATTTCAAAAACCGATATACCTCGTTCCAATCAGAAGTATTTAATGCGACAAAATCGTTGAGGGATGGATCTTGTTCATCGTTGTTACGGATAAATATCGCTTTGCATCCGAGGTTTTTAGCCAATAAAACATCTGTGTTCCTATCACCAATCACAAACGAATTCTTCAAATCATATCGGCTGGTATCAAAATAGTCAGTCAACATGGCTGTTCCCGGCTTACGGGTAGGCGCGTTGTCGTGCGGGAAGTGTTTGTCGATATGTACTGCATCAAACTCTACGCCTTCGCCTTTTAGAATTTCAAGCATTTTGTTTTGAACATCATCAAAAGCAGCTTGCGGATAAGCAGGCGTTCCCAGTCCGTCCTGATTGGTAACCATCACAAACTCAAAATCCGTCTCCCTGCGAATTCCTGCCAGACTCCCAATCACACCAGGTAAAAAACGAAGTTGCTCCAGCGTATCAATCTGAAAAGTTACGGGTGGTTCAACAATGATGGTCCCGTCGCGATCGATGAATAATAGTCGTTTCATTTCCCAAAAATAGCTCCCTAAACGCATCATTCAATCATAAAATAGCGAAAATGCCCCAACAGATGCTAAATTTGGACATGCTCAAAGCTTCTTTCAGCAAATACGATCTGCAATTCCTCAAACCTTCAGGGACATCAAGGGGTATTCTAAACTCCAAACGATCATGGTTTCTGAAGGTATGGGATGAGCATGAACCTGAATGTATCGGCATAGGTGAGGTCGGACATTTGGAAGGGCTCAGCATGGAGTCGCAAAACGAGGTGACGGCAACACTAAAAGAAGTTTGCGCTTCGCCCGATGATCCCAATTGGCTTGATCATGCACTGGTAAATGTCCCATCCGTTCGTTTCGCTTTGGAACAGGCGCTAATTGATCTTGATCAGGGCGCAGGTAAAATTCTTTTTCCTTCTTCATTTACGGAAGGAACTACACCCATTGCCATTAACGGGTTAGTGTGGATGGGACCCATTGATGAAATGCAAAGACAAGTCAGGGAAAAAATTGAATCCGGATTTTCCTGTATCAAACTAAAAATAGGTGCGCTCAATTTTGAAGAAGAATTTGCGTTGCTCAAAGAGATCCGTTCCGAGTTTTCCGAAAAAGTTCTCGAGATCCGAGTAGATGCCAATGGTGCCTTTTCGCCTGAAGAAGCCATGAAAAAACTGGAACGACTCGCAACGCTTCAGCTCCACTCCATTGAGCAACCCATCCGTCAGGGACAACAAAAAAAAATGTTTGAATTGTGTGCAAACAGTCCACTACCCATTGCACTTGATGAAGAACTGATTGGAATAAATTCACCCGAAAAAAAAGAGCAATTGCTTGAACAAATAAAACCACAGTTCATAATTCTTAAACCATCCCTGCTGGGAGGAATACGATCATGTGAAGAATGGATCATGGCATCCGCTGAACGGGATATCAGCATGTGGATTACTTCAGCACTTGAATCGAATATCGGTTTAAATGCTATAGCACAGTGGACAGCCACATTAAACACCAATATGCCGCAAGGATTGGGCACCGGACAATTGTATTCCAACAATATTCCTTCACCACTTGAATTAAGAGATGGTCATCTGCATTACAACAGGGATCAACAATGGAACACAGCAATAATTTCTGAAAATGGAACAGCTCCGGCTTGACGGTAAAATCATAACAGCAGCGAACCTCCATGAAGTGGGCGATCCATTTATTCGTGAATTTTTATCGCTGTGGTGGAGCAACGAAGACCACATCATTGTGACTACTTCAGGCAGTACCGGAAAACCAAAATCCATAGCGATAAAAAAATCATCCATGTTAGCCAGCGCGCAGGCAACCATTTCTTTTTTTGGACTGCATGCAAATACCAAAGCGCTGCTCTGTTTACCTGCACAATATATTGCAGGAAGAATGATGTTGGTGAGAGCAATCGTTGGCCAATGGGAAATTACAAGTGTTCGTCCCGACTCAAACCCTGCTGAACATTTATTTGCTGAACAATCTTTCGATTTTGCGGCAATGATTCCCCTTCAGATCAGCAATGCGCTGGAGAGTAACGAAGGCAAACAAAAATTAAATGCAATAAAAACCATAATTATCGGCGGCGGAGAAAGTTCCGAAAGACTTATACGGAAGCTTCAAGGACTTCAATGCAGTTGTTACGCGACCTATGGTATGACAGAAACAGTTTCGCACATCGCATTACGAAAACTTAACAGTCAGGAAAAATCGGAATCGTACACCCTGCTAAAAGGGATTCGCGTGGATGTGGATGATCGATCCTGCCTGATTATTGATGCACCCCATTTGCATGATGAGCGTTTGATCACCAATGATGTTGTAGAATTTACCGATCTCAATAAGTTTCGCTGGCTGGGTCGTGCAGATCATGTAATTAATTCGGGAGGACTAAAAATTCATCCTGAGCAAGTGGAAAAACAAATTGCTGAGATAATTACAGACAGACGCTTCTACCTCAGCGCGAAACCTGATGACGTTTTAGGTCAGCGTCCGGTTCTGGTATTGGAAGGAGACATCCTTGACAAACACACCGAAAAGATGCTGCTCAGCCATTTAAAAGAAAGCCTGCCGAGGAACCAATCTCCGGCTGAGATCGTGTATATCAACACATTCAAGGAAACGCCGACAGGGAAAGTGATCAGGTCGATCTGAGTAAATTTTACCAGTGGAAGAATAAGCGGACAGACGGACATCATTCAATCGGTTTTATTTCTAATATTGAAAAATAACCTTGAAACCATGTTCAGAAAACTATTATCAGTCAGCCTGCTTTCTTTCGTGCTTTTCGCTTGCGGAGGAAACAAAACAGCATCCGAAAATCCGGAGCAAAACAATCAGTCGGAAATTCAGAAAGAAGTCCAGATTTATCTCGACGAGTACAATCAGAAATTTCAGGAACTGCTGTACGCACAGAACGAAGCACAATGGGCAATGCTAACCAGAATCGTTCCCGGCGACACCACCGCATCGCACAATGCAGGACTTGCGGATGAAGCCATGAGTAAATTCACTGGCAGTAAAGCGAATACGGATAAAGCGCAAAACTATCTTACAAAAAAATCAGAACTCAGCGAAATTCAGGTTCGTCAGCTCGACTATATTCTTTTTTTGGCAGGAGGTTCTCCTGAAGCTGCGGGTGATATAGTGAAAGAACGCATCAAGGCGCAGAATGAGCAAAGTGAAAAATTGTACAGTTTCAATCTTACGATCGACGGAAAGAAAGTTTCCACGAATGACATTGATGCCATCCTTAAAACAGAAAACAATGTTGCCAAACGTCTAAAAGCATGGTCAGCTTCGAAAGAAGTTGGAAAAGGATTAAAAGCAGGTCTGGTAAAATTGCAGGATCTTCGCAACCGGTCGGTTCAGGCATTGGGTTATTCCGATTATTTCAGCTATCAGGTTAGCGAATACGGAATGAGTTCAGAAGAATTACGCGGTGTTTGTCAGGATATGATTCGCGAGTTATGGCCGCTTTACCGTGAATTACACACCTGGGCAAGATATGAGCTTGCAGCACGCTACAAACAACCCGTACCCGAAATGCTACCCGCACATTGGGTACCCAACCGTTGGGGTCAGGACTGGAGTGGAATGATTAACGTGGAAGGTTTTGATGTGGAAGGTGCACTTGAAAAAAAATCGGCTGAATGGATCATGCAGGAAGGCGAAGCCTTTTACGTATCACTCGGGTTTGAATCACTACCGAAAAGTTTTCATGAAAAATCAAGTCTATATCCATTGCCAAAAGACGCCAATTACAGCAAAAACAATCATGCATCAGCATGGCACATGAACAACGACCGCGACGTTCGCTCATTGATGAGTGTTGAAGCAAACAGTGAATGGTGGGAAACGGTGCTACACGAGTTGGGACATATTTATTATTTTCTGGAATATTCCAATCCGGATGTACCCATCATTCTGCGCAACGGAGCCAACAGAGCCTACCATGAAGCATTTGGAACTATGATTGGATTAGCTTCGATGCAAAAATCATTTTTACAAGGACGCGGACTGATCGATACCAATGCAGAAAGTGATCCCACACAAGTATTGCTTCGTGAAGCGCTCAGCTATGTTGTGGTAATTCCGTGGGCTGCGGGTGTAATGACTGATTTTGAATACGAACTCTATTCAAAAAATCTGCCTGCCGATCAATACAACAAAAGATGGTGGGAACTAGTAGGAAAATACCAGGGAATAGTTCCTCCAACAACACGCGGAGAGGAATATTGTGATGCAGCAACCAAAACGCATATCAGTGATGATCCTGCTCAATACTACGATTACGCAATGAGTAATATTCTTTTGTTTCAGTTTCATGAGCACATTGCAACAAAAATTCTGAAACAAGATCCACACAACACCAATTACTGGGGCAACAAGGAGGTTGGAAATTTCATGAAAGAACTGATGCGTCCTGGAGCCAGCGTAGATTGGAAAGATCATTTAAAGAAAAACATTGGCAGCGAAATGAGCGCGAAAGCAATGGTAAACTATTTTTCTCCGTTGATGGACTATCTCAAAAAGGTGAACGAAGGCCGAACCTGTACTTTACCGGAAACGATTTAAATCCAAAAAAAATAAAAATCCCCGCTTCACTCAGCGGGGATTTTTTTATTTGATTATGATTAATTTTTTCTCTGTTTGCCATTGACTTGTTGAGACACGAACAAGATAATAACCAGGAGTAAAATCAACAACATCAACTGTAATAATTGAACCCAAATCTAACTTACTGAACAATAAACTTCCTCCAATATCAAATATTTCTATTCGTACTTTTCCTTTGACGATTGAACAATCAATATTTACAAAATCCATGGACGGGTTGGGGAATAGGCCTATTAAATCTGGATTAAAATCATGCTCAATTTCACTTGTATTCACAGCAAAAGATTCATACAATGTTGTTGTGTCATATGTCCATAATTCTCTTACTTCATTTACGTAATCATCTACAAGTCCCAAAGAACCTCCAGTATGAACTCCTAAAGAATCCCAGGCAAAAACATAGGCAACTTCAAACACAACTGTATCCCCGGGTAAAAAATTGAAAGGACCACATGTTCCAACCCCTCTTCTGTCAGAAGGCGTATTCATCATTAACTCTTCACTCCAGATTGGAGTTTGAACCATGGGTTGACCATTTGTATTCCACCAATAAGGATCTGAACTTCCAGGAAAAGCAAAGTTACACGGCGTTAATCCATTGTTTTGAGCTCCTATCGATGACAAATGTCCTGTTCCTCCGTAAAAAAGCGGTGTCCCATCCAACCATTTACCTGATAAGTATTTATAATAGCTATCTGGATTATTTGGTCCCCCAGTTGCAGGAGAAACTGATTGATCATTTAGAAAATAGTGTCGAAAACCAGTCATCCCCATTCTTTCGTTATCAATTATTCCATCATCGAAAAACGCTCCTACCCCAGAATAGGGAATTGCATCCGGCCAAGATTGAGGATCAGTATCTATTCCATTATCCAAACCATCAGAAGCATATTTAGGCCCACCAAGAAAAACAACTGCCTGTACAGGCGGATTATTTCCATAACCATATTGCCCGGAACCCGGATCATCGAAAGTATCGCCATTATACCCATAATAATATCCACCCGCGACATTGCTTGCTATGAAATCATCTTCAGCATTACCGATATCTAAATCTGTCCAACAACCCAAAAAGGCATTTTCCAATGAAACACTTCCACGATTAATTATGGTTACCTCAGCAAAAACTGTATTGTTCAACGAGGCTACTATTGGATCATTAAATGCATAAATCAAAAAATGGTATTCCGATCCAACTCCGGTCCCCCCGGAACATACATGAGGCGCAAAATCATTCCTGACAATAAAAACAGCTTCATCACCTTTCATTTTAGGATAATCTCCATCGTAGGGATTATAAATTCCATCTTGGTTTTGGTCGTGGAAAGGAGCAATGACATAATTAAGTGAATTAAAACTATAAGTCCCCGGCCAATCCAAAATATTCTGAGGAATCTGATATCCGGGTGTTCCAAAATTCACCTGGAAATTAATTACCTCAGCCCTCTTAATTGGATAAACCCGATTATAAATCGCAGCCAAACTATTAACAGTAGTAGAGTCCATGCCAAACTGATATGGCCCTGTAGTCAAATCCATAAAGCTGTCGTATGTTTCAATATTTGCCCTCAGAAAATTTAAGGAATCGGAATCATAACCAGCAAGCCAAAAACTAGAAGCGAAAATGGTGCTCAACCCACTTCCACCGGGGGCTTCAAATCCCTGCGTTTCATAGGGACTAAACAAGCCTCCTTGGCTATAAATAGCCGCATTTATATTGTTTATGTTTAGCTGATAAACTGCTTGGGCATTTATTCTTGCTGAAAAAATCGTTACAACAAGAAATACAAGAAAAATCGTCCTCATAATTTCAATTTTCACAATTCTACGCTCTACTGCTTTTTCAGTCAAATCAAATTTCTCCAATTATTAACAGGTCTAAGAAAAAAACAGCCCCTATATCCTAAGCAATTATTTCCAATAAACGATCTGATTCAATTTAGAATCCGGAATTATTTAACAGGTCCCAACCAGCAAATACCCAGTCAAAAAAATATTAAGTGAGCAATAAAGTTGATAAATGCACTCATTAACAGGTGGCTTACCTGCTGATCACAAATTTCTGAACACCCTGATTCGATCCGGAATTCCATTGAACGAAATAAATACCGGGTGATAAATCCTCTACCGAAAGTGTAAGCTGACTTCCGCTAAACTGCTGTTGTTTCAACAATTTCCCCAAGCGATCGTAAATAAAAAGATCAGTGATCACTGTTGAGGAAGAAAATGCAAATGTAATTTGTGTATTTGCAGGATTTGGAAACAATGCTAAATACAGAGCTGAAGAATGCTCTGCAAGACCAAGATTTGGACAAGCACCCGGAATGTTTGCGTCCATCCAATTCAGACGACTGTTTATCCAGCTTTTCATATACACGATTTCCTGCTGGTAAGTATTACCCACAAAAGGATTCGGCCAAACATAAGTCCCCAGGATCGGCCATGCCAAATAATTTCTGTCTTTTGACTCATTCAATACCTGGGCAACTGAGTCTATAAAGCCATTCAGGTATGAAGCACTGAAAAAAGTCTGACGCAATTCCTCATACCTGCAACGCAGTTCACGTACAAAAGTGCTGTCCTGCATAAATCGGTCCCACCAAAAGGGAACGTCACCACAATTTCCGCTATGAATATAGCTCCATCCTGAAGTAGAAGCCCCGCTGCAGTAATCGGCATTGCCAAACCCTAAATTATAATCCCACAATGGCCCCATGTGAATCAAACTGTCGATGGAATTTTTATTCTTATACAGAAAAGTGCTCAAACGAAATCCGTCTACGTTATTTGAAAGTTCATTCACTAAAAAATAATCGATAAAAGAAGGAACATGAATGAGTTTACGGTATCCGTTTTGAGGATGCATAAATTGCGGACCCGCCAAAACATCCTCAAAATGATCAATAGTAGTTTCTATATAGTTTTTTTGCAATGGATGCAATTCGTGTCCTTCCGGATCAGAATAAACAAAGTTGATATTTCCAAAATTACCGGGATACGCCGATGTAAAATACGATCCGGGTCCATCCGTGCGGTCAATTTTAAGAATATAGCCACCGGTCAATTCATTTCCAGTAGTATCTGTAGTTGTTAGTGTGGCAATGTTTACCCTGTTATTGTCCCGTTTAATTTTCTCTTCCAGACAGTACACTCCCATGTATTGGCCATTGATAAATAATTCAGCAAAAGCATACCTGGGCGCGTAGGCTCCAAGATCGCGACCCAAACGATAAGCAAGGGCATCACGCATCATTGTTTTGTCGGTATAGGGAGCATACAAAATCCAATCATTTTCGGCAGGCATTCCCAGAAGAGGAACATTCAGGTTCGCGCCTGATAAATTTTGTGTTTCAAAAGCATAACTTTTTTTCGGAAAAGATTGTGAGGATGAACCGCGAATCTCAATGGCAATTCGTCCATTGTAATTATTGTACATATCGGTTAGCGCATTCCGGTTACCCGGACCATTATCGATAATACCCATATCACAAACAATTCGCGGATCGTTGAGAATGGTTTGTCCGTTGGTTGTGATCACAATTAGCGGCAAATCAGAATCTGTAAATGGAAAAGGCTGAGGCGGATTTGCACCAAAGCTGATGCTCCAGTCCAATAAATTCCCCTGATCGGCAGGATAGGTATCGGTGATGCGTAATTTCCAGACTCCGTTTCCATTCGATCCGTTATTAAAATTCCCCAACATACCCATAGGACGAAAACTCCCTGTAAATGGTGCACCGGCTGAACCAATGGGATTCGGAGCTGACATATCGAGACAAGTATTCAAAAAATCATCTCCACTACCCCCAACACCGGAAAAAAGTAAAATGGCCATTCCGCCCGGACTAACCAGCTGAACATCCAGATCAGCATCCCAGGTATGGGTGATGTTCATACAAACCGTTAAAAGCCCGAACGAATTATCCAGCGTTCCGGGAGTAAGTCCTGAAACGTTCAATGGAAAATCAACCACTGTTCCATTATCAGGAATTAATCCACCCGTTCCTGTAAATGTTTGTGCAGATGTATAAAACGGGAAACAAACCATTAAAACACATCCGATTCCCAACAACAGTTTAGAGAACAAATCAATCGGAAAAGGAATAAAAATCAAGGATCTGTACATAATACAAGATAACAGGAACACCAATAATGGATTTGATAAAATTAACATTAAGTTCGCATATAAATAACTGTTGGTAATTATTGCTTTTTACCTCAACAAAAACCATTATGCTCCTCCTTGCCGATTCCGGATCTACCAAAACAGCCTGGCGACTGATCGATCAGGAAAAGAAAATCCATCAGTTCCAGACACAGGGACTTCATCCCTTGTTTTTGGAAGAAGCCGAGATAGCCCATGTTCTTGAAAAAGAGTTAATCCCATCTCTTGGTTTTCCTGCAAAAGAAAGTATAACAGAACTGTTTTTTTACGGAACAGGATGCAGCAATACCGAACGTCAGCACAAAATGAAAACCGCGCTTGAAACCGTTTTCTCTCGTGCATTAATTAAAGTTGAAAGTGATCTCACTGGTGCAGCCAGGGGTTTGTGCGGTAGTCAGCCCGGACTTGCTGTCATTTTGGGAACAGGATCCAATTCCTGTCAATACGATGGAAAATCGATTACTCATCAACGTCCCTCATTGGGTTATATCCTCGGAGATGAAGGCAGTGGTGCATGGATTGGAAAGACGCTGCTGAATGCGCATTTTAGTGATGAGCTACCGAAAGCCATCAGTGATTCGCTTACACAACGTCTGAAAGTTGAAATTGACGATGTGATTGAACATGTTTACCGAAAGCCATTTCCCAATCGCTATTTGGCAACGTATTCCAAATTTGTTTTTCAGAACAGCAAGAATCCTGCAATGGTACAATTGGTGCGAACCGGATTTGATGCTTTTTTCCGTAAGCAACTGCTTCATTATCCGAATAAGGAATTACCACTGCATGCTACGGGATCGGTTGCATTTTTCTTTTCTGCTATTTTCAAGGATGTAGCTGCCGAACACGGATTTACAACGGGAATGATTACGGAGTCTCCTGTTGCCGGACTTGCTCTATATCACCTGGGCGAAGTATAAATCCCTGTTTCTCCCCTTAAAACAGACCAAAATCATAGTTTTTCTCTTCTAACAGATTACATTCGCACTACCAAACTGAATTCTTATGAGTCGTCCCCCCGTACATTACAGCGATTACCTGCAGCTCGAAAAAATTCTCGATGCACAACATCCTGAAAGCGATAAAGAAAAAGTAGAAGCGCATGATGAAATGTTATTCATCATCATTCACCAGGCCTATGAGCTTTGGTTTAAACAAATTCTACATGAGATCGACTCAATGGCTGCCATTATGGGCAAACCCGTGGTGAACGACAACTCACCCGAATTGCAAACCGTGGTGCACCGCATGGAGCGTGTTGTTACCATTCTCAAGGTATTGGTTCATCAGATCGATATCCTCGAAACAATGACACCCTTGGACTTCCTCGATTTCCGTGATCTTTTACGTCCTGCATCCGGCTTTCAGAGCTGGCAATTTAAAATTACAGAGGCGAAACTCGGATTAAAATTTCAGCACCGTTACGGACAGGAATACTACGTTTCACAATTGCGTCCTGAGCAGGTGAAACTTATTAAAGACATCGAACAACAACCAACGCTACTTGAGCTTGTAAACAAATGGCTTGAGCGAATGCCCTTCTTTGAAGATGATACCTTGTGGAAAAACTACAAAAAACATTTTCCGGAAGAAGATGGTCAGCATATTTTCTGGAGCGACTTCAAAAACATTTATGCCTCAACACTGGTAGACGGAGAAAAAAGCAATCTTGCTCATTTTTACGAAATGTTTTCCGACAATGCAGAAGGAACACGCGAGTTATCACCCAAAGCATGTCGTTCTGCACTTTTCATCATGTTATACCGTGGTTACCCCATGTTGCAGACACCTTATCGTTTGCTGAACAATCTTCTTGAGGTAGATGAACAACTCAGTACCTGGAGATTCCGTCACGTTAACATGGTACACCGCATGATCGGATCAAGAACAGGAACCGGCGGATCAACAGGAAAAGAATACCTCAAAAACGCGATGGACAAACACTATATTTTCAAGGAAGTTTCTGCATTAACCAGTTTCCTCATTGAGCGAAGGAAACTCCCGCATTTGAGTCAGGAAATGGACAAGCGTTTAGGCTTCCATCACTAAAGGAATATACAACAAACAAAAAAGCCTGATCGCGTGATCAGGCTTTTTTGTTTCTATTCAGATTCAGAATTTGAAATTGGAATTGAGCCAACGATTCAGGTTGTCTTTGTCTGCCTTACCGTAAAACTCAGTGAGGTACCCCATCACTTCATCAACTTTTTCAGACGTTTTCTTTCCGGCATTATTATCAAACACAATCTGGAATTCGCTTTTTAAAGCATTAAGATCAGGAAAGACCGCTGTAAAAGAACTGATCAATCGGTTTTCGTTTGATTCAGAAACCCTGTAAAACAAACTACACGACAATTGATCCTTTACTTCAACCGGTTTATTATCGATGGTAAAAATTGCAGCACGTTCCATGCTTAGGGAATCTCCGCGGAAAGTCAATCGTTTGTTGATCGTTTCTCCGTTGTAGACATACCTCAAAAAGAAAAAGTTCTTTTCATCCATCGGATAAGCCTCTTTCGAAATTTTAAGCATGTTACGATCGAGAATAACATAATCTCCGGTGAAATGATTCTGCAGATCAATCATATTCAGCAAGGCACCACTTCTGGAAGCCACGTTATTCATACCAGGAACCAGATTCGTTTTACCACCTTGTGATGCAGCAGTAAGTACAAAACGACCCTTTGTGGGACTAACAACAGCAGCCCGCGATTCAGTCGTTTTAAAATCCAGAGGAGTAGAGGCCAGCAGTTCATCGCCGGTGACCAGTGCTTTACCGGAGCGCTTTACGATGATCTCACCATTCACCTTGATCACTTTATACTTATCATCTTCGGGCAAAGCAATTGTTGCGGTAAAAGAATAGACAAGAGCCGCCAAGGCAGGCAATACAATAAGGAGGGCAAGTCGTAAACGCATAGCCTTTAGAATTAATTGAAAAATCAGAATCCGTTACCCGGACCGGTAACCTTTTTCAATTGTTTTTTCTTGGGCTTGATCTTATCCACGAAGATCACATAAATCGTTTCGCCATTGGTTGTTTTCAGTGGCTCAGTGATACCATTAACAATCTTGGGATTTTTGTTGCCCACATATTTTCTTTCGAGGAATTCGAAGGTATTGTCTTCGTACTGAAGCCAGATGTTCGTGACATTTCCACCCTCAACCTGAACTTTTCCGGACACACAATCCGTTCCGTCGGCAGTAGCTACCACGATGATTACTCCGGTGTATTTACCGTCGTCAACGGTATAGGCCCCACGCTCGTCGAATTCCTTCTTATACGCTTCGTAGCAGGTCAGTTCCTTTTTAGGCTGCGCAGTTTGTGCCACTGCGGGCAGGGTAAAAACAGCCAAAAGTGCGATGAGTACGCTGTGTTTCATGTCTGGTATGGTTTTATCGAACAGTAAACATAAGCATTTTTTTCGTTTCGAAAATAGTACAGGTTCCACTACTTTTGACCTGTCAACAAATCAAACAGGCATGAGCATCAGTCGTGTACAGCAACATTTCATCGAAGCGAAACAGGCGCTTGAATCCTTCATGGAAAATGAAAACAATTTCCGTGCCATAGAAGTAGCAGGCGGCCTGATGGCTGATGCACTAAAAATGGGTAAAAAGGTGATTTCCTGCGGGAACGGCGGCTCCATGTGCGACGCTATGCATTTTGCGGAAGAGCTATCAGGACGCTACCGCGACGATAGAAAAGCACTGGCTGCTGTCTCTATCTCCGATCCCTCCCACATCAGCTGTGTGGGTAACGATATGGGATTCGATCAGATTTTTTCGCGGTATATCGAAGCGCTTGGTCAGCCGGGCGATGTCCTTCTTGCCATTTCTACCAGCGGTAATTCCGGTAATGTATTGAAAGCCATTGCAGCGGCGAAAGCAAAAGGAATTATTGTTGTTGGTCTGACCGGAAAAGACGGAGGTAAAATGAGCGGACTATGCGATGTAGAAATCCGAGCACCCCATTCAGCCTATGCCGACCGTGCACAGGAGATCCACATTAAGGTGATCCATGCCTTGATCGATCATATCGAAATATCCCTTTCCTAAAACACAATCACATGCTGGTTAAAACTTTTGGCAGTGCCGTAGTGGGCATCCAGGCGACTATTGTCACAATCGAAGTAAACATTCTTCCCGGAGGGGTTTATTTTCATATGGTAGGATTACCGGATAATGCGGTAAAGGAAAGCCAGCAACGCATCCGTGCTGCATTAAAAAACCTCGATAAACGTATTCCCCACGGAAAAGAGATCACCGTTAATCTTGCTCCTGCGGATATCCGTAAAGAAGGTTCGGCGTATGATCTGTCGATTGCCATTGGAATACTTGCAGCATCCGAACAGATCCCCTCTGAACGTGTTTCGGAATACATCATGCTCGGTGAACTTTCGCTTGATGGTGGGTTTCAACCTGTAAAAGGCGTGCTTCCCATTGCGATTGCTGCCAAAGAAAATGGATTTAAAGGAGTGATCTTACCCAAGGCGAATGCACGTGAAGCAGCCATAGTAGGTGAAATAGAAGTTTTAGGAGTAGAAAACATTACTGAAGTCATCGAGTTCTTCAGTGGTGATCGCGAAATCGCATCCACTACTGTAAATATTCATGAAGAATTTTACGAACGACTCGACCATTACGAATTCGATTTTTCGGATGTGAAAGGTCAGATCAATATTAAACGTGCCTTTGAAATCGCAGCTGCAGGCGGACACAACATCATCCTTATCGGACCACCCGGTGCCGGAAAAACGATGTTGGCAAAACGACTGTGTACAATTCTTCCCCCATTGAGCATTGAAGAATCGCTGGAAACAACCAAAATACATTCGGTGGCAGGTAAACTTTCGAGAAACGATGCCTTGGTAACGGTGCGGCCTTTTCGTTCACCACATCATACGGTTTCGGATGTAGCGCTCGTTGGCGGAGGAGGTTTTCCACAACCGGGCGAAATTTCTCTTGCGCACAACGGAGTGCTATTTCTGGATGAGCTGCCCGAATACAAACGAACGGTACTTGAAGTAATGCGCCAACCGCTTGAAGACAGAAAAGTGTCCATTGCACGGGCACGTTTTAGTGTGGAATTCCCTGCGAGTTTTATGTTGGTTGCAGCGATGAATCCTTGTCCATGCGGTTACTACAACCATCCCGAAAAAGAATGTGTCTGCGGACCGGGTATCGTGCAGAAATACCTCAACAAAATCAGCGGACCTCTACTCGACCGCATCGACATTCATATTGAGGTGACACCCGTTTCGTACGATGAATTAGCAGCAGCTGCAAAAACGGAAGGAAGCAAACCCATTCGTGAACGTGTAATTCAGGCGCGCGTTGTACAGGAAGAACGGTTCCGGATGAATCCCGGTTTACATTGCAATGCACAAATGTCGTCACGCATGCTACGCGAAGTTTGTCGCATAGAAAAACCAAGCGAACAATTGATGCGCAATGCGATGGATAAACTCGGATTATCTGCCAGAGCCTACGACCGTATTCTTAAAGTAGGAAGAACCATTGCCGACCTTGAAGGTGCTGAACACATCCAAACCCATCACATCGCTGAGGCAATCCAATACAGAAGTCTGGATCGCGATAACTGGGGAGCCTGAAACGCTATTGAAGAAAAGATAACAATTATTTCTTCGGCAGCGCATTCAAACGCTCATAGGTTGCGAAATATTCATTCGCTTTAATGGAATCACCCAATGAACGATAAGTAAATCCGAGAAAGCGATAGGCATTGGGATATTCATTATTGCATTTGATCGTTTCATTGAATTTATCAATGGCCTTGTTATAATAAATCATAGCAGAATCACCCAATCCGTTATAACGGTATCCGTCACCCATCATTCCGTAAACACTTCCGAGATTACAGATTGCATCGTCATAACAAAACGGACTCAATTCAATTGCTCTTGAAAAATGATTTTCTGCTTTAGGAAGTTTCCCGGTTTCAAAAAAACATGTGGCCAGATTGTTATGCGTGGTAGGATCTTTATCGTTGAGCTGTAAGGTGCGCTCATAATGATAAATCGCCTTTTCGTAATTTCCCATGTCTTTATAAACGCGTCCGATTAACGAATGTACGTTGGGAAATGGCTCATAAATGGCAATAGAACGAACCAGGATCTGTTCTGCCTGTTGCAAGCGGTACATCTTTACATCGGGTGTAAAAAAGGCCAGCGAATCTCTGTCGGCCAACACTCCTGCGTGGTAATACAACATGTGTGCAGAATTCGGAACTGTTTTTACATCGGCTGCAAAAAGTGTTGCATCGCTTTCCCAATCTTTATTGCGATCGATTGTTTTGAATCCGTAAAACAACAAGACGGGTGCTAAAATGGCAATGACAGGAACTTTACTGAAAAGTGCGGGAACAGAAAACTTGTCTTTTGGAAACTGAATGAACTTATCCATTACAAACGCAATTAACAATGTAAATCCTGCAGAAGGATAAAACACCAGACGTTCACCCATATTGGTACCAATCAGCACAATGACATTCGAAACCACCGAGATGGAGATCAGATAAAACCAAATGGCATATGCTCCGATGTTTTTGCTTTTGAAATAACGGATGGCATACCACAATGCAAACACATGAATTGCAAACGAAAGTAAAAACCCTCCATTGGCGATTGTTTCAATATTAGGAATGGTGTTGAACGAATAGTCACAGGACAAAGGATGCGGAATAAGCAATAAACGCAAATACAAACCAAGAATATAGATTGCAGTTATTCGCTGACTTAAAAAGCTTTTTGTAGCAAACAAGGAATTATCGACAACAGGAACATTCTCCAGCCCAATCATTCCGATTACACTTCTATGGATGTACAGATACACAACTGTAACAACAGAAAAAAGCAGAATAGTACTGATGTATTCTTTCCTTTTTGCATTGGTAAAAAACCAAAGGGTTACAGGCAATAAAGCAAGGAAAGTAATGGCGTTCTCCTTGGTGAGTAATCCAAGAAAATACAATGCTGCAGAAGCGAACAACCAGAGAATTGATTTTTTCTCCACATAAGATACAGCAGCTTGAATAGAAAACAGCAGGAATATAAAGCTTAGAATTTCATCCGCACTTTTTATGTTGGCAACAACTTCAGTATGCAAAGGATGAAAAGCAAAAATGAGTGTTCCGATCAAGGCAACATAATATTTACCTGGCATCAAACGCATCCAGGTCAAAAACAAGAGCGCACACAAAAAACCGTACAACAAAATATTTACCCCATGAAAAAATGAAGCATTATCCGGAGCGATTTGCCATTGAGCAGCAAAAAATGTTTTGGTAAGAGGTCGGTACAAATTATCTTCAACCAGAAAGTTTCCTGTGCGTAAACCACTTTTAAAAAACTCTTTGGTAGCCGACAATCCCTGCGTGGTGAGTTTGTTATCGCGAATCACCGAATGATCGTCAAGCACGAAACCGTGGTTAAACGTGTTTGCATACAACACTACGCCAATCAGCATAAGAAAAAAGGCGGTCATCCTGAGTGTCGATCGTGAAGGAAGATTGACAGCCAGCGGTGAAACAACTGTGCTTTCAGTTTGTTTTTTCTGACCGTGTTGATGCTTTTCGTGTTTGTTCTTTTTACTCATGACGGTAGGATATAATATCAAAAATAGGAATTCTGAAATAACAGGTTTAGGTCAGCACAGCGGGTTCCAACAAGCGAAAGGATTTGGATTCCGAATCCAGCTGAGCCCTGATTCCAACGGGTATGGTGAACTTATCGGCAATATGTCCGATCATAGCATTGCTGATTACCGGAAAAGGAGCATTTGCAAAATATTGTTGAATGACCTCATCCGAGGAAAATGCAAAATCCGGTTCTTCCGGAATGCAGTCTCTGAATTTACCGATGATTAATCCATTTATTTTTTCAAATGCACCTGCAAGTCGTAATTGTGCAAACATACGATCGATGCGAAACGGTTCTTCTTTTACTTCTTCAAGAAAGAGGATTGCACCTTTCAGCTCCGGGAAATACGGTGTTCCGATCATTCCGCACAACACACTTAAATTTCCGCCGAACAAAATGCCTTCAGCCTTTCCCGCACGAACAACTTTCACTTCATCTTCCGGTTTTGCCGGTGAGCGGTAAATGATTTGATGTCCGTGCATAAGCACAGAATTGATATGCAATAAGCTGAAATCGTTCCAGGAGGAATTTCCAACCGGACCATGAAATGTAACTACCCCACTTTTTAGATAAACTGCATTAAGCAAAGCAGTGATATCGGAAAAGCCCATGAAAATTTTCGGGTTCTTCCTTATGAGTGCATAATCCAATTTATCAATGATCCGCATGCAGCCATAACCACCTTTCATGCATACAATCGCATCAATCGCCGGATCCGAAAAAAAATGCTGCAATTCATTCACCCTCAAATCATCCTCACCGGCCAGGTAGCCGAATTTTGCGTTTACCGTTTCACCCATTACCACATTAAATCCGAGCGACTGCAATTTACTTTTGAATTTTGTGGCGGTGGAAAGATCGCGTAATGCTCCAGCAGGAGAAGTAACAGCAATAGTTGCTCCCTTTTTTAATGCAGGTGGAAGGATTTTCGAAATAGTATCCGTTTGCGTCTCCTCTGAAAAACTCATCAGCGAAGGACTAAGTGCTGCAGCTCCCAGAAGTGGCAAAAATTTACGTCGGGAGATACTCATTTCCGGTTCGTTTTATAAAAACATTCCCACTACTACAGCGGTGAGTAAACATGCCATGGTACCACCCAGCAATGCGCGGAATCCAAGTTTCGATAATTCAGATTTACGGTTAGGCGCCAATGATCCAATACCACCAATCTGAATCCCAATAGAGGCGAAATTGGCAAAACCGCACAATACATAGGTTGCCATCACAATCGATTTTTCATGATGAAATTTTCCCGCGGCCTTCAGCTCACCAAGCGAAGTATAGGCATAAAATTCATTGAGGATCGTCTTCTCTCCGAGTAACTGTCCCACAAGAATGGTATCCTCAGAAGGCACACCCATGATCCATGCAATAGGGGAACCAATATAGCCCACAAAAAACTGCAAAGACAAACCACTATATACAGTGTTCTCGCGAATGATGGCATTGAGTCCGGTGTATTCGCCAATGATCTCTTCCATCACAAAATTACCCATTGCAATCAGCGCGATAAAAACAAGCAACATAGCCGCCACATTTGCAGCAAGTCGCAATCCGTCGGAAGTTCCGTTGGTGATTGCTTCCAGTGCATTGGTGCCGATGCGATCGCGTGGAATTTTCATTTCCGTATTGAAGCTTTCCGTTTCGGGCAGCAAAATTTTAGCAGCAATGATCGCCGCCGGTGCCGACATTACCGAGGCTGCAAGCAAATGTTTGGCAAAATACAATTGCTGTTCCGGATCATCGCCACCGAGAAAACCTACATAGGCAGCGAGTACACCACCTGCAATAGTTGCCATTCCTCCTGTCATCAGACACAACAATTCCGAACGCGTCATACTGCCGATATATGGCTTCACCAGCAAGGGTGCTTCGGTCTGACCAAGAAAAATATTTCCTGCAGCGGCCAGACTTTCTGCTCCTGATAAACGCATTGTTTTTCGCATCACCCAAGCCAAACCATAAACCACTTTTTGCAAAATCCCCCAATAGAACAACAAACTCGTAAGTGCAGAAAAGAAAATAACCGTTGGTAAAACCTTCACCACAAAATTGGCGAGCGGACTTTCTATTTTTCCACTCACAAAACTTCTAAAAAGGAAATCAGTCCCCTCCTGTGTGAAATTGATCACCTTAATAAAGAAAGCAGAAATGCCTTCGAACATTGATTCCACAAAAGGAACTTTTAATACTCCTATTGCAAAAACAATCTGCAGTGTTAACCCGATACCCACCAATCGCCAGTTCACTTTACTTCTGTTTTCACTGAACACCCAGGTAATGATCACCAGCGCCATCAAACCGATCAGTCCGCGTAACAAAGATTCCAACGAAAATGGCGGATTGTACACTTGTGGTGTGTATTCAAATTCGGCAGCAAAGCCTGCATCATTATGTAAAACCAATTGATTTGCGCTAAGTGTATCAATAAAAAACAAGCGCTCCAATAAAAGATCCGACGAACCCGAAGCATCCATTCGGGTAACAGGATTATTGTTGTTATAGAATTTCACCTCCGAACCGGCAGGACCGGAATAAAAAACTGCGGAGTCGAGCGGGATGGCGGTTTCAGATGATCGAACTAAAATCAATTTCAGTTCTGCACCCTTGAGATTCCATGTCCCGGATAAAGGTTCATTCTGAATTCCTTTTACATTTCCGGAAACGCTTTGTTTTCCATCCGGTAGTACATTAAAAAGGAGGAATTGCGTTGTGTCTTTTTCATCGATCCATTTACGCGAAAGTAATTTTCCGGGATCGGTTTCAGCAGGTTTACTGCAGGAGGCCAGCAGCAATGCACTAAAGAGGAGCGCAGTGAGCCGGCGCATAGCTTAATTATTTTTCCGGTTGGAAAGTTCGTCGCGAATGCGGGATGCACGCTCGTAATCTTCATTGTCGATTGCTTCCTGCAAGCCCTTCTCGAGTTCATTCACCGACATCTTCGAGAAATCGGCAGGATGGGTCAATTCACCCAGATCCATTTCCTCGTCAATTTCATCATCCTCATCGGCAGTACTGCGTACCGCCTCTTCATCCAGAATGATACCTGCTGAAGATAAAATGAATTCGTAGGTATAGATCGGACAAGAAAACCGTACTGCAAGCGCAATAGCATCAGAGGTACGTGCATCAATCTCCGCCGTTTTCCCATCTTCACCTTCACACATCACCTTAGCGTAAAAAATGCCTTCAACAAGATTGTAAATGATCACTTCTTTCACGTTTACGGCAAAACGCTCGCAAAAGGAACGAAAAAGATCATGGGTAAGCGGACGACTGGGCGTCATTTTTTCAAGTTCGATGGCGATGGCCTGAGCTTCAAATCCGCCGATAATGATCGGTAAACGTCGCTTCCCTCCTGCTTCACCCAGTACAAGCGCATAGGCACCTGATTGGGTCTGGCTATATGATAATCCTACGATTTCGAGCTTGATCTTTTCCATGTAAAAAACAAACAGGGAAGCAAATGCTTCCCTGTAAATCCGAGTATAAAGATATTAAAAAAAATCAGTGCAAAATCAATGCTGCGCTGCCTTGTGTTTCTTTAATGCTTCGGTAATCTGGGGAACAACCTGAAAGGCATCGCCCACAATACCATAATCTGCTGCCTTAAAAAAAGGAGCTTCGGGATCGGTGTTAACCACTACAATAACCTTGGAACGGTTAACCCCGGCAAGGTGCTGAATAGCTCCTGAGATACCTACAGCAATATACAGGTTAGGCGCAATGGCAATTCCGGTCTGACCAACGTGTTCATGGTGAGGACGCCATCCGATATCGGCAACAGGACGCGAGCATGCCGTTGCCGCACCCAGTTCTTTTGCAAGTTCCTCGATGATACCCCAATGCTCAGGACCCTTCATACCACGACCGGCAGAAACAACCATCTCTGCTTCCGGAAGAGCGATTTCACCTTCGTTTTTCTTCACTTCCTTCACACAGACAGCAGCAGTTCCGCAATCCGCAGCGAAATCTTCAACAACGGCAGAGCCACCGGCATTTGCCAATCCGAGAGAATTGGGAAGAATGGAGATTACCTTTTTTGCAGAATGTACTTCGATAAAACCGTATGCTTTACCTGAAAACAAATTCACTTTTACCGAAAATCCGCCTGAAGTCTCAGGATAGTCGATCGCTCCTGCTACCAATCCGGCATTTAAACGCGCAGAAACACGCGGCGAAACAGCGCGACCAAGCAAGTCATGCGAAAAGACGATAAGGTCGGAAGCTTCCTTTTCTGCAGCAGCAAGCACCAATCGTGTAACCTGTTGCGAATCGGCACCGCTAAGACTGCGGTTGACCAACACCTTACTTACACCCTGCTCACCAAAAGCAGCAAGTGCATCATTGGCAGTAGCACCATAAGTGATAACTGTAGCAGTAGTTCCCAATTGGGAAGCAACCTTTGCACCATACGACGCAGCCTCAAGCGCATTCTTGTTGACTTTTCCGTTGGATGTATCTGCAAATATCAAGACTGACATAATTCTCTTTTTTTAGTAAATGATCAAATAACTTTTGCTTCGTTGTGAAGCAATTCAATAAGCTGACCGGCATGATCAGCAGGAATCATTTTGCAGGCCGATTTTGCAGCAGGCATTGCAAATTTCTTAACAGAAGTAAGACGATCTGCTCCTGCAGGCGGAACCACTGTAAGCGGCTTTGTACGTGCAGCCATGATTCCACGCATATTGGGAATACGTTGTTCAGCCATCCCTTTTGCACAGGAAACAACAAGCGGAAGATTCGCCTCAACCACTTCTGTACCACCCTGAACATCGCGCTCAATGGTAGCAACATTATTGTTCACATCCAGTTTCGAGGCAATGGAAACATAAGGAAGATCAAGCAGCTCTGCCACCATTCCGCCAACCTGTGATCCGTTGAAATCGATGGTCTCTTTACCTAAGAGCACCATATCGAAACCTTTTCCTTTTGCATATTCTGCAATCTGACGAGCAACGAAATAGGCATCAGTAGCTTCTGCATCGATACGTACCGCCTCATTTGCTCCAATGGCAAGGGCTTTACGAATAACAGGCTCATCAGCTGTAGTTCCAACCGTAATGATGGTTACTGATCCGCCGGAATTTTCTGTCAGTTCAAGTCCACGCACCAAAGCGTACCATTCATCATAGGGATTGACAATATATTGAACACCTGTTTCATTGAACTTGGTGTCGTTATCACTAAAGGCGATCTTTGTTGTGGTGTCGGGCGCCTTGCTGATGCAAACCAGAATTTTCATGTGTTTGTTTTTTGTTGGGGAGCAAAAATAGGAATTATCGACTTTGAGGAAACAAAAAAATCCAGAGGATGTTCATTCAAAAAACCTTACATTTTTGACACCAAAGATTCTTGGTTCATTTTGATAATCAACCGCTAAGGCTCTGACAGGTCTCTATTGAATTTCATTATTGTTCTAATTCTCCTTTATTTCAATCCCAATGATTTTTCCTTTTTTACTCCATTTAAAGCCTGTGAACCTGCCTTTTTCTATTTTTGCAGGACTATAAAAATTGGCCCTATGAGAGAAGTCCAGTTCCGTGAAGCCCTCCGTGAAGCGATGAATGAAGAAATGCGCCGCGATGAGCGTGTGTTTTTGATGGGTGAAGAAGTTGCCGAATACAACGGTGCCTATAAAGTGAGCCAGGGGATGCTCGATGAATTTGGTCCTAAACGGGTGATCGACACACCTATTGCCGAGCTTGGTTTTGCAGGTATTGGTGTGGGTGCAGCTATGAATGGTTTGCGTCCTATCGTTGAATTCATGACATGGAACTTCGCAATTCTTGCTGCCGATCAGATCATCAACAGTGCTGCAAAAATGCTGCAGATGTCGGGCGGACAATACAATGTCCCCATCGTTTTTCGCGGTGGTAACGGAACTGCCGGTCAGCTTGCCGCTACCCACTCTCAGAGTTTCGAAGCGTTTTATGCGCATGTTCCGGGATTGAAAGTGATTACTCCTTCTAATCCCTATGATGCAAAAGGATTACTTAAGGCCGCTATCCGCGATAACGATCCCGTTGTATTTCTTGAGTCCGAAAAAATGTTCGGAGATAAAGGCATGATTCCCGAAGGTGAATACGTTCTGCCTATCGGAGTAGCCGACATCAAACGCAAAGGCAAGGATGTAACCATCGTTTCCTTTGGAAAAATCATGAAAGTTGCCTTATCGGCAGCCGAAGAATTAGCAAAAGAAGGCATTGAAGCAGAAGTAATTGATCTTCGCACTATCCGTCCGATCGACTACGATACTGTAATTGAGTCCGTAAAAAAAACCAACCGTCTGGTGGTAGTCGAAGAAAGCTGGCCGCTTGCTTCTATTTCTTCTGAGATTGCCTATTGGGTACAACGCTATGCATTCGATCACCTCGATGCACCGGTATGGCGGGTTACCCAATCAGACACTCCATTCCCTTTTGCCACCAGCCTGATGGCGGAAGCGCTTCCCAACAACGAACGTGTTATTCGCGCCGTTAAAGAAGTGTTGTACAAATTCTGATCAGAACTAATCTTCTTTCAGCCAACCAATCGCCTCATCGTCATCCCGAAAAACCTTAGATGTAATGGGAGGCCTGTGGAGAATAAAATACGTCTTTACTGTTAAACGCGTCAAAGCACTTCCATTTCCGGGCACCATTGCCATTTTATGGGCAATTTCAGGCAGTGTCTTATTCATAAAGATTTTTGATGCGCTATCCACCTTTCGCACATTGCCCACATTCATTAGCAAGGGACTGATTTCTCCTTGCTGAATGCTAAGCAATGCTTTATAATTTTCGAGAAAATCCTCGAACGTAGATGAAAAAAATTCCGGCGGGTGATGCAGCAGTACAATGCCATCTGCCCTTTTCCGAATCAATGCATTACGGGTCCTCAATTCCCGGATAATATCAACTTCTGATCGTTCTTTTGTCATAACCTATGATGTTAGGCAACCTTATCTAAACCCATTTAACCTTAAATCAAGAAGCCCGGTTACATTTATTATGCGTGCATCCTATTTTAAGGATAAACACGGGCAAATCAATGACCAAGCCCCTGTTTCATTTTAGCACCCCGGCTTTATTGCAGAATTGATTATCAATCCCTACTTTTGCCCCCCTCAAAAACCCTAAGAGTTAACACAATCATTTAGTTATGGAGTTTTTACAAGACAATCTAATCTACCTTATCCCGGTAATGGGGATAGTAGGATTAATCGTAATGGCCGTTAAAAGTGCCTGGGTATCCAAGCAGGATGCCGGAGATGGAACCATGCAGGAACTTGCAGGATACATTGCCAATGGTGCAATGGCTTTCCTCAGAGCAGAATGGAAAGTGCTTGGTTATTTTGTTGTAATCGCAACATTATTACTGGCCTATTCAGGAACACTGGTTGAACATTCCAGTCCTGTAATCGCCATTGCCTTTGTTATCGGCGCGGTTTTATCTGCATTGGCGGGTTACATCGGTATGCGCATCGCAACACGCTCAAACGTTCGCACCACCCAGGCTGCACGTACCAGTCTTTCCAAAGCGCTTAAAGTTTCGTTTACCGGTGGTTCGGTAATGGGCTTGGGAGTTGCCGGATTGGCCGTACTCGGATTGGGCGGTTTGTTTATCGTCTTTATCATGATGTTCGTTCCGGAAGGATCAGTTGTTACAGGTCACGAAATGCGTAAAGCCATTGAAGTCCTTACCGGATTCTCTCTCGGTGCCGAATCCATTGCCCTTTTTGCCCGTGTAGGCGGGGGGATCTATACCAAAGCAGCCGATGTTGGAGCTGACCTCGTAGGTAAAGTTGAAGCTGGAATTCCTGAAGATGATGTGCGCAACCCCGCTACCATTGCCGATAACGTTGGTGATAACGTAGGTGACGTTGCAGGTATGGGTGCCGACCTTTTCGGTTCGTATGTGGCAACTATTCTTGCTACAATGGTGTTAGGACAAGAAATCACTTCTGTAGATAATTTCGGCGGAATGGCTCCTATCCTGCTCCCAATGGTTATTGCCGGTGTAGGTTTGCTTTTCTCTATTGTAGGAACCTGGTTTGTTCGTATCAAAAATGAACACGATTCTGTACAGGCTGCTCTTAATATGGGTAACTGGTCTTCCATCATTTTTACTGCAGCTGCATCTTATTTCCTTGTAATGTGGATGCTTCCTGAAACCATGAGCTGGAGCCGTGGAATTGATATTACCCGTAACGGTGTGTTTATGGCTATCATTGTTGGACTCGTAGTTGGAACACTGATGTCGATCATCACCGAGTACTATACAGCAATGGGAAAACGTCCTGTTAATTCCATCATTCAGAAATCAGCAACCGGTCACGCCACCAACATTATTGGAGGATTATCGGTTGGTATGGAATCTACAGTTCTTCCAATCATCGTGCTTGCTGCAGGTATCATGACCTCCTATTATTTCGCAGGACTTTACGGTGTTGCCATTGCCGCAGCAGGAATGATGGCAACTACAGCCATGCAGCTTGCCATTGATGCTTTTGGTCCGATTGCCGACAATGCCGGTGGTATTGCAGAAATGAGTCAGCTCCCTCCCGAAGTACGTGAGCGCACCGACAATCTGGATGCAGTAGGTAATACTACTGCAGCAGCCGGAAAAGGATTTGCCATTGCATCTGCAGCACTTACTTCACTTGCCTTGTTCGCAGCGTTTGTAGGGATTGCAGGAATTTCATCCATCGATATTTACAAAGCGGATGTACTTGCCGGACTCTTTGTTGGAGCAATGATCCCCTTCATTTTCTCATCACTCGCTATTGCAGCGGTAGGACGTGCCGCGATGGACATGGTAAATGAAGTTCGTCGCCAGTTCCGCGAAATTCCGGGTATCATGGAATACAAAGCCAAACCCGAATACGAAAAATGTGTTGAGATCTCAACCAAGGCCTCTATCCGCGAAATGATTCTTCCGGGAGCCATTGCACTTATTGTTCCTGTTATTGTTGGATTTGTATTCAAGGCAGAAGTACTGGGTGGTTTACTTGCAGGAGTAACTGTTTCGGGTGTGTTAATGGGTATCTTCCAGAACAACGCCGGCGGTGCATGGGATAATGCTAAGAAATCCTTTGAAAAAGGTGTTGTCATTAACGGCGAAACCTATTACAAGAAATCAGAACCACACAAGGCTTCAGTTACCGGAGACACCGTTGGAGATCCTTTCAAAGACACCTCCGGACCTTCCATGAACATCCTGATCAAATTGATGTCGATCGTTTCCCTGATCATCGCTCCACATATTGCGGAAAATCAAGGTGCAAACACGCACAGCGATACCCACCAGGGTGTTTCTGAAAAAGCGGCCATCACAACGAATGAACTTCCTGCCAACACCATCAGCTGGGAAGCTGCAACTACCGGAAACTAATTGTTTTCATTGAGAAAAAGCCCGCCTTAGAGCGGGCTTTTTTGTTTGGGAGTTGTCCGGCTGAGCTTTTATCACAGGCCGACTGCTATTCACCTTCACCAACAAATTGAAATTAACTATCTTTAGAGCCAAGGTTTATTTATTATGAGTATCGAAACAGGACTCAATTACAACACGCAGCGTCCGTTGCTGCACATTCCGGAATATGGTCGTCACGTACAGCAAATGGTTGATTACTGTTTGACCATTGCCGAGCGCGAAGAGCGTAACAAGGTTGCTAACTCCATCATCACGGTTATGGGGGCATTGGCTCCACAGTTGCGCGACATGGAAGACTTCAAACAAAAATTGTGGACGCATCTTTTTGTGATCTCCAATTTTCAGTTGGATGTGGATTCTCCCTACCCAAAACCTACACCCGAAGCGTATAAGGAACGTCCCAACCGTGTTGAATATCCCAAAAAGAATATTCGTTACGGTCACTATGGTAAAACCATCGAATCGCTCGTTAAAAAAGGTGTTGAGATGGAAGAGGGCGAAGAAAAAACAGCTTTCATTCTGGCCATTGCCAATTTAATGAAGCGTTCGTATCTGACATGGAACCGTGATACAGTTGCCGACGAAGTTATTTTCGATCAGTTGAGCAATTTATCTGCAGGAAAAATTCAGTTGAAGGATATCGAACTTTCTGCAAAAACAGGAACAGGAAACAGCCAGAACGAACAACGTTCCGGTCAGCACAAAAAGAAACACTGGAACAAGAATTTCAAGAAGAACAAGAAAAGATATTGATATGGGAACTTTTGAGATCCGCGGAGGAAAAAAACTAAAGGGAGAATTAATTCCTCAGGGAGCAAAAAACGAAGCACTGCAAATCATCAGCGCGGTTTTGCTTACTCCGGAAAAAGTGATCATCCGAAATGTCCCGGATATTATCGACGTCAACAAACTCATTTCGCTCTTGCAGGCGATGGGTGTTAAGGTGGAAAAACTGGAAGAAGGCACTTTCTCATTTGAAGCGAAAGATGTCGATATCAACTACCTGAATTCCGAAGATTTTAAAAACAGAGGCGGCGGATTGCGCGGATCGATCATGATTGTTGGTCCTTTGCTCGCGCGTTTCGGAAAAGGATACATTCCCAAACCCGGAGGAGATAAGATTGGTCGTCGCAGACTTGATACCCATTTTATCGGTTTCCAAAAACTCGGAGCAAAATTCGAGTACGATTCGAAAGATAGTTTTTACCGTGTTGAAGCATCCAATCTTCAGGGCACTTACATGTTGCTTGATGAAGCATCGGTTACAGGAACCGCCAACATCATCATGGCCGCTGTTCTTGCAAAAGGAAGAACTACTATTTACAATGCTGCCTGCGAACCCTACATTCAACAGCTCTGCAAAATGCTCAATCGCATGGGCGCAAAAATTTCGGGTGTAGGTTCCAATTTATTGTACATCGACGGTGTTGAATACCTCCACGGTTGCGAACACAAGTTGTTACCCGATATGATTGAAATCGGATCATTCATTGGTCTGGCAGCAATGACACAATCGGAAATCACAATTAAGAATGTAGCCTATCCTGAATTGGGAATGATTCCTGAAGTATTCGGAAGACTGGGTATAAAAATGGAATTGCGCGGCGACGATCTTTTCATTCCTTCGCAGGAATGCTATGAAGTCGATTCGTTCATTGACGGATCCATCCTAACCATTGCAGATGCGCCCTGGCCCGGATTTACTCCTGATCTTTTGAGTATCATTCTCGTTGTTGCCACGCAGGCAAAAGGAAGTGTTCTCATTCACCAGAAAATGTTTGAAAGCCGTTTGTTCTTTGTCGACAAACTCATCGATATGGGAGCGCAGATCATACTTTGCGATCCGCACCGCGCAACTGTAATCGGATTGAATCGTCAGTTCCCATTACGCGGTGTAACGATGACATCACCCGATATTCGTGCAGGAGTTTCCCTGCTCATCGCCGCATTGTCGGCCGAAGGGAAAAGTGTTATTCACAACATCGAACAGATCGATCGCGGTTATCAGAATATTGATGTCCGCCTTAACAAACTCGGTGCAGAGATCAAACGTCTCTGATCGTGCAACTTTTTATTGCTGAATGAGCCTCTGGCCAATCATCTCCCTGATTATTTCTCTCGCTGCTGCGGGAACAAGTTATCTTTTTTACAGAAAATTACTTCTCGCCCGAAAAGAACGCGACGAACAAAAAGCGGCGGCACAACAAATGCAGGAATCCATGCTCGAACAAGAGCGTTACCTTGCCTATACCAGTCACGAATTACGCACTCCGCTCAACGCTATTTCCGGGGGAACACAGTTGCTTTCCAAATCTGCACTGGACGAACGGCAGCGTCGATACCTCACCACCATTCAATCGGCGGTTGATAGTTCGCTGCTCATAGTAAACGACATTCTCGATCTGGCCAAGCTCGACAGCAACATGGTAGAAGTTCGTCCGGTCGATTTTCTCCTTACCGAAGTCATCAACAACATCCGCCACATTCTTGAATTTCGCGCAGAGCAAAAAGGATTGCAATTCATCACAGCAGTTGATGAGCACCTTCCTCCCATTATTCACGGTGATTCCAAACACCTCACTCAAATCCTGCTCAATCTGGCTACCAATGCGGTAAAATTTACCGACCTGGGCAAAGTAGTGATTCGTGCAAAAGAGATGAATCGCGAAGGGAAAACGGTTAAAATCCGGTTCGAAGTAGAGGACACCGGAAAAGGAATGCGCAAAAGTTCGGTCACCACCATTTTCAATCAGTACCAACAGGAAACGCGTCACACCATCAAACACGCAGGAGGAACCGGCTTGGGACTTGCAATCACCAAAAAACTGGTCGATTTGCAGGAAGGAGAAATTTCTGTAGAAAGCAAATACCTTGAAGGAACAACATTCAGTGTTGAACTCAGCTATGGTATAGCAGAAGGGGCCATCATCACCCACAAGGAGCAGGATAAAAATCTTTTTCAGCAACTCAATCATTTCAGCATTCTCGCAGTCGACGATAACATGATCAACCGCGAAATACTTTATGATCTGCTGAAAGATGCCAATCCGTATATAGATATCGATCTTGCCGAAGACGGTGAGGTTGCTATTCAGAAATTACGCAGCAAAAACTACGATGTGGTACTTATGGATCTGCAAATGCCACGAAAAAACGGTTACGAGACATCTGAATTCATCCGCAAACAATTCAAGTACCCGCAAAGTGAAATTCCGATCATTGCCATGACCGCTCATGCGCTGGAAAATGTTGCAGAAGATTGTTTCCGTGCGGGGATGAATGATTATATCTCCAAACCTATCGACATGAATCTCCTCGGTCATAAACTCGTAAAAGTGGCCGATAAAAAAACACGTTTATCCGAAAAATTCAGCCGCTTTAAAACAATCGATCTTGAACACCTGCAGGAACTCACCAAAGACAACAAGGACAGAATATTAAAATACATTACCATCTTCCTTTCCAACCTGCCGGATGAACTGGAGATCCTCAAACAACACGCTGAAATAAAAGATTATCAATCCATACGCGAATCGTTGCATAAAATAAAAGGGATTGTTGCCTATATGGGAATAAAAAGTCTGACCCGCTTGTTTGCGTCTTCCGAATACACTAAATTAGAGTCATTAAGCGACCAGGAGCTGAAAGATTTTTTCAGACAAATTGAGACCACCTGTTACCAGGCCATTGAAGAATTAAAAATTGTACAAAAAGAACTATAATCCCTCTTATTATGATCATGCGCTGTATAATTGTCGACGACGACGAACTTTCCCGGAATATCATGGAAGATCTTGTGCGCGAGCATGAGCATCTGGAATTGGTTAAAACATGTTCTAGCGCAATAGAAGCATTCAACGTTTTAAAGACCGAAGAAGTTGATCTGATCTTTCTGGATGTAGACATGCCCAAAATGAGCGGAATGGATCTCATCCGCAGTCTCGAAGTATTGCCGCAGGTTATTCTTATTACTTCGCACGCCGAATATGCTGCAGAAAGTTACGAATACAGCGTAACGGATTTTGTGGTGAAACCCATTTCGCACGGACGCTTTCTGAAAGCGGTGGAAAAAGCACAGAAAAATCTTTCGCGTCCAAATTTCTCTTCCGAAACATCGAAAACCATCTTCATTAAAAGTGATTCTCGACTGGTACAGGTTCAGAAATCGAATATTCTGTACATCGAAGCACTTGGCAACTACGTGAACGTGTATACTGCCGGCGGAAAATTTATCGTTCTATCGACAATGAAAGACATCGAATCGCGTCTTACCTCCCCCGATTTTATGCGTGTTCACCGTTCCTTCATTGTGCGTCTGGATAAGATCGACAGCATTGAAGACAACTTCATCCACATCAACCAGAAGAACATTCCCATTGGGAAGAACTACAAGGACGAATTGATGCGATCCCTGAACATGCTTTGATGCAGGCTTGATCCGTCCTTGAAATTTCATCGTTCATCACCGCCTAAATCGGGACAATCAGTTTGCCCGCTGAAATCGGAACAGCCTGAGTTAAATTAGGTAATTGTCTGATAGAATTATGGGAAGTTTATTTGTCTTTAAGATCATTCTCTTTATAGTTTTGGCCCTGGTAGCTGTTTTCAATTATTTCAACTGGGTAACCAACAAGGAAGATTAGCTTTTTCGTACCTTGTGCGCTCAATGAACCGCATCAATATTTTGCTTGGCGCCTCGGCCCTTTTGTTTTTTACACTGGGCATTTTCCGTTTTGGAGGAAGCCCTTCATCCGTTGAATCTTCTTCATTACAGATTTTAGAAGTTGGCAGCACTGCACCTGCAATTGAGTTACCCAATCCAAAAGGAAAGACACTCAAACTCAGCTCCATTAAAGGCAAATACGTATTGATCGATTTCTGGGCCTCCTGGTGTGGTCCTTGTCGCAAGGAAAACCCCAATCTCACCGAAGCCTGGGCCAAGTACTCAAAAGCCAAATTCAAAGACGCTTCCGGATTCGAAATCTTTAGTGTTTCGCTCGACACCCAAAAAGAAGCTTGGACCAAAGCCATTGCCAATGACAAACTCAGCTGGAAATACCATGTGAGCGACCTTAAAGGCTGGAATTCACCCATTAACGCCGTATATGGAATCAAATCGATTCCGATGAACTTTCTTATTGATCCCTCCGGGAAGATCGTGGCCACCAACCTCAGGGGACTTGAGCTGCACAAGGCCATTGATGCCTACGTAAAAAGCTTCTGACAGTACATTTTACCTTACTTTTGACCGCCTTTCTGACACATTGTCCGCCCTTAGGGGATTGGTCTTTTTTTTGTGACGGATAGAGTCCAATCAATTTTACGTGTATGAGCAAGGAAGAAACAACAAACAAAGAGACGATGAACGAGAATGAGAACGGGAACGAGAACGGGAACGGGAATGAGAACGGGAACGGGAATGGGAACGAGAGTCCGACCGTTGAGGAAAAGACAGAGGAAACGACGGATCCGGTAGAGGAGATGAACAAAAAATACATTTTGCTCTATGCCGAATTCGACAATTACCGCAAGCGCACAGCACGTGAGAAAGCAGATCTGATCAAAAGCGGCGGTTCGGATGTAATCAAAAGCATTCTACCTGTCATCGATGATCTTGAACGAGCCATTCGCGCCAACGAAACAGCCACTGATCTGGAAATTGTGAAGGAAGGATTCCGATTGATCCATCACAAATTCATGAACATCATGCAGGCAAAAGGCGTGAAAGCCATCGACATTTTGGGTCAGGAATTCAATGCAGATATTTCTGAAGCTATTGCCAATGTTCCTGCACCCAATGATGAGATGAAAGGAAAAGTGATGGATGTAGTAGAAAACGGGTACACCATGAACGATACGGTGATACGTTTTGCGAAAGTGGTAGTAGGACAATAAAAGTTTAGAAAATGTCGAAACGCGATTATTACGAAATACTGGGTGTAAGCAGAAACGCCGAAGCGGACGAAATTAAAAAAGCGTACCGCAAATTGGCGCTGAAATTCCATCCCGACAAAAACCCCGGCGATAAGGAAGCGGAGGAAAAATTCAGGGAAGCTGCCGAGGCCTACGATGCATTGGGCGATCCGGAAAAACGTCGTCGCTACGACCAGTTTGGTCATGCCGGCATGGGCGCAGGAGCGGGTGGCTATGGTGGTGGCGGAATGAACATGGATGATATTTTCTCCCAGTTCAGCGATATTTTCGGTGGTGCGTTTGGCGGTGGATTCAGTGGCGGAGGCGGAAGAGGCAGACGCGTTCAAAAAGGAAGTAATCTTCGCATCAAAGTAAAACTTACGCTGGAAGAAATTGCAAAAGGCGTTGAGAAAAAAATAAAAGTCAACAAACTGAATAATTGCCGCAACTGTAACGGAACCGGAGCAAAAAATTCGAATGCCGTTCGCAATTGTTCCACCTGCGGAGGAACCGGTCATGTTACACGGGTTACTTCCACCTTCCTCGGACAAATGCAAACCACACAGGTTTGCCCTACCTGTCACGGACAAGGAACGGTTGTTACCGAAAAATGTGGTGGCTGTAATGGAGAAGGAACAACACGCGAAGAAGAAGTCATCAGCATCAACATTCCAGCAGGTGTAGAAGAAGGTATGCAGATGGCAGTAAACGGCAAAGGAAACGCGGTGAGAAACGGTATTCCCGGTGATATGATTGTGGTATTTGAAGAATTACCACACGATCATTTACAGCGTGATGGTCATAATTTGCATTACGATCTCCACCTCAATTTTGCAGATGCAGCATTGGGAGCCGACTGTGAAATTCCGACGCTTGAAGGCAAGGCAAAAATCCATATCGATCCCGGAACACAAAGCGGAAAAATACTTCGGTTGCGCAACAAAGGACTACCGGTGCTCGACAGCTATCAGAAAGGCGACCTGTTGGTAACCATCAATATCTGGACACCGCAGAAGTTAAGCAAGGAAGAAAAAGCAACATTGGAGCAATTCCGCGGAAGTGAAAACTTTTCTCCTTCTCCCTCTAAAAAGGAAAAGAGTATATTTAAGCGCTGGAAAGAAATGTTTACCGGCCACGGAGACTGATGGATATTTTACGCGCAGAAAATATTGTAAAGCGATACCGCAACCACACTGCACTGAGCGGTGTGAACATTGCTGTACCTGAAGGAAGCATCTTCGGATTACTTGGTCCGAACGGAGCAGGAAAAACATCGCTCATCCGCATCATCAATCAGATCACCGGTCCTGATGAAGGCACCGTGTATTTCCGGGACGAAAAACTTTCGCCACACCATCTTTCCAACATTGGTTACTTACCCGAAGAACGCGGTCTGTACAAGAAGATGAAAGTGGGAGAGCAATCCCTGTACCTTGCCCGCCTTAAGGGAATGAGCAAGCAGGAAGCCACACGTCAGCTACAGATCTGGTTTGAAAAATTTGAGATCAGCGGATGGTGGAATAAAAAAATTGAAGATCTCTCGAAAGGGATGGCGCAAAAAGTGCAGTTTATCACTACGGTGATGCACCAGCCCAAATTGCTCATCCTCGATGAACCATTCAGCGGATTTGACCCCATCAATGCCGATCTGATCAAAAAAGAGATCCTTCGCATGAAGGAAAACGGAACCACCATTATTTTCTCTACCCACAATATGGGATCGGTAGAAGAGATGTGTGATGAGATTGCGCTGATCAACAATTCGAAAGTGATACTCGACGGAAAGATGAGCGACATCCGCAAGCGATTCCGTTCGCAGGTATATGAAGTGGAATTCAACGGAAACATGATTGCCTTTGCCAACGCCTTGTGGGCAGGATTTGAATTACTGGAGAGAGAACAGGTAGAACCCAATCATTTCCGTTCGAGAGTAAAACTGCTTGGCAACAACACCACCAACAATTTACTTTCCGCACTCATACCGCATGTAGAGATCCGCAGTGTACGCGAAATCATTCCGAGTATGAATGATATTTTTATAGAAGTAGTGCAATCGCAAAATCAGAACCATGGGTAAGATCGGACTCATCATCGGCCGGGAATACCTTACCCGGGTAAGGAAACCTTCCTTCATCATCATGACCTTATTGGGTCCGATCCTGATTGGTGTTTTCTTAACGCTCACCATCTGGCTCACCATTGGAGAAAGCGGATCGCAAAAGGTGTTGGTTGTAGATGAACTCGGATTAACGCATCAGGTGTTCAAAGACAAACCCAACGTAGTAGAATTCGACTACCGCACCACTCACCTCGAAGCAAAAGAATTTCTGGAAGGCGATCAGTACGACCTCGCCTTATACATCAACAAAAACACCATCAACGGCGATAAAGCATTGTTGCTTTACAAAAAGATTCCTTCACTCTCCATTCAATCCTACATCAATTCAGAATTGGATGCGGTAATGGAAAGTTACCGCTTAATGAAAGCGAACACCGGACCGGAAGTTCAAAAATTCATTAACGAAGAATACCCGAAAATTAAACGACACATCGAGCTCGAAACAAAAAATGCAGAGAGCGGAGAAAAAGCAAAAACCAAACATTATGCCGCAGTAGTTGGATATGTTTTTGCTCTGCTCATTTACATGTTCATCTTCCTGTACGGTGTGCAGGTCATGCGCGGTGTGATCGAAGAAAAAACAAACCGTATTGTGGAGATCATCATTTCATCGGTAAAACCGTTTGAACTGATGTTGGGTAAAATTATCGGTATTGCGATGGTTGGACTCACCCAGTTTATTTTGTGGGTATTGTTAACCGGACTCATTCTCATTCTCGCGCAATCGCTCTTCTTCCCCGATTTTTACGATGCAGCCAATCAAGCCAACTTTACGCAGGTTGCCAATGGCATCAGTCCGGAACAAGCGGCCATCAATTTTGAAAGCAACGAGATCTATGATCTTATTTTCATCCGCATCAACTGGGCGCTGATGTTGTTCATGTTCCTTTTCTACTTCATTGGCGGATACCTCATGTACAGCGCACTCTTCGCAGCTATCGGAGCAGCAGTGGATAGTGAATCGGATACGCAGCAATTTATGATGCCGATTACCATACCGCTTGTATTCGGATTTATCGTTGCGCAAATGGCCATCGAAAATCCCGAAAGCAATGCAGTATTCTGGTCGAGCATGATTCCCTTTACTTCTCCGGTAGTGATGATGGTTCGTGTTGCCATGGGCTTTGAACCCGGAACGATTTGGCAATTGTACCTGAGTATGGCGCTATTGGTAGCAGGATTCATTACCTGCACCTGGATCGCTGGAAAAATCTACCGCACCGGAATTCTGATGTACGGCAAAAAAGTGAGCTACAAAGAACTCTTTAAGTGGATGTTCTACAAAGGATGAGTCGCCCTTGAACTGATAAGTATCAGTTTTTTCCTATTTGAACCGTTTTAGCTTTTCCATTCGTAAAAAATACCTGTCATCCTGCAAAAACAGGATCAATTAGCGGGATTTTCACCCTAATTTGGTAATACTAACCAACCCAAATTAGTATGAAACGCTTTTTTAAGACGATTCCCTTTCAATCGGTTTTTGTGCTGCTGCTTTGCACCCAAACAATTTTTGCAGCAACAACAATTCCAACACGCGGCTACACCGGCAAACGTTTTTCGATGCAGGGATCGGATGCTTCTTCTCAATTTATCCAGCACAGCAACATTGGTATGCCGTTAAAAGGATATGTTGTAGGTAACGATGGCAATGTAACAGAACATGTAATTGCCTATCAGGAACCCGAAAAATTACTGGCGCACGAATTCGATCTGGCCATCTGTCGTGAAGCCAACGGAAAAAAAGTGGATGTGCTCAATCCGCAAAGCGAACCCAATTTTGCAAGCTGGGTAAAAAAAGATCAGCTCAGTGCATTTTATGTGGGCGATCAGCTCTTCGTAAAAGGAAGCAAAAACAAATGGTACATCCTGATGTCGGAAGGTGCGATTCGTGAAATCGTTTCCCTCACCAAGGTGGTCAACAACGGTGTAACAGGATATGCTGTAACCGAAATGATCCAGAAACTCGATCAGGAACCGGTGGGCGTTACCGGACTCACACTAAGTTTTAAAAACACCATGAGTTCAATGACCAACGAACACACAGTGCTTTCCGAAAAGATCAAGAAAAAAGAATCCGGTTACCGATTGCTGAATCTGAATACGGTACTTAAAGAATACAATACCTGGTACAACCTCAATTATCCCGGACAGGTAAATTATGTGATGCCCTATTCCTACAGCATTCCTGTTTCCACAACTGATGAATTGGGCGAGTTGTTTTTCACTTCCATTAAGGATAAGAACTATGATATCATCGTTGGACTTACTCCCAGCATGAATGATTTTTTAGCAACAGCGAAAAGCAAAACAACAGATCCCGAACAATTGAAACAGGCAGAAAAAGAACTAAAGCCTTCCATGAACAAAATTGTAATGGATAAAAACAAGGAATCCTTTTTTGCACTGCTCAATGAATTTGCCACAGCAGATCGTTCGCAAATGCAATTAGAAAAGTTTGTCTTTACTAAAAACGAATCCCGCAGTCAGAGCTCAAACATAGATCAAGGCCAGGGCGAATTGCATTTTACAGCTAACAACACGCCTTACCGGATCGCTATCAAAAAAATGTTTCGTCTGAACAGCGGATGGAAAATTTCTGAGATCGTACTCCACAAAACGGATGTAATTTCCTCGGTTGAAGAACCTGCTCCGGAAGAACCCAAAGAAGAAATTGCAGAAGCACCCGCCCGTTACGATTTACCCGAAAAATTCAGCGGGCTATTAGGGGAATGGACATTCGTAAAAGCCATCATGAACGGAAAGGATGTTTCCAAAGAATTTCGTCAGTTCTACATTCACGACCAGGCCATCACCTTAAAATACCTTTTCGGTGGAAAGATCATCTATCCCGTACAAGCCGAAACGGAATTAAAGATTACACACGGGTATTGGACATACAACCCCAACGAAGAACGCGATCTGCAGATCATCACCTACATGACCAACGGATCAGCTACAGAGCGTTTTAAGATCATCAGTATTACCGATAAGGAATTCATTTACATGGATCCAAAAATGAAAACCACTTTCTACTTTAAACGATAAGTCCTATACCCTGAAAAAAAAGGTGGTCCCGAAAGGGATCGCCTTTTTTTATGTGCTGTTTTGCCGTGTATCAAAAGCTTTATTATCTTTTGACGATGAAATACGCATTTCTCGATCTCGGCACCAATACGTTCAATCTCCTGGTAGTTGAATTAACCGAAAAAGGAATCCGCAAACTGCATGTTGGACGCATTCCCTCACGACTTGGAAAAGGAGGAATGAAAGAGAAGATGATCACACCCGAAGCATTCGACAGGGGAATACAAGCGATAAAAGAACATCAGTCGACTGCATTGCAATACGGAGAAGTAAAATTCCATGCCTTTGCAACATCCATGATCCGTGATGCCGGTAATGGTCCTGAATTTGTAAAACAAGTATTACTTGAAACCGGAATTACTATTAATGTCGTAAACGGAGAGCGGGAAGCCGAGTTGATCTTTAAAGGCGTTTGTCAGGCATTTCGTTCTGAACAACCATTTCTGATCATGGACATTGGCGGTGGCAGCACCGAATTTATCATCGCGCAAAACAAGGAATTACTCTGGAAAAAAAGCTATCAGCTCGGTGTAACACGTTTGTATGAGCAATTCCCGCATTCGGACCCGATGAACAGTGCAGAAAAAGAAACAACCGAAAAACATTTGTTCGAAGTAATGACAGAATTATTTGAGCAGATGAAAAAGTACAATGTACAAACACTGGTTGGTTCAGCAGGAAGTTTTGAAAGTTATGCAGAGATCATTCACCGAAGATCATTTGGCAAGGGAATCGATTTAAGCATACCCGCACATCATATCCCCGGTGAAGAGTTTAAATCGCTGCTGCAGGAAGTACTGAAAAGCGATCATGCCCAACGCACCCGGCTCGAGGGATTGATCGAGTTCCGTCGCGACCTGATTGTAATGGCAAGTTTGCTTATCGATACCATTTTCCGATCGCATCCCTTCAATGAGGTATATTTCTCGGTGTATTCACTGAAAGAAGGCATCATGGCCGAACTGATCGGGACCGAATAAATACGACAATTCCCTTAGTTCCTTTCTCAGATTTCCAAGCTAGTTTCGTCGTATTAAACGGAATCTTATGCGCTTTTTATTTTCTCTCTTGTTTGTTTTCCAAAGTTGTCTGCTATTGGCCGGCAACGATGAGCCTTTTACCCAAAAAGGATACATCAATGTCGGTTTTCGCTGGAACAAGTACCAAACCGAGCGGTCCATTTATTATCCTGCATTCAATAATTCACTGAGCCGGCAAGACACCATTGGCGCAGATTTTTCCGGAAAAAACACTTGCTTTTATTTCAACATGGAGCGTATGGAGCGTTTTCTCTATTGGGAAATGGATATGGCAGTAAGCGGAAAAGGTGAAGGAGAATTGGAGAATTACAATTATTTCGATGCACAAAGCAGTCATTTCAGCGAACAAAATCACCAACTCAATTTTCGCTCCGCACGCTTTGATGTCGGTTTGTATTTGGGTGGATTGATCAAAGGAAAATTTGGCGTATTTCTGGGCGGTCATTACGGATACAACAACACCTTTGTCTCCGGTTATCCCACAAGCGATTATAAAATTTCGCAATACGGAGGCGTGAACCGCGGTCTTGGCGGTATGTTGATTTTTCCTTTCATCAAAGGGCAATTTCGCTTTACACTGCTCTTTAATAAAATCGACAACAACGAACTAAAATTAAACGCAACCGGCAATACTGCAGGCTTTGTGTGGAACATCCATTTCGATAAAAGACGTTCGGGAGGCCTTACCATCGGTTATTACACCAATAACCTTCGCTTTAAGGATTATCCCTTCAAAGCTTATGATGGCAGCGATTCGCATGAGTTTAAGCACGGCTATTTCCAGCTTGGAATTCTCTTCCCCTTCTTTCACTGGCTGAACGAATAAATTCCTGCTTCACAAAGGGAAAAAAGCTGCTGCCCGGGCAAAATTCAGGGCGGTTCGCACAATTGCCATTCTCGTAGTATATTTGAGGGAACTCAAACCCGTTACTATGTCCAGAATTCTCATAATCGACGATGAAAAACCCATTCGAAGAGCACTTCGTGAAATCCTGGAATACGAGAAGTTTGAAGTGGACGAAGCAGAAGATGGTCCATCTGGACTGGAAAAAGCAAGGGAAGGAAATTTTGATGTGGTATTGTGCGATATCAAAATGCCAAAGATGGACGGACTGGAAGTTTTGGAAACCCTGCAAAAAGAAAGTGTTGATTCTCCCGTGGTGATGATCTCGGGTCATGGCAATATTGAAACTGCCGTTGAAGCCATCAAAAAAGGAGCATTCGATTTTATACAGAAACCACTCGACCTTAACCGTATTCTGGTAACCATTCGCAATGCCATGGATCGTGTTGAGCTGGTACAGGAAACCAAATCGCTCAAACAAAAAATCAGCAAGGGAAAATCGAGTGAGATCATTGGAGAATCAAAAGCTATTGCCGAGATCAAAGACATGATCGATCGCGTTGCACCCACCGATGCGCGTGTGCTCATTACCGGTCCGAACGGAAGTGGTAAGGAATTGGTAGCACGTCAGCTTCATGAAAAATCTGCACGCAATAAAGGTCCCTTTGTAGAAGTCAACTGCGCAGCCATTCCCGGCGAATTGATCGAGAGTGAATTGTTTGGTCACGAAAAAGGAGCGTTTACATCGGCGATAAAACAACGTCTCGGAAAATTCGAAAGTGCAGAGGGCGGAACCTTGTTTCTCGACGAGATCGGCGATATGAGTTTATCGGCACAGGCCAAAGTGTTGCGTGCCTTACAGGAAAACAGAATCACACGTGTAGGCGGAGAAAAAGACATCAAGGTTAACGTGCGTATTCTCGCGGCCACCAATAAAGATCTTCGCAAAGAAATCGAAAACAATAATTTCCGCGAAGACCTCTACCACCGTCTCAGCGTTATTCTCATCCACGTTCCCGCACTCAACGACCGCAAGGACGATATTCCGCTGCTCGTAGAACACTTCAGCAAACTGATCTGCGAAGAACAAGGCATGCCCGTGCGTTCGTTTGATAAAGGTGCATTAAAAGCACTGCAGGAATTAAACTGGACAGGCAACATCCGCGAATTGCGCAATGTGGTGGAGCGCTTGCTTATTCTTGGAGGAAAAAGCATTAGCGAAGCCGATGTAAAAGCCTACGCCGTACCAAGGCATGGATAATCCGAATACGGAAGAATGTGTTTACATCCGGAAACCGTCATTGAACAACTGGAAAAATTTCTTGCAGCGAATGCGCTCACTTCACTTTGAGAAAAGTGACCACATGGAAACCTTCTTCCATTTCCATGCGCTCTCTGGTGAGTAAACGCAATTTGAATTCGGTTACCGGTTTGCCTCCCTCAATTACAGAAATAGAAGTGGTATCGTCGCTGATGATGTATTTCGCTTCGTAGCTCACACCGCCATCGAACTGACGAATGGTTCCATCCTCACGGAACTCCATGCCGATAATGTGCGGATTGTCGATCACTGAGGAATCATCGACATACGACAGATGCCATTTGCCAACGACCGGATGCTTTTCTGGTTCTTCATTACCGGAACAGGAAAAGAAGAGGGAACAAACAGAGAGAAAAAGGATGCGGATTGCTTTCATGGCTTTTTGTTAACTGGTAAATGCAAAAATACCAAAAGGAAACGAACCGCGTAAAAACGGACCGGGGACCCTAAGGTCCCCGATCGCACTACTACTGCATGAAAAGAACGTACATCATAAAATCATGCCCCTGCGCCATCTTCACCACTCTAAACCCCTCTAAACAGACGCGAGCACAGGCTTTGCCGAAGGGATGCTAAAAATTACACATCCTTTCCAAAAAAGGTGAAATGCCCTTTATCATTAGCGAAATTAAGGTGATGCGAGGGCTAAAAAAATTCCGGTTTGTTTCAAAAATCAGAAATTAAGAAGGACGCCTTTCCTGTTTGGTGGTTTTCCTTATTTTTAGGCCACAACTGCCTGCAACATGCTCACCATACAAAAACTGATCAGTCTCCTTGAACCTGAACATCTCCGGGAATTCAAAGCGAACCTTGAGAGCACAGGCAATACACTGCCCTTACGTTTGGTAGATACCCTCGAAAAAGTAAATCCGCTTACGGTAGAATCCGACGATCTCTGCAAAGCGGTGTATGGCGATATCGAAGAAAAGACACGCAAAAAATTCTTTCAGCTCGCACATTACACTTTTCGTCTCAGCTCCTTTCTGGCACGACGCTATCCCTTTTACCTCACGCACAACATCGCGCTGATTGAACGCAAATTCAATTCGGGTAAACAGGAAGAATCGCTGCTGTACGCCGAAAACCTGCTCGATATTGCTTTAAAAACCGAAGATTTTTCCACGCAGACCTGGGTGCTGAAATTTCTCATCAACTTCTCGCATATCCGCGAAAAAAGAAAAGAAGCTATTCGTCAGCAACAACTCCTCAACGAAGCCTTGCGCAACGAAGCAGTGGTGAATGAAATTCAGTTGTACATCCGCGAGCACCTTAATTTCAAAGACAAAAAAAATCTTACTGCTTCCTATTCGGATACCCACCTGCAGTTTTTTGCGCAGTTTCATGATCACCCTTGCTTTTCTGCACGTATGATTTCCAAATACGGCAGTGTGTACACGCTGAGTTTTCTCGACGATTCCAAATTCTATTTACCCGAAGTACGCAAAGACCTGGAAGAACTTATCGATGAAATTGAAAAACACAATTACGTGATCTTCCCTTTCTCCGATAATATTCTGCTCAATGTAGATTACCTGCATCTTAAGCACACCATTCGCGATATGAACGAAGAAGAAGTGGTACGTGAAGCCACTCGTATCACCCGCAAATGGAACACACTCCGCTTCTGGCAAAATCACATCAACACGGCGCAAATTGTTTCGCTCAGTATTCAGGCCAGTTATTTCATTACGCATTATTGCATCTGCTATAAGGAAAATTACCGCGAACAAATTCCCGCTCACATCCGCGACAACATTGATGAAACGGTTGGCATTTGCAAAAATCTGATCGAGCAAATGAAAGAGGAGAAAGATGCGCATGTCCGCTACATCAACCTGAACAATATTTACTGCATGCTCCTGCTGCTTTGCGGAAAAGATAAGATCAAAGAATCGGTGGATACGCTCGAGGCATTGATGATCAATTACCAGCAGATTCCCTTTCAGAAATTGTACGATGCCATTTTTGCCAATCTTATCATCGGCTATTTCTCGCTCGACGATCAGAACGGTGTAAGCGAATGCTACCGCAGGTACGAAAAACTGACCGCCCACCGCTCAAAAATTGAAGAGAACGATGTCACCATCAAAACCTTCTACTACGTGAGTCAGTTCCGCCAAACCGGACGCGATCAGTATGTGGACAAGATCAAAACGCTGCTGCATGAGATCAGCGATAAATCAGAGCTCTCCTCTACCGCGCAATTGATCAGGGATTTATGCCATTATTACAAAGTTCCTGTAGAGGTAATTTCGAAGTCGGCCTAAATTTCGACCGAAGGTTTGCGTTTCGACCGCATTTTCATTAAATTTCTGCTACCAAAAACCCGAAAGCTATGTTCTATATTCTATCCGCAGAAATGATCAAAGCCTTTATCATGGGCTTACCCACCTGGGTAATTGTTCTATTGTGCATCGTAATTTTCATGGGCGTGGTAGGACAATGGGCATTGTACGCCAAATGCGATCTCCCCGGTTATGGTGCATTGGTTCCGGTTTGGAATGTGCAGCTCTTTCTAAAAATTGTAGGCCGCCCCAAAGAACAAGGATGGATCGTCATGCTGCCACCTGTTGTTGCATTGCTGTGTTTGCTTTTTATTCCCAATATTCTTGCAGGCTGCATCATCGCAGGAATTTCACTCCTCCCCTGGGCATGGTACATGATCAAAGTATTTATAGAAATCGCAAAATGCTTCGGCAAAAAAGAAACATCCAGTTTTATTCTGATCGTTTTACTCAACGGTATGTACCTCTTCAACCTCGCTCTCTCGCAGGAAGAAAAATACCTGGGTCCGATTTACAAAGAGGGAGATAAGCCATCCATTTTTTGAAGAGGTGAACGGTGATTGGTGATCGGTGAACAGTGATCTGTGATCAGTGAACAGTGAACGGTAAGTAAAAAGCATCGAGATTTAGTGAGAACTCCTTAGTGTTTCTCAGTGACCTCCGTGCCTTAGTGGTGAAAAAAACCCACTCCAACTAACCTTCCCTCCTTCCACTTGCACTGAGCCTGCCGAAGTGTCCATCTGTGAAAAAAAACCTTAGTGTTTCTCAGTGACCTCCGTGCCTTAGTGGTGAAAAAACCACACTCCAACTAACCTT
>ERZ761602.183-NODE-183-length-153061-cov-12.020953_pt1 | contig 153061 bp, 139 predicted proteins | sample MGYA00512165_ERZ761602 | MGnify/ENA primary metagenome ERZ761602 (study PRJEB28899, sample SAMN02445085) | bioreactor sludge metagenome | biome: EBPR sludge; isolation source: Thorneside wastewater treatment plant | place: Australia: Brisbane, Thorneside... | reverse complement strand
ATGATCTTAAGCTATTGACTTGCCCTGCATAATAAACGGAACTCACGTTAATCATTCAGTCCCCTCGCCCCCTCCCCCTGTCAAGGGGGCGAGAATGAGGGGGCCGTCCTTGAAACCGCTGCCCCCGCTCCCGCAAGCAAGCGAGGGGAGCGAACGGTTACCAAAAATCCAGCGGAAACTTATCCTCGCACCTGAGTCAGCCATCAAGCCACATACAGCAGAATCGTCAAGTAGTGGCTGACGCTGCCCGCGAGGACGAACAAGTGCCAGATTCCATGGAAGTGGCGGACCTTTTCATCGAAAAGATAGAACACCAGGCCACCGGTGTAAAAGACACCTCCCAGCAGGAGCCAGACGAAACCGGCCAATGGCAAGACTTCCAGCAGCGGTTTGAGCGCCACCAGCACCAGCCAGCCCATCAGAACATAGACTACCACGGACAGGATACGATTGCCCTTTTGTGGCAACGTTTCCAATACGATACCGAACAAGGTCAATCCCCAGATGATACCGAAGATGGTCCATCCCCAGACACCGCGCAAGGTCACCAGAGTAAATGGGGTGTAAGTACCGGCGATCAAGAAATAGATCGATAAGTGATCCAGCTTGCGAAAAATCCGCTTGGCTTTACCGCGCAGGCTGTGATAAAGCGTGGAAATAACGTACAGCAGGAACAAAGTGGTTCCGTAAATGCTGAAACTGACAATTTTCCACGGATCGCCCTGTTGCGCAGCAACCACCACAACAATCACCAAACCTGCCAACGCCGCTACCGCGCCAACCAAGTGGCTGATACTATTAAAACGTTCGCCTTCGTACATGGGCACTACGCCTTGCCATTCAAATTCGAGATTGTGGAGAATCTTATCCGATCTCCCGCTTTACATCCCTCTCCCGCTGACGGGAAACAGGTTCGATGTCCGTTAAAATCATATAGCTTGAAGGTAACCTCTTCGTGAATGACTCACATCCATTGTCCCCCTCACTCCGCTACCGTGATGCCGGGGTGGATATTGATGCCGGTAACCGTTTGGTAGACCGCATCAAACCTCATGTCCGGCGTACTTTGCGACCCGGCGTTCTGGGTGGCTTGGGCGGCTTTGGCGCTCTGTTTGAACTGCCGCTGGATCGCTACCAGCAACCCGTGCTGGTTTCCGGCACAGATGGCGTCGGTACCAAGCTCAAATTGGCCCTGGCGCTGAACCGGTATGACACCATCGGCATTGATTTGGTGGCCATGTGCGTCAATGATGTACTGGTAGTTGGCGCTGAGCCGTTGTTCTTCCTGGATTATTACGCAACCGGCCGACTGAATGTGGACGTTGCCGCAAACGTCATCAAAGGCATCGCTGACGGTTGCGAGCAGGCGGGTGCAGCGCTGGTCGGCGGGGAAACCGCTGAAATGCCAGGTCTGTACAGCGAAGATGATTACGACCTGGCTGGCTTCTGCGTCGGGGTGGTTGAGAAGACGCGGATCATCGACCGCCACCGGGTCAAAGCGGGTAATATCTTGCTTGGACTGGCCTCCTCTGGCCCGCACTCCAATGGCTATTCGCTGATCCGCAAGATCCTGGCAGTCAGCGGCTCAAAGCTAGATCAACCTCTTATTGAAGGCCGGACCCTTGGCGAAGCGTTGCTCATGCCGACCCGTATCTACGTCAAGCCGGTGCTGAAACTGCTAGAGACGCTGGAAGTAAAAGCCATTGCCCACATCACCGGTGGCGGCCTGACCGAGAATCTACCCCGGGTTCTGCCCGTTGGCGTCACGGCGCGCATTGACACTCAAAGCTGGCTGCGTCCAGCAATCTTTCAATGGTTACAACAGCAAGGGGGGGTTATCGAGGCGGAAATGTGGCGAACTTTCAATTGCGGCGTGGGTATGGTGGTCTGCGTTGCGGCGGAGGATGCGGATCGGGCGCTGACCGTCTTGAATGAAGCAGGTGAAACTGCTTGGGCAATTGGCGAAATTATCACCGGCGAAGGTGAACCCGTTGTGGAATTTCTTCCATGAGCACCGCAAGAAAATGCCGATTAGTGGTACTGATTTCCGGGCGTGGCAGCAACTTACAGGCAATTCTCGATCAAGCGGCACGCGGCGAGCTGCCGGTCGACGTCGCTGCTGTGATCAGTAACCAACCGGGCGTTTATGGCCTGGAACGGGCACGGCAGGCCGGTGTCCCCGCGCTGGAATTGGATCATAAGAACTTCTCCAGCCGGCCTGAGTTCGAAGCTACTCTCATTGAATTGATCGATCGTCAACAACCGGATCTAGTAATTTTGGCCGGCTTCATGCGCGTGCTGACTGCTGGCTTCACTGAGCATTACCGGGGGCGGTTGCTTAACATCCATCCCTCGCTATTACCGGAATTTCGCGGATTGCACACGCATGAACGGGCTATTGCTGCCGGGGAAACCGAGCATGGCGCAACCATTCATTTCGTAACGGCTGAATTGGATGGGGGACCTGTTATCGTGCAAGCACGGGTGCCGGTCTTACCGGATGACGATCCTGATCGGCTAGCGGCGCGGGTATTGGAACAGGAGCATCGTCTGTATCCGCAGGCGATCGGCTGGTTCGCAGAAGGCCGGCTTCGATTGGAAGGTGAGCAGGTGTGGTTCGACGGGAAACCGCTTATGAAACCGCTGCGGCTGGAGGATTGCGCCTCTCTCTCTTAGTTTCCCTTTTCGAGAGGGCCATCGCCACCGATCCGGCTTGGGGTCGGACCCGTTTGCCGCTTGTATTTAGCATCCTGCCGCTTGTTGTAGGGGCGCAACGCCGGGCCACTGAGCATCTCAAAGCTAATCGCGCAAATTGCCATGCCTGGGCGCAGCGCCAGTGGCAATTTGCCGCTGTTGAAACACTCCAGGACGATAGCCCCGCTCCAACCCGGATCGATGCGATGAGCGGTGACATGCACCATAAGCCCCAGCCGGGCTAGGCTGGAACGCCCATCCAGCCAGCCAACTAGATCATCGGGAACAGTGATCGTCTCAGCAGTAGCCGCCAAAGCCAATTCACCGGGATGAATGAAAAACGCATCATCGGGACCGATCCGGATTTCCTTACTCATGATGCAGTTGATAGCATGATCCATCTCTTCCCGCGGACCGCTCAGGTCAATATGCGATGCAGCATGGTCGTTGAATACCCGGAAACGATGGCCGAGATGCAAGTCCACGCTAACGCCATTAATACGGCTGGACACCGGACGCGGCTCGATGCGGATTTTACCTTCTTCAAGATAGCGTTCGATGTCACGGTCGCATAGGCGCACGGAATTCTCCCTGGAAAATGGAAAGCGCGGTTTGAACCGCGCTCGATAGGCGTTCAGCGCACTCTGACTTCATGGCACTCGCGGTACTTAATGCCACGACGCCAGTATTCCTCGCAGACGGTGCGATACTTAGGCTTGGGTTTAACTTTTGTGCATACGGTCTTGGTTTCAACCACGCGACCATTGACGACGGTCTTTTCCTGGCGGCACTTTTCCGCGGCATTGGCCTCCTTAATGGGCAGAATCAACAATCCCGTTGCCACTATCGTCACCGCTATTAACCCGGTTTTCAGAAATTTCATGTACTACCTCCTTATCAAGAGCATTTGAAGTGACTGTACCCAAAAATAGAGCGGGAAAGCTTTACGTACTCTGAATGACAATATTCGGAAACTTGTGGCTGTAGTTGCGGGCCTGCTGCGACAAACGGGCCGCAGTGCGGCGAGCAACATCCCGGTACAGCTCGGCAATCCGGCTGGCCGGCTCTGCCACCACGGTCGGCCGGCCGTTGTCGGTTTCTTCACGAATCCGGATATCCAGCGGCAGCGCACCAAGAAACGGCACATTGTATTGTTCCGCCATGCGCTTCCCCCCGCCTTCGCCGAAGATATTTTCCTCATGACCGCACTTTGAGCAGATGTGAATGCTCATATTTTCAACAATCCCCAGAACCGGAATTTCGACCTTCTCAAACATTTTCAGTCCTTTGCGGGCATCCAGCAACGCAATGTCCTGGGGGGTCGTGACAATGACTGCCCCGCTGACCGGCACTTTTTGCGACAAAGTGAGTTGCGTATCACCGGTACCCGGCGGCAAATCAATGACCAAATAGTCCAGATCGTTCCAGCGGGTATCACGCAATAATTGCTCCAGCGCTTGAGTGACCATCGGTCCACGCCACACCATTGGTGTTTCTTCTTCAATCAGATAGCCAATAGACATCGACTGAATATTGTAGCTGACGATGGGCAATAACGACTTACCATCTGGGGATTCCGGTTGCTGGTTCGCGCCAAGCATCCGGGGTTGGCTAGGACCGTAGATATCGGCATCCAGCAAACCAACCCGGGCACCCTCAGCGCTTAAGGCGAGCGCCAAATTGACCGCTGTCGTCGATTTGCCCACCCCGCCTTTTCCAGAAGCAACGGCGATGATGTTCCGAACCTCTGGCAAAGGCTTCAAACCCTTTTGCACCTCGTGGGCGATGATCTTGCTGTTTACATGAATAGTCACTTCGCTGACGCCCGGTAGTATTGCTAATTGGCCGCGAAGCGCAGCGATTAGCGTATCCTGATATCCTGCTGCCGGAAACCCTAGTTCCACATTGATCTCGATTTGTCCATCATCCCTCGTCTGAATCTGCTTGATACATTTAGCAGTGGCCAGATCCTGTTCGAGATAGGGGTCTATATAGCCCTTCAGGGCGTTCTCCACATCAGTGCGCGATACAGCGGTCATAAGCGGGACTTCTCCTTAGCCATCGAATTTATTTTCGAAAAAAAGAAAACCGGGCGCTGGTTTACATCGCCTGATCTGACGGTTCATCGATCAATAGCCAGCCAAACATCAATAGCCGGCCAAACATCGTTCGCGCGCAGTATTCAGTTTCAGACCGGCATCGGCCTGCAAAACTGCCATCACGCATTGCCAATAGGATGGTTGATAGTAATTCAGTAGCCGGCAATCGGCCAACTTAACCTGTTCGGGCGCTTCCCCACGTTGCTGAGCCAAAGATACCGCCTGCTCACAAAAGCTCTGACTCCACAGTTGCTCCGAAAGGGTACCAAGACCGCTAGTATGGCTTGTATTCGCAGTCAACAGCCCAGTCAGCCCTATCAATCCGCTCAATACTGTTTTGACTTTCACTTGAATCTCCATTCATTAACAACCTAATTGCGGATGACAGCCATGGCGGAATGCTGCTAACTTAATCTCTTTTCCGACCTCTTCCCAACGCGATTTCCCGTGCCATGAGCGACCAAAACCGTCGAATCCTCGTCACCAGCGCCCTGCCTTACGCCAACGGCCCCATCCACATCGGTCACTTGGTGGAATACATCCAGACCGATATCTGGGTTCGCTTCCAGAAACTGTGCGGCCATCATTGTTACTACGTGTGCGCTGATGACGCTCACGGCACCCCGATCATGCTGCGCGCCGAACAAGATGGCGTGACGCCGGAACAGTTGATTGAACAAGTTTGGCGCGAGCATCAAGCCGACTTTGCCGATTTCCTGGTTGAATTCGACAATTATTATTCAACACATTCTCCGGAAAACCGCCATTACGCTGAATTGATCTACCATCGGCTGGATGCGGCTGGCCATATCAGCCGCCGGGTCATTACTCAGGCTTTCGATCCCGAAAAACAGATGTTCTTGCCGGATCGCTTTATCAAGGGCGAATGTCCGCGCTGCGGTGCTCTCGACCAATATGGCGACAGTTGTGAGAATTGCGGAGCCACCTACTCGCCCACTGATCTGAAAAATCCCCGTTCAGTTATTTCTGGTGCGACGCCGGTCACTAAGGAATCGCTGCACTTTTTCTTCAAGCTGGCCGATTTTGAAGCCATGTTACAGGATTGGATTGTCAGCGGGCCGATCCAACCCCAGATGGCCAATAAACTCAACGAATGGTTCACCGCTGGCTTGCAGGAGTGGGATATCTCCCGCGATGCGCCCTACTGGGGGTTTGAGATTCCTGATGCGCCCGGCAAGTATTTCTACGTCTGGTTGGACGCACCCATTGGTTATATGGCTAGCTTCCAGAATTATTGCGACCGCACCGGGCTACGTTTTGATGATTTCTGGGCTCCGGATAGCACTGCTGAGGTTTATCACTTTATCGGCAAAGATATTGCCTATTTCCATATTCTATTTTGGCCGGCAGAATTGACTGGCGCTGGTTTCCGCAAGCCAACAGCCGTACATTGCCATGGTTTTCTAACCGTGGACGGACAGAAAATGTCCAAATCACGCGGTACTTTTATCAAGGCCCGTACCTATCTCCACCATCTGCGCCCGGAATACCTGCGCTACTACTTTGCCACCAAGCTAAACGATGGCATTGACGATCTAGATCTGAATTTTGAGGATTTCCTGCATCGGGTTAACAGTGACCTAGTAGGCAAGCTGGTCAATATTGCTAGCCGCTGCGCCGGTTTCATCACCCGCCGGTTCAGCGGTCAACTAGCCGATAGCCTGGCTGAACCGGCATTGTATGCCGAATTCGCCACAGCCAGCGAATCGATTGCTCACGCCTACGAAGGACGGGAATTCGGACGGGCGATGCGTGAGATCATGGCGCTGGCCGATCGTGCCAATCAGTACATCGACGAGCGAAAACCGTGGGTTCTAGCCAAGCAGCCCGACGCTCATGACGAAGTGCGGACGGTGTGCAGTCTAGGGTTGAACCTATTCCGGATTCTTATCATCTACCTCAAGCCGGTATTGCCAGCTCTGGCCGCTCAGGTTGAACAGTTTCTGCAAATTCCGCCACTGCGCTGGAATGATCTGGAAAAACCATTGATAAATCATAAAATTGGCGAATTTAAGCCACTGATGCAGCGGGTGGATATAGCGCAGATCACCGCCATGGTTGACGAATCCAAAGAGAGTTATTCACCTGCTCGCGAAGTACCCGCTTCATCCTCCGGACCACTGGCTGATGACCCCGTGGGTCCCTCCATCACCATTGAAGATTTTGCCAAGGCCGATCTGCGGGTAGCAAGGATCATCAAGGCCGAGGCAGTGGCTGGCGCTGATAAATTGGTGCGTCTGGAGCTTGATCTCGGCGGCGAAATTCGCCAAGTGTTCGCCGGAATCAAGCCGGCTTATGCGCCTGAGGAGTTGCAAGGGCGGTTGACTGTGATGGTCGCTAACTTGACCCCGCGTAAGATGCGTTTTGGTGTTTCGGAAGGCATGGTGCTAGCCGCGGGCGATAGCAACGGCATTTACCTGCTCAACCCCGATCATGGCGCAGAACCGGGGATGCGGGTGAAGTAAATTTCCTGCCCGCTTGCATAAGGGATGTCAATAGCTAGAGTGGAGTGAAAAATAAGGAAAACCGCTACACTATAGCGAATCCTGACCTGTGAGAGACCGGCATCATCGTTCCCATGCGACCCGCATCCGCAGATCGACACGGTGATTGTCCTGTCCATAATTATGTTGATTGCTTTGTTCCTGATGGGGCTGGATGACCACTCTCAATGTCATAATATGCTAGAGGTTAGCAACGTGAAGCCGTGGATCAACGAAGACATTTTCAAAAGCTGGACCGACGCTCAGAAACGTCTATGGGAAAGTCTGTGTTCGGCTGTGCCATTCCAGCCGCCAGCCGGTGTTGAGGCTTGGCGGGAAACTTATCTCAGGAATCTGGCAACCTGGGAATCAGCGGTCAAGAAGACCTTACAACAAGAAGCAAGCTGGGTTGAGCAGTGGGTACACAAGGTCGCCCATGAGCAGGGAACGCCAGAAATTATGGCTTCCTGGGTACAACAAATGGAGGATGTGTTGCAACGCTGGATTCGAACACAGAACCAGTGGTGGGACGAATACTTTGCAGTGCTGCGTCAAGGTGGAGTTGCTTACCCGGACTGGACTGGCCCACAAACGCCGCCGGCAGAACCGGTCACAGCGAAAAAGCTGGCCCGGGCGCCAAAACCCCAGGTCAAAGTAGCCTCAGCTCCGCCAGTGGCCGAGCCGGCAGCAACATCTGCGCCGGTTCCGCTGCCCGAACCACCCGTAGTACAAGCCGCGCCGGCTCCTCCGGCCGAAAAGCCCGCAAAGCCGATACCTGCTATTCCGCCAGCCCCTCTTGAACCGGACGACCTTAAACTTATTAGCGGTATTGGCCCGGCTCTGGAAAAAAAGCTAAACGCTTGCGGCATCTCCCGTTATCAGGAACTGGCAACCTTGAGCGATGCTGACATCGACCGGGTTGAGGCTGCTATCAAGTCATTCGGACGTATCCGCCGTGATAATTGGATCGGCCAGGCCAAAACGCGGCATTTCGAAAAATATCAGGTGCAGATCTAGCCAATGGCATGGGGTCGAGCTTACTGCCTGGCCCCATGCCAGGAGTCGAATGTTCAATGCCCATTCATGCCATCGCTACCATACTGAGCAGCCAGGTTTCTCTAGGTTGTCGAATCACTGTGCAGGGTTGGGTGCGTACTCGTCGCGATTCTAAGGCCGGACTGTCCTTCATTGCGCTCCACGATGGTTCGTGCTTTGATGCACTGCAAGTCATTGCCCCACATGATCTCCCCAATTACGCCAGCGAGGTAGCGCATCTGACTGCAGGTTGCGCATTGCGCGTCAGTGGTGAAGTAGTGACCTCTTCCGGCAAAGGGCAAGCCGTGGAACTGCATGCTGACCAAATCGATGTTGTCGGTTGGGTTGAGGATCCAGAAACCTATCCCATTGCACCCAAGCCGCACAGCTTTGAGTACTTGCGCACGGTGGCGCATCTGCGGCCGCGCACCAACAGCATCGGCGCAGTGGCCCGGGTGCGGCATTGCCTGGCACAGGCGATTCAGCGGTTTTTCCACGAGCAGGGTTATCTCTGGGTACATACCCCGATTATCACCGCCAGTGATTGCGAAGGGGCTGGCGAGCTATTCCGAGTAAGTACCCTGGACCGGGTCAACCCACCCCGCACTGTCGAAGGCCATATTGATTTTGAGCAGGATTTTTTTGGCCGCGAAACATTTTTGACTGTCTCCGGCCAGCTCAATGTTGAAGCCTACTGTCTGGCTTTATCCAAGGTCTACACTTTCGGGCCGACCTTCCGTGCCGAAAACTCCAACACCAGCCGCCATCTGGCAGAGTTCTGGATGGTTGAGCCGGAAACCGCCTTCGCAGACCTCCACGCCAATGCCGGTCTGGCTGAGGCATTATTAAAATTTATCTTCCAGGCGATGCTTGAAGAGCGAGCCGATGACTTATCCTTCTTTGCCCAGCGGATTGATAAAACCTGCATCCAACGGTTGGAGCAGGTAGTCAATTCACCCTTCGAGCGTATGGCTTATGACGAAGCGATCCGCATTTTGGAACAAGCGGACCGGTCTTTTGAGTTTCCTATCCAGTGGGGTATGGATCTCCAGTCCGAGCATGAGCGCTATCTGGCTGATGATTACGTGAGGCGGCCGCTGATATTGATGAATTACCCTAAGAAAATAAAAAGCTTCTATATGCGCCTCAATGATGATGGCCAGACGGTGGCGGCAATGGATGTCCTAGCGCCAGGTATCGGTGAAATCATCGGTGGAAGCCAACGCGAAGAGCGGTTGGATGTGCTGGATGCACGGCTGGATGAACTGGGCATGAGCAAGACCGCCTATAATTGGTATCGGGATCTGCGCCGCTATGGCAGTGTACCGCATGCCGGATTCGGGCTGGGTTTCGAACGCACCATCAGCTACGTGACTGGGATGAGCAATGTGCGTGATGTCATTCCGTTTCCGCGTACCCCGCGCAGCGCGGATTTTTAGTTTTTCAGATTCATTGATTCAAACCGGTTCGCCTTTATGACCACCACCTCCCCATCTACGCCATCCAAGAGCAAGGGCCGGCGCGCCAATGCCCTTCCTGTGGGTTGCATGCTGGACGAGTATCGTATTGACTCGGTTCTAGGAGCTGGCGGATTTGGTGTGACCTACAAGGCACGAGACACCCATCTGGATACCTGGGTTGCCATCAAAGAATACTTTCCAGTGGAATGGTCGTTTCGCGATCCTAATGGAGTAACCGTTCACCCTAATACCCAAGGAGACACCAGCGACACTGAAGGTGCGATATCGGACTATCGCTGGGGACTAGAGCGCTTTCTTGATGAGGCGCGGGTGCTAGCTCGAATTCAGCATCCCTACGTGGTACGGGTCAAGCGCTATTTCCGAGATCACGGTACTGCCTACATCGTGATGGATTATGAGGAAGGTCAACCGTTAAGCATGATGCTACAGGGAGAAGAAACGCTGCGCGAGGATGAAGTACGCGGCCTGCTGGAAGATGTGCTGCCTGCACTGCAAGCGGTACACGAACAAGGTTATCTACATCGCGATATCAAGCCTTCCAATTTATATGTGCGCGCCAGTGACCACCGGGTACTGCTAATTGATTTCGGTGCAGCCCGGCAGGCGGCGGGGCGTCACAGCCAGAGCGTCACCAGCCTGGTCACGCCAGGCTATTCACCGCCTGAACAGTACACGACCCGTAATGACCGGTATGGGACCTGGACCGATATCTACGCACTCGGCGCCGTTTTATACCGTTGCATAATCGGTCACGCCCCGACAGAAGCAGCCGACCGGTTGCTCGACGATAATATAGAGCCTGCTATCAAGGCAGGTGCGGGCCGCTACAGCACCAACCTGCTGCGGGTGATCGACCGGGCATTGGAAGTACGGCCGGAACAACGCTTCCTCACTGTCGCGGATATGCAAGCAGCGCTCGCTGGCTCACAGGATGACAATAGTGATGAAACGGTGATCATGCTGCCAATCACTCCTGCTAGACCTGCCCCGATATTTGAAACACCGCGGGTCACCGGCCGGCTGGCGAATCCCATAGCAGATGATCCGCTAAGACCTGAATCACCGCAACTTATGGATCATTCACCGAGATCACTGCCGGAGTCCGTAGAATCAGATCATGGCGACTGGCTGAAACTCACGCAACCACCCGTGACTGCCCACCCCACTTCAGTCGAACAACAGCGAAATACTGTGCAGGCGCCTGCGTCCCAATGGCGGTTAGCCGCTTTTGCTACAGGTGGCATGGCGTTGGTAGCTGTAGCAGCAGCGCTCATCTGGCTAGGCTTGTCCGAGCCGATCCCGCAAACCTTGGAATCAAAGCCGCTGCCTCGCTACCGCTTAGGTGAACTGGAGCCATCGGCCGCAAATCCACCGGCAGTTCCTAACACTCCAGTATCAACTACAACACCGTCCACGCTTTCTTCAACGCCTCATAAGGTTGTTGATTCGCCGGTGCCGGTCGAAAGCGCTGCGCCAGCAAACTTACCAGCTCCGCTGGAAAAACCGGTGATCGAAGGCGGGTCTACGGCTATGACGGGTATGCCGAAAACAGCCGGTGGCTCACCTGATTTGCCGGTAGCCGAAGGCGAGCCTCAGCCACCCGTTACAAAGGAGGCGCCAGAAATGACAGATTCGCCGGAATCCCCAATAGCGCAGGACAAGTCCGGATCGACAGCCACGAAGAGCAGGCCGGAAACAACCCAGGAGGAACCGCCAGCAAACGTGACTAGTGCGTCACAGGTTCCTAGCACAGCGCCCGCTACCGTCGCACCAAAGGGCCAACGCACTGCAAGCCAGGAGTTAAAAGCACCTAAGAAGGCCCAACGCCCACAGCGGGTCACCCCGAAAAAAACTCGTCCGTGGAAAGTGATACCTTATGACCCATCGGCGAAGAAATCGCTACAAGGTCCGGCCGCAGCACCGAAGCGTGGTAATCTCTGGGGTGCTCCCAGCGATTCAGGAGGGGGGTTTAATCAAAAATGAACTTCAACTTCTGGCCCTTTTCGCGACAACGACACAAGTTGCCTGAACCGGTACCGGTGCGAGCGCGTTTTATTCGTACCGATGCAGTGGGTAAGGGGGATTTACGGCTACAATCGACCTTATGCCGGTTGGGCCGCGCACCCGATAACAATATACGTTTCGATAACGATTCAGTCTCGAATTACCATGCTGAGATTTATTATTTACCCGATGGCTCATTCCAGATTTGCGATTTGAATTCCACAAATGGAACCTGGATCAATGGAAAGCGGATTCAAAGCCAGATGCTTGGAAATGGCGATGTCGTAGAGTTGGGTGAGGTGCGCCTGCATTTTCGGGTGGACCATTTATAAATCAGGTGGTTTGCTAAAGACCGCCTCTAAGATCAGGAGAAGTCGCATGCCTCTGTATCGCGGCTTTAAAAAAGATGGTTCCTCTCCGGATCCACCTGTTGAGCCAACTCGCCGCATTGCCCGTCCCGAAGCAGCTAACCGCTCACGACCGGCAGCAATGCCATCGGTAAATTCAGTAGTGACCAATCCTACAGTGATGGCAAGCACTGCTTTGTCTGACTTAGTGGTGGGCTGGCTAGTAGTGATTGCCGGCCCTGAGCGGGGTAAGGTGTTGTCACTGGGTTACGGTGTCAATGACATCGGTCGAGGAGCAGGTGCGCGCCTTCGGCTGGATTTTGGCGATGAGACTATCGCTCACGAAAATCAAGCCGCTATCATTTATACCATGCGGTCCCGGCGATTCTATTTGCAATCAGTTGCCACTGGAACTTGGCTGGATGGACGAATGATTCAAGAATCGGTGGAGCTGAAAGGCGGCGAAATGCTGCAGGTCGGGCAGGCTCGTTTACGGTTTGTACCGCTGTGTGGCCCTAGTTTCGACTGGTGCGCTGGCGGCTGACCGGGAGAAAGTGGCATGGTGGCGTGGATTCACGATGAAGGAATGGCACAAGGCAGCCGTTCACGCCAGGAAGATGATTACGGAGTTTTCGAACTGCCATCAGAACTAGGGGCAGGCGATCTGCTGTTGGTATTAGCGGATGGCATGGGAGGCGAACAGGGTGGCGCCTTGGCGAGCACTCTGGCGGTGCGTGAATTTATCGAGACCTATGACGCCGTATCCGCCACTACGATTCCCGAGCGGCTTGAACAGACCTTGCTGCATGTTAACACTCAGATGGGACGAAAAGTAGCTACCGACCCAGAGGGATTGAGTGGAATGGGCTGTACACTGTTGGCTGTGGTGCTGGCTGAAGAAGGTTTGTACTGGATCAGTGTCGGCGATTCACCTCTTTGGTTGTGGCGGCGGGGGCGGTTACATCGTCTGAATCAGGATCACGCCTATCGCAGCATTTTGGCCCACCGGGTCGCTATGGGTGAAATCAGTGCGGATTTCGCTGCCCGGCACCCCGACCGCAATGCGCTGATGAGCGCCGTGACAGGCGATGCGCTTGATTTAGTGGACTTGTCACACCATGCCCACACCCTCAAAGAGGGCGATCAGATTTTGCTGGCGAGCGATGGCGTTTTGACACTGAGTGAGCAGCAGATTGCAGCGATGTTAAAAAGAAACCCTCAAGTAAATGGCACACCCTGTCAGACGCTGCTGGCAGCAGTAGCCGCCCATCAGCGTCCGTATCAAGATAACATCACGGTATTGTGGGTCCGCGCCGCCGAATTTTCAGTGCACCGTTCCTGGTGGCATCGAGTATGGGAGCATTTAGGCGGGGATTGATCCCGGCGCCAACCAAGCCAGCAAATCAAGCGGCTTCTCCAGAAAACCATCCGCTCCCCATTCTTCCGGGCAATCCTCGCCGCTCAGATAACCAAATTTGGCTACCAGCGCCATCATGCCCGCCCGTTTGCCCGCCTGTACGTCGCGTTCGGCGTCGCCAATATACAGCGAGCGGGCCGGCGCCACACCGATCTGTTTGCAGGCGTACCACAACGGTTCCGGCTCGGGTTTACGCTTATCCAGCGTATCGCCGCTGACCACGCAGGCGGCCCGCGGCCACAGTCCTACCGCCTTCACCAAAGGTTCAGCTAGCCACCCAGGTTTGTTGGTCACGATACCCCAATGGATAGAGTCTGCTTCCAAACGCGCTAGTACTTCGCTCATACCAGGAAACAGCACGGTATCAACAGCGATAGCTTCATAGTAAAGCTCCAGAAATCGCTGGTTGCACTCGGCATAGAGAGGGTCATCGGCTCCTAGCCCGAAGCAGGCCTTAAGCATACCGGGCGAACCGTGTGAGACGGCTGGCCGGATGGCGGAAAATGGCGGTTCGGGAACGCCGTATTCGCGACAAAGCCGATACAGCGCTGCTGCTAGATCCGGTGCTGTGTCCAGCAAGGTGCCATCCAGGTCAAATAGCACGCAGGCTGGCAACTGATCGTCAATCGAGCCAGAGGTCATATGGTATCTGGCCGGCAGTAGAGCATATAGTTGACCGACACGCCCGGCCCCAGCCAGTAGCGGCCGGTCAGTGGATTGTGATGCAGACCTGTCATTTCCTTGATTACCAAACCGGCTTCTCGCGTCCAGCCGTCCAATTCTGAGGGACGAATGAATTTACGGTAGTCGTGAGTACCCTTGGGCAGCATCCGCAACACATACTCTACGCCAATAATCACAAACAGATAAGACTTAGGGTTACGATTGATGGTTGAGAAGACCAGATGACCCTCCGGCTTGACTAATCGAGCGCAGGCACGAATAGTCGAGGCTGGTTCAGGAACATGTTCCAACATCTCCATACAGGTCACCACATCAAAACTACCTGGCTCGCTTTCAGCCAATTTTTCAGCAGTGATGCGTCGATAGTCGAGGACCGCACCGGATTCGAGCTGGTGCAACTGCGCCACGGCCAGCGGTGCTTCGCCCATATCGATGCCGAGTACTTGAGCACCGTGCAACGCCATACTTTCGGCAAGGATGCCACCGCCGCAGCCAACATCGAGCGTCCGCTTTCCGGCTAAGCCACCGACCCGCTCATCAATATAAGTCAGGCGCAGGGGATTGATATCATGCAGAGGTTTAAATTCGCTATCCGGATCCCACCAACGACCGGCGAGTTCCTCAAATTTAGCGATTTCCTGATAGTCCACATTTGAATTAGCGGTTGTCATGTCCGGCTCTATTGGCTAAATGAAGGGTTGCTGGCGGGTTTGACTGATACAGATTGGGTTTTATGCCCAACCGGTTCCAATGATTCGATCCCGCCAATCCCGCGCATGCTGGATGATTTCCTGTGTATCCAGGGTGATCAATTGCCGGTCCGCCAGCAACCGGCGGCCAGCAACCCAAACGTCGCTGACCTGATGGCGCCCTGTGGCATAAACTAATTGTGAGACCGGATGGTAAACCGGCTCGGTTTCCACCATGCCAAGATTGACTGCAATAATGTCAGCCGACTTACCTGGCTCCAATGAGCCGGTTTCTTCAGCCAGACCCAGTGCACGGGCGCCGTTCAGCGTCGCCATGCGCAGGATCCGGGCCGCTGGAAGGGCGGATGCATCGCCAGCCATGCCCTTACCCAGCAACGCTGCGATGCGCAACTCGCCGAACAGGTCAAGATCGTTATTGCTAGCTGCACCATCAGTACCGATAGCGACATTGACGCCAGCCGCGTCTAATCGAGCGACCGGACAGAAACCGCTGGCCAGTTTAAGATTGGATTCTGGGCAATGCGCCACATGGGCGCCAGCATGCGCCAGCCGCTCAATTTCACTGGGTTCTGCTTGGGTCAGATGAACAGCCAATAGTTGCGACGATAACAGACCCAGTTGCTCCAGCCGATCCAGTGGCCGGCAACCCTGTTCAGTTACGAATTGCGCGATTTCGGCAGCGGTTTCGTGAACGTGGATATGCACGGGGATATTCCGGTCAGCGGCCAGATGGCCAATTCGTTCGAGTGCTGGCGCTGATACGGTGTAGGGGGCGTGGGGCGCAAAAGCGGTATGGAGCAACGGTTCAAATTGAAGCGCCTCATGCAGTGCCAGGCCTTTATCCAGATACTCATCCAGATTTCGAGCGTAGGCCGAAGGGAAGTCCAAAGCAATCAACCCAACACAAGCGCGCATTCCGGCTTCACGGGCGACTGCCGCCGCCGCTTCAGGAAAAAAGTACATATCGTTGAAGCAGGTCACCCCGCCGCGCAACATTTCAGCGATAGCCAGCCGCGTCCCATCGCGGACAAAATCAGCATCAACCCAGCGCATCTCCGCAGGCCAGATATGATCTTGTAACCAACGCATCAATGGCAGATCGTCGGCTAACCCACGCATCAGGGTCATACTGGCGTGAGTATGCGCGTTGATTAGACCAGGCATCAGCACATGCTGGTCAAAGCGAAGATGCGTTTCAGAAGTATAACGGATCGCGGCTTCGGCTTGGGGCAGGATGGCCAAGATGCGGCCTTCATGAATGACGAGGGTATGGTGCTTAAGCACTTGCCCTTCCGGTTCAACCGGAACGATCCAGCGGGCGTCGAGCAAAGCAGTGGCAGCTTGCGGCATGCGCATTCTCCGGGCGGTGACACCGGATTATAGCGGCGAATCTACGGGGCGCAAAAAAACGCCCCGGCGGCTTGCCGGGGCGTAGTTCCTATACGCTAAGACGCCAGAAGCTTACTGGCTGATAACGCGCTCCTTAGCTGTCACGGTGATAACTACTCGGCGGTTTAATGCACGGCCAGCAGGGTTATCCCGGCCATTTGGCAGCGTATTCGGAGCCACTGGGTCGAGTTTGCCGCGGCTCTGGGTGCTGATCAATGAGGCAGGCACCCCTTTGGAGACCAGATAACTAGCGACACTATCGGCGCGACGCTGGCCAAGGCGGAGATTGTATTCCTGGCTACCCTTGCCGTCGGTATGGCCAACGATCAGGATCGAGGAGACTGAGGCAACACGCCGCAGGTCAGCCGACAGACGGTCCAGCTTAGCCATACCAGCGGGCTTCAAATTAGCTCTGTCAAAATCAAAATAGGCATCGGCGCCCAGAGTCAAAGTTTCGACCACAGGTGCAGCCGGAGGTGGCTCAACTACAGCAACAGCACCACACTCTGGAATATTTTTCTCGGCCGTCCAGAAAGGCGTGCGGATGCAATTGCCATAGGGGTCTTTGACGATCTTGTCATAAGGATCCACAGCGTAAATGCAGCCGTACTTGTTAATCGCATGTGCCGGCAGTGCGGCGAACAGCATCATCGAAGCAGCCAGACCCAGGCTGAACTTATGCAGGTTTACTTTCATCGGTATACTCTCCCAATAGGCGCTGAAAATTCAGTACACGGCACATCAAGAATCTCAGGTCGCGGGGACCGGGTCAGCTTAACCGCGATCATCCACTTAACCAGTATACCCGAGCGGTTGCCATTACGAATGGCCAGCCGGCCGGTCTTGAGGTGTAATGATACAACACTGTGTCAGAATTGCAAAAAATGTTGTTCAAAGAATAAATAACGCCATTTTGCGCGTTATCCTGGTATTTTGGCAAGATTTTTTTGTTATCCGCCTGCAAATTCTGCTTGTTGCTAAACCAGCAATAAGCATTAAATCTACTGAACCTACCTCGGATGGTGATTTTTCAAAATGAGGCTCAATGATACCGCGTAATCACGATCACGTTTGCGCCATTATTTGGCGTGATAATGCTTTGGAGCTGCTGGACCAGCGTCTTCTACCAGGGGAAATCCGCTACCAGCGGCTGACGACTGCTGTCGAGGTTGCGACAGCGATTCGCTGCATGGTGGTGCGGGGTGCGCCGGCTATCGGTATTACCGCGGCCTATGGCGTAGTGCTGGCAGCCAGGAACAGTTATGCCAAGACACAAGAGCACTGGCAAATTTCGATGCAAGAGGATCTAGATCAGCTTGCAGCATCCCGGCCTACCGCCGTCAACTTATTTTGGGCGCTGAGACGCATGAAGCGGGTTATCGCCAATACGTCCGGTAACCCGCTTGAGAGGCTGCTGATTGAGGCACGGGCGATTCATGAGGAAGATATTGCCGCCAATCAATGTATGGGGCTGCTGGGCGCAGAACTGCTCGGTGAGCGCGGAGCAGTCCTAACGCATTGCAATGCTGGCTCGTTGGCTACCGGCGGCTATGGCACGGCGTTAGGGGTGATTCGCGCCGGCTACGCAGCAGGGCTGATTGAGCGGGTTTATGCCGATGAGACGCGCCCTTGGTTGCAAGGCGCACGGCTGACTGCCTGGGAACTCGTGCAGGACCGGATTCCGGTCACGTTACTGGCGGATGGCGCGGCGGCCTCACTGATGAGGCAGGGTATGATCCGTTGGGTCATCGTCGGTGCAGACCGGATTGCCGCCAATGGCGATGCCGCCAACAAAATCGGTACCTATGGCTTAGCGGTGACGGCCCGCTATCATGGTGTTAAGTTGATGGTGGTCGCGCCAGCTTCAACTGTCGACCTAGCGGTTCCCAACGGGACGGGAATCCCTATCGAGCAGCGCGCTGCTGATGAATTACTCAACTTTAACGGCTACCCAGTTGCTCCTACTGGGGCTGATGGGTGGAACCCTTCGTTCGACGTGACGCCTGCGGAACTCATAGATGCGTTTGTGACGGAACGCGGGGTAATATTGAAACCGGATGCAGCAAAAATAGCTGACATGATGGGCATCGAAAATCCAGCCTGCTAGATGCAGGCAGCAACCTAGAGGGTAATTCCCTGACTTGGAGGCCAGCTTGATTTTGATCGATAGCTGCCCCGGTGCCGTATCGAACCAAACGGCCCGGACACAACTAGCTAGATAGAAGCGGAGATATCGAGCTGGTCAAACCGCTTCAATCCATATCTGTTGAGGATACTGGAATCATCAACGTGTGATCTTCATGAACCAAGGCCGCTCTATGGAGTGTATTTTCGGTTGCCGCTATGAAAAAACCGCGAACCGGTCCAGTCACTGGGGTATTCTGCCGGAAATCCTGTAGTCCCCCGCAGTAGAAATTATTACAAATATCAGAGCGCATATCCCGAGGCAAACTACACCCATCAGCCTGATGGTAGACGCAGGAGCCTTGCGTGGTCTCATCGCCCACATAGCTCATGTAAGCAGCTAGCACCTTACGGGAGCGTTGATCTGGGTGTGCCGTCCGGTAACGTTGCAGGGTCGCGGCTTCCAGGTAAGCATAGGTAAACGCCCCTCCCCCGCAGCACGATCCCTGGCAACAGGCACAAGCCTGACCGGATGCCGCTTGAAGCCGGATTTCCTGATCTGCGAGGGGTGCCGTCTGATTTTGATCTTGATTGAGTACCACAGGGACAGGTGCCGCAAACACCCGGTCAATTAGCTGCTTCAGGTAATTACGAAACTCCCGCCGGCGTTTCGCAGGCAGCCGGGTGATCTTGGATAAGGAGGCGGGGATGACTGCCAAACGGAATGACTTGGCGTTACGAATGCCAAAATCACCCATCACCTGATTGCGGAGCCGCTCCGCCTTCTCTCGCAAAGCCAGATACCATCGTTCACGCTGTTCATGTTCTTGACGGGCGCGATCCGCGATAGCGGCCCGCTGACACTCCGGAGCGGCGCAAACCCCGAAGTGCTGTTCTCTGATAGCAAGCGGGCGTCCACATTTTTTGCAGAGCTTGTTCTGTTTTTGCAACAAGGAATAGCGCCAATCACATTCTATCCGGCCACAAAGCTTATTGTTGCGTGCTTGGTGGAAAGGCAGGGGCGCATTGCAGACCAGACAAGCAGGCGTACCCGTCAATCGGAAATTCACGTCGGTCATCGTCAATCGCTCCTCCTTACCATTTGGAATCAACATTCCAGAGTCAATACCCCATCGGCCAGCCGCCAGACCGCATCCATTCGCGCCGCCAGCCCTGGATCGTGGGTAACGACCACAAAGCTGGTGCCTAGATCATGATTAAGCTCCAGCATTAATTCAAAGACCCGCTCGGCGCTGTGCCGGTCCAGATTACCCGTCGGTTCGTCAGCCAATACACAGGCTGGTTCAGTAATCAGCGCCCGCGCCACTGCCGCCCGTTGCCGCTCGCCGCCAGATAGTTCACCAGGTTTATGCTTGAGACGCGGACTCAAACCAACCCGGCCTAACAGTTCCGCTGCCTGCTCCTTAGCGCGTGCTGCTGGCTCACCCCGGATCAGCAACGGCATTGCCACATTCTCCAATGCCGTGAATTCCGGTAACAGATGGTGAAATTGATAGATAAACCCCAGCCAGCGATTACGCAGGCGACCACGCCCAGCATCGCCCAGCCGGTTTAATTCCTGGCCAGCCACCCACACGGAACCAGCCGTCGGTGTGTCCAGTCCGCCCAGCAGATGCAGTAACGTACTCTTGCCCGAACCGGAACTACCAATAATTGCCAGCCGCTCACCCCGCCGGACTTGAAGATCAATTCGCTGCAACACCTCCAGGCGTTCGCTGCCCTGCCGGAATGACTTAGCCAATTGATGACATTTCAGCACCGTTGCTTCTTCGTGGATGGCTGCCTCATTCATAGCGTAGCGCCTCTGCAGGTTGGGTTCGCGCTGCCCGCCAGGCAGGATAGAGTGTCGCCAGGGTCGCCAGCCCAAACGCGACCAGCCCAATAGTGGATACATCGCCCCATTGCACTTGAGATGGCAGATCGCTAATCAGATAGACATCCGGTGCCAGGAATTTGATGCCGAACAATTTCTCGATAAACGGCACCACCACATCGACATGGGTCGCTAGTGATACGCCCCCGATCAATCCAAGTAAGGTGCCAATCAAACCAATAGTAATGCCTTGAACGATAAAAATTCCCATGATGCTAAGCGGCGTCGCGCCCAAGGTACGCAGAATCGCAATATCCGCCTGTTTATCGGTGACCACCATCACCAAAGCAGAGACAATATTAAAGGCCGCCACAGCCACAATCAGGGTTAAAATCACGAACATTGCGGTTTTCTCGATCTGTACCGCCCGGAAAAAGCTGGCGTGATCCTGAGTCCAGTCGCGAGCCAGATAACCCTCTGGTAGTTGATCGGTAATTTGTTGAGCCAGTCGCGGTGCCTGAAAGAGATCACGCAGTTTCAAGCGCACTCCGCTGACGACTCCATCCGGAAACTGGAACAATTTGCCAACATCAGCAACATGTGCCAGCGCATAACCCCGATCGTATTCATACATACCGGCTTCGAAAAGGCCAACCACCTGGAAGCGTTTGAGTCGTGGCAGCACCCCGGCTGGGGTCATATTGGCTTGAGGCGTAATGACTGTTACTTTATCGCCTACTACCACTCCCAATACATTGGCCAATGCTTTGCCCAGGACAATACCAAATTCGCCGGGCCGCAGATCATCCAGCGAACCTTGAAACATTTTGCCGCCAATGTCTGAAACTTGTTGTTCCTCTTGCGGCAGGATGCCTTGGATAATTGCACCACTGACTAACGAAGCATGATTGAGCATTGCTTCACCACGAATGAAGGGCGCACCACCTTGGACTTCGGGATGATGCATAGCCAAATCACGCACCGCTGGCCAGTCATCAATGAGTCCATTCCAGCGACTGATCGTAGTGTGGGCAGTCATCGCCAAGATGCGCCCGCGCAGTTCCTGCTGGAAACCGTTCATCACCGACAGTACTGTAATCAGTGCGGTGATGCCCAAGGCAATACCCAGCATCGAGGTGAGTGAGATAAAAGAAATAAAATGATTGCGGCGTTTGGCGCGCGTGTAACGCAGGCCAATAAACAATTCCAGGGGACGAAACATGGGCGCTCCCAGTGAGTGGCGGTAATCGCCGGAAAGAGCCCCATTATAAATGGCATTGGCCGCCTGGAGGCGGCCAAGATATGGTCCACTGCAAGCAGTAATTCTGTGAGTTACTGTTTGGGAGACTCAACCGGCACCTTCGGCACCTCTGGGGTTTTTGGCATTTCAGGGGCTTTCGGCACCTCTGGGGTTTTCGATGCGGATGGCATCGCAGGGGCGGGTGAAGACACGGGTGCCTCAGCAGCTTCAGGCTTCCCTACTGTTAGCATGTCTTTATTGTCCGCTAATAACTTATCCAGTGACTTGTCTTTGATACCAGGCACTTTGACCAAGTCATCAACTGACTCAAAAGGGCCATTCTCTTCCCGGTAATTAACGATAGCTGCCGCCTTGGCTGGGCCGATTCCTTTTAAAGCTTCCAGTTCTTTGACACTGGCCGTATTAATATTCACGGCCTGGGAAAACGCCGTAATGGAAAACAATGCCAGCGCCAACACCAATATCATGTTTATGAACTTCATATAAATTCTCCTTAAAATTACTGGTTGTATAGTTTAACGAATCAAACAGTAACATTAAGCATAGAAACGATCTTAAATAATACAAGACAAATTTCAGTTTTTTAGGTAGACATTAGTTTTCTATTAATACAGTAACGAATCAAGCGATCAGGCGCTGGTTTTCATTACCAAGTCGGGCATAGGTTTGATAGTACTCCACTGTAGACAACTCGGACACCACCAATGCAGGGATTTGACGACAAAGCCACAGTAACCGCAACGGTAGCGAGCAGCACTATTGAGCATCTGCGTACTAATACAGTGCAGGGCTCGCAGATCAGCATATTCAGCGCCTTTGCCTCGCGCCAGCTTAATTTCTACCAAGCGACGCAACCCAAGCAGGGTCGGGTATTCCCTCAATTCACACTCAAGAAATCGCAGTGCAGCTTCCTCGCCTTCTTGCCGCAAGAGCCATTCGGCCAAGGCATCGGTAATCCGTCCGCCGTGATCCCTTGCCTGCACTTCATAGAGATAAACAATCCACTCATCAAGACAATTCAAGGCACTGTAGCATTGACCAAGTGGTGCGATTACCTCGGGCAGATACCCTCGATCCTGCTGCTCAACAGCCTGAAATGCAGCGATAGCGACCCGATAATCACCGGCCCGCATCGCCAGCCGACCTAATAACAGGTTCGCCCGGGTACAATCTGGATCGCGTGCTAGTGCGTCTCGCAACCAAATTTTCGCTTCGTCATGCTGGTTCTGTGCATTTGCTGCTTCAGCCAATTCGCAACAGAAATGCGCAGTTTGCCTTCGTTTAGATTCACCACTGATCTGTTCCAGACGATCACTGTAAGCAACGGCCTGACGCCAATCTTTTTCCTGCTGAAAAATATGGATCAAACGGGATAGAGCAACTGCTGTATGATCCGGGTGATCCAGCAATTTCTGGAACAGTTCCTCCGCCCGGTCAAACAGACCAGCCCGCAGATAGTCTTCGCCAATCTCCAGCATGGCTCGATGGCGTTGATCATTGGTCAGGTTGGTACGGGCGATTAAACTGCCATGAATATGAATTGCCCGGTCCACCTCACCGCGACGGCGAAACAAATTCCCCAGAGCCAGATGAATTTCGGCAGTATCTTGATCGACATCGGCCATGCGAGTAAACACTTCGATCGCTTGGTCAGGCTGATCATCGATCAGATAATTCAATCCCTTGAAATAGTCAGCGTTACGGATCGTTACTCCATTGCAATCTGCAGGCTGGCGCCGGGCCACCCACCAGCCCGAGGCCGCGGCGACCGGAAGCAATAGCCATAACAATTCCATCATGGCCTAACGGTGTGTCTCCGGTAGATTAACGCGCATCCCGCCCTACTCTCCTGGCCAACAAGTTAATCTCTTGATCCTTACTAGAGAGCATTTGGCGCAAATGAGCCACCTGCCAGCGCAATGGCAGCACGACAAAAGCTCCTATCATTGCAGTAACAAGCGCTCCGGCAGCAAAAGCGCTTACTACCACCAGCGATAAAGGCTGGGTCGTTATTCCCAACAGATAATTGACAGCAACTGGTTCGGTGTGCAGGGTGGAAAATTCAACACCCAGTAGCAAGACAACCAGCAAGATCGCACTCATCAGAGTAAACTTAATCCAGAACATCGGTTTCTCCTGCCAGAACAGTTTGAAATCGGTGAACTCGAACGATAGCTCACTCGGCCATTCCCTGTTGTCGATATGGGCTATCCTTTCGGTCTCAACAAAAAACCCACTTTACCGTGGGCTTTTAAACGGCAGATGACAGCTAGTACCCTTTAGATGAACAAAAAGTCATCGCAGACTATGTCCAGGGCGATAATTGACCCGCTCGCGCAGCTCCTTGCCAGGTTTAAAGTGCGGAACATATTTGCCTGTCAGCGTTACAGCATCACCCGTCTTGGGATTGCGGCCAATGCGTGGAGGACGGAAGTGCAGAGAAAAACTGCCGAATCCCCTAATCTCGATCCGCTCTCCACTGGCTAGTGATTCACTCATCTGCTCCAGCATAGCTTTGACCGCCTGTTCTATATCCTTGTAAGGAATATCGCTTCTTTTGCAAGCAAGAATCTCGATCAATTCCGATTTCGTCATAAAAACTCCTCAAGTGAACAGTGATCCTGGCAGTACCGGTTGCACCGCACCACCCAACTGAAAGTCGATGGCAAACCATCGGCGATCCATAAAAACACTCCCCTGAAGGGGGGAGTGATAAAATTCCCGCCTCTTAGTCGTCGTCTTGCTGGGTACTGATTTGCTCCTTGAAAATATCTCCCAAGGTCGCACCCGTGCTGGATCTCCGGCTGTAATCCTGCAAAACCTCCGCTTCTTCCGCCATATCCTTAGCCTTGATCGACAGACTGATCGTCCGGTTTTTACGGTCGACCCCAATGAATTTAGCTTCGACTTCTTCACCTTCCTTGAGAAGGGTCCGTGCGTCTTCAACCCGCTCGCGAGACAACTCGGAAGCGCGCAGTGTTCCCTCGACCCCATTCCCCAAATCTACCACGGCACCTTTGGCATCCACTGAGAGGATTCGTCCTCTGGTGACACTGCCTTTAGGATGATCAGCGACGAAGTTAGAGAAAGGATCCTTGTCAAGCTGCTTGATACCTAGCGATATACGCTCGCGTTCAGGATCAACTGCCAGCACCACGGCTTCGACCTCCTGACCTTTCTTGTACTGGCGGACAGCTTCCTCACCGGGAGCATTCCAAGAAATATCAGAAAGATGTACCAGACCGTCGATACCACCATCCAGACCAATGAAGATACCAAAATCGGTAATCGACTTGATCTTCCCGGAAACGCGATCACCTTTGCCGCGCGTCTGATCGAATTCATCCCAAGGATTCTGCTGGCACTGCTTCATACCCAGTGAGATACGGCGACGATCTTCATCGATGTCGAGCACCATCACTTCGGCCTCGTCACCTAACGACACGACTTTGTTTGGATTGACGTTTTTGTTAGTCCAATCCATCTCAGAGACATGGACCAATCCTTCAACACCTTCTTCGATTTCCACGAAGCAGCCGTAATCAGCAATGTTGGTAACCTTACCGAATACCCGGGTGCCCACCGGATAGCGGCGCGCCAGCGCGATCCATGGATCATCGCCTAATTGCTTGAGACCTAGAGAGACGCGGTTGCGTTCACGGTCGAACTTGAGCACTTTGACCTGGATATTATCGCCAACAGCAACCACTTCAGAGGGATGCTTGACTCGCCGCCAAGCCATGTCGGTGATATGTAACAGACCATCGATACCACCAAGATCCAGGAAGGCGCCATAGTCCGTCAGATTTTTGACCACACCATCGACGATCTGACCTTCCTGCAAGTTCTGTAACAACGCCTCACGTTCAGCGCTGTACTCCTGTTCGACGACCGCACGGCGGGAGACCACTACATTATTGCGCCGGCGATCGAGCTTGATAACCTTGAATTCCTGCTCCTTGCCTTCCAGGTAAGCAGCGTCCCGCACCGGACGCACGTCTACCAGCGAACCTGGCAAGAATGCACGGATTTCGCCAATTTCCACGGTAAAGCCACCCTTGACCTTGCCGCTAATAAGACCTTTGACGATCTCCTCCTTCTCAAAGGCCGTTTCCAGGGCGCTCCAAATGCGGGCGCGCTTGGCTTTTTCACGAGACAGCCGAGTTTCTCCAAAACCGTCCTCTAGCGCATCCAGTGCTACCTCAACCTGATCCCCGACCTTCACGTCGAGAACACCTTCCTCGTTATAAAACTGTTCGATCGGAATCAATCCTTCCGACTTCAGGCCCGCATTGACAACCACAGCATCTGGGCGGATTTCCACAATCAATCCTTGGACGATGGAGCCAGGCTGCATCTGCTTGTCGGCCAGGCTTTGTTCAAACAGTTCGGCAAAACTTTCGGTCATGGGTTATAACTCAAGAAAAACCGGCGGTAGCAAGCCGCCGCAAGTGGGTTGGGGCTACGGGGTTCGGTAGAAAACACCCGAACCGGTTTCGGGTGACTGACTGTGCTCCCGTCGCAGCAGAAATTTTCAGGGCTCATGCCCGGAGCGCCAGTCCCGGCGCTCGATCTATTCGGTCAAACTTATCAAAAAGCAAAGCGTAGTCAAGGTGATCACCGACGTAAAGGTTTTGGGCTAGGGAATTACCCGTATTCGCAACCGCTGCCTAGCAAGCGCGAGCACCCATTCACCCACCTCCGTGATGCTGAGCTGGGTGGTATCCAATGTCTCTGCATCAGCAGCCGGTTTAAGTGGCGCCACTGCCCGTTGGGCATCGCGAGCATCCCGTTCAGCAATTTCCTTGATAATCTTGTTAAGATTAGCATCTATGCCTTTTTCAATCAACTGCTTATAACGGCGATGTGCGCGCTCACCGGCGCGGGCGGTCAGAAATAACTTCAGATTGGCATCCGGGAACACGACAGTCCCCATATCACGGCCATCGGCGATGAGGCCCGGGATTTGGCGAAAGTCCCGCTGCCTCTGCAACAGCGCGGCTCGCACTGCGGGCAACGCAGCGACCTGCGACGCGGCATTGCCGGTCATCTCGCTGCGCAACGCATTGCCAATATCTGCGCCATCCAGGATGACTCTCGCAGAACCGGCAGCGTCAGGAATAAATTCCACATCCAGTTCGGCAGCAACTACCGCAATTTTAGCCTCATCCTGCAGGGCCAAGTTCCGGTGCAGCGCCGCCAAGGCTGTCAACCGGTATAACGCGCCACTGTCCAGCAAATGCCAACCGAGCTGCATAGCCAGCCATTGGCAGAGTGTTCCTTTGCCAACCCCGCTCGGTCCGTCTACGGTAATGACTGGAACCTGGTTGCTCACGGCGTCTGCTCCATGATCTGTAAACCCGCATTACAGGCCAAACCCACGAATCCTGGGAAAGAGGTATTGACGTTAGCGCAATCATGGATCGAGAGAGGCCCGCTGGCGCGCAGCGCGGCGATGGCAAAGCTCATGGCGATACGATGATCGCCGTGAGACTCTACCGTACCGCTGGAAAATGCCCCGCCCTCAATGATCAGGCCATCGGGAGTTGGTTCAGCGGCAATTCCCAAAGCCGTGAGACCGTCGGCCATTACCTGAATCCGGTCACTCTCCTTGATTCGCAATTCGGTTGCGCCAGTCAGGATCGTGACGCCTTTAGCACAGGCAGCAGCGATAAACAATGCAGGGAATTCATCAATCGCCAAGGGCACTAGTTCCTCAGGAATGCGGACACCATGCAGCGGCGCGTGACGGACCCGCAGGTCCGCTACCGGCTCACCGCCAGCCTGGCGGGAATTCAGCACTTCGATATCGGCCCCCATCAGCCGCAGAATGTCAATCACACCGGTGCGCGTGGGATTGATGCCAACGTGCTCCAGCAACAGGTCAGAGCCGGGGGCAATACTGGCCCCGGCCAGAAAGAACGCTGCAGAAGACAGATCGGCCGGCACATCGATGGCCCTGCCCGTTAACTGCCTGCCGCCCGTGATGGCGACAGAACGGTCATTCTCGCGCTCTAAGGGATAACCGAATCCTTCCAGCATCCGTTCAGTGTGGTCACGGGCCGGAGCCGGTTCGGTAATGCGGGTCACCCCCTCCGCGTAAAGACCGGCCAGCAACAAACAAGATTTGACTTGGGCACTGGCGACCGGCAACAGATAGTCGATGCCAGACAACCGTTGGTTGCCGTGAATGTGCAGCGGTGCCGCACCGTTGACGGTTGTTTCGATGCAAGCACCCATTTTCGTCAATGGGTCCGTCACACGCCGCATGGGCCGGCGGGTCAGCGACGTATCACCGGTCAATACCGTATCAAATGCCTGGCCCGCCAGAATGCCGCTCATCAATCTCATTGACGTGCCGGAATTGCCCATATCCAGCGGACCATCCGGGGCGCGCAGTCCATACAGGCCAACGCCATGGACAGTGACCTGACCTTGCTCCGGGCCGTCGATGCGCACTCCCATGGCGCGGAAAGCGTTAAGGGTGGCTAGGCAATCCTCACCTTCCAGGAAACCCGTGATAGTGGTTATGCCTTTGGCCAGTGCACCGAACATGATGGCGCGGTGGGAAATGGATTTATCGCCAGGAACCCGCAAATGGCCGCACAAGGCGCCGCCAGGCTGGACGAGATATCGGAGATTCCGCATGTTATTGGTTCAAGTTTTTGAATTTCACTACGTCATACAAGCCAAATTAATCTATCCAAAACTCACTCAATAAAGCTCGATGTGAAGCCTTCAATGAGGTTGAACAGGATATGCTGTTGATGCGTGGCATCCCGGATAAATCCGTCAGGGCCAGATGCGGACCATATACATGGTTCGCTGGTTAGCGGTAGTCCGTTCGACCTCAGCCCGGATATTCCGGCTGCGATACTGGTCGCGCAGAACGACGGCATTTTCCTGGATGGCATATTGGCCGACGATTTTGCCACCACTTGACCGGGCTGGCGCTGACGATGAGGACCGTGGCGTTGCAGATGTCCTTGGAACAGAAACCAACTCAAGTTTAGGCAGCCGGGATTCGGCTTGTGCCTTACGTCTTGCCGCTTCGGCCCGGGCGGCTTCAACCCGGGCGGCTTCAGCCTGAGCAACGCGGCGAGCGGCTTCGGCTTGCGCCTTACGCCGTGCCGTTTCGGCCCGGGCCGCTTCGGCCCGGGCGGCTTCGGCTGCCCGGGTGGCTTCAACTTGCGAAGCGGCTGTTTCAGCCGTCGTAGCTGCAGATGTGGTCCGGGATTGCGCAACTTCCCGACGCATGGCTTCAGCCTGCGCAGCGGCGCCGCGTTCCGCTTCAGCCTTAGCGCGGATCTTGGCTGCTTCCGCCTGAGCAGTGCGCTGGGCGGCTTCCGCCCGGGCCTTGACTGCTGTAATACGTTCCGCTTCAGCTTCGATTTTCGCCTCCTGCGTGACACGGTGTGCTGTTTCCTCCTCAACCTGAGTGATTTGGGTATCAGCTTGCGATTCTTTAGCAGGAACAGCCGCTGGTGCGGCGGGTGTGGCCTCAGGCTGCGAAAAGGTTAAAGCCGGTTGTTCTGAATTTCGTGACGGCGCGGATTCAGCGGCTGGCGGAGCCTGCGGCGTTTCCAGCATTTCCGGGATGAATAGGACCGCGAGCACCGCGATGACAGCGGCACCGACGAGACGTTGGGCCAAGCGATTATCCAAAATCAGGTCTCCCGTGATGACGGCAAGGAAAAATCCGATAACCAGGGCTGGATCGACAACACCGGTGCTACGGTGTGGAATGAACCAAGCACGATAATACGATCACCCGGATGTGCAGCAGCATGAGCAGCTTGACAAGCATTCCGGATATGGGTAACAGCAGTAGCGGAGGCACCCATCTCATGCAACAGCATCATAAGCTCAGCGCCGGTCCGTCCGCGTATCCCTTCGAGCGTCACCGCATACCATGTATCAACAGTATTGGTCAATGCCTCGATGACGCCGCGTGCATCTTTGTCGGCCAACAGACCGATAATCGCAAAAGTCCGGCCACGGCAGGGACGCATTTGCAAGTTTCGAGCAAGAACAGCGGCAGCGCTGGGATTATGGGCAACGTCTAGAATCCACTCAACTAAGCCGGGGATAATCTGAAAGCGTCCTGGCAAATTCGCATCCGCTAGACCGGCGCGGATAGCGCCGGGTGAAACCGGCAATCGTTGTTGCAAGCTCGCCAAGGTTGTAAGTACCGCAGCGGCATTGCCGAGTTGCTGTTCGCCGGGCAGCGCTGGGATCGGCAAATTGTCGAGCTGCGATTCAGCCGACTGCCAACGCCAGCTTGTTCCAGTGCGGGTGAAGTGGTAATCGTCACCGGCACGGAAGAAGCGCGCACCCATGCGGTGAGCCTGTTCGATCAGCCGCGGCGGCGGGTCGGAATCTGCGCAAATAGCGGGCCGGTCAGGCCGGAAAATGCCGGCTTTTTCATACGCAATACTGTCACGGTCTGCGCCGAGCCAATCGGTATGGTCAAGATCGATGCTCGTTATCAGTGCCGCGTCGGCATCCACGGCATTGACTGCATCCAGCCGTCCGCCCAGCCCGACCTCCAGCACCGCAACGTCCACACCTGCTCTGTGAAACAGCTCCAGCGCGGCCAGGGTTCCAAATTCAAAATAGGTCAGCGAAAGATCGCCGCGCGCTGTATCGATGCGGGAAAAAACCTCACAGAGTGACTGATCCTCGGCGTCCACCCCATTCACCCGGATACGCTCGTTGTAACGTAACAGATGCGGCGAGGTGTAGGCGCCGGTCTGATAGCCGGCAGCTTGCAGTATGGCTTCCAGGAAGGTGACGCAAGAACCTTTACCGTTGGTGCCGCCGACCGTGATCACCGTAAACGGTAACGGACCCGGCTGTAACTTGCCCAGCACGATTCGCACTCGCTCTAGACCCAAGTCAATGGCTTGGGGATGCAGCGTTTCTTGCCAGCTCAGCCAATCATCCAGTGTGGTAAAGCGCATGTTGGATCACTCAAACGGCAAAGGCGCATCGCGACCCGTCAGCATTGCCAGAAGATTGGCTAACCGGTCACGCAATTCGCGCCGGTCCACAATCATGTCAATCGCACCATGTTCCAATAGAAACTCACTACGCTGGAAACCGTCTGGCAGCTTCTCGCGCACTGTCTGCTCGATAACACGCGGCCCAGCGAAACCAATCAATGCCTTAGGTTCAGCGATATTGACATCGCCTAGCATGGCCAGACTGGCGGAGACTCCACCGGTGGTGGGATGCGTCAACACCGAGAGGTAAGGAACCCCATTTTCAGCCAATCGAGTGAGTACCGCGCTCGTTTTAGCCATCTGCATCAGCGATACAAGAGCCTCCTGCATCCGTGCACCACCGCTGGCGCAGAAGCAAATAAAAGGGATATGTTCGTGCAAAGCCGTCTGAGCGGCGCGAACAAACCGCTCACCGACCACTGAACCCATTGAGCCCCCCATGAACTCGAATTCAAAAGCAGCCGCGACCACCGGCATCCCTTTCAGCGAACCCCGCAGGGCAATCAAGGCATCTTTTTCTTCACTGGATTTCTGAGCTTGCGTCAACCGGTCCTTATACTTTTTGCTGTCTTTAAATTTTAAAAAATCAGCAGGTTCAATGTCCTCACCGATTTCGGTCAGGCCCTCTGGGTCAAGAAAGCTGCGCAGGCGCTGGCGGGCGCCAAGAGGCATATGATGACTGCATTTAGGGCATACTTGTAAATTACGTTCAAGTTCAACGCGGTACAGTACCGCATCGCATTTTTCGCACTTACTCCACAGCCCTTCGGGAATCTGATGTTTATTGCGGCCGTCCGTGCGGATCCGCGAGGGAACGAGTTTTTCGTACCAACTCATGACAAAGGCACTCAGACGCTATCCACTGACATCGCTTGCCGCATAGCGCTCACCAGATGGCCGGCTTCCCGCCGCATCCGCTCAGGGTCATCTGCCCATTCAGCGATCCGGGAAACTATCGCGCTGCCAACCACAACCGCATCGGCAATTTGGGCGATAGCGGCGGCAGTTGGCGGATCCTTGATGCCAAAACCGACGCCTAATGGCAGACCGGTGCATGTGCGGATCATCGCCAGCTTTTCTGCTACGTCAACGACATTCAGTGCAGCCGAACCGGTCACACCCTTCAACGAAACATAGTAGAGATAACCGCGCGCCAGCTCGACAGTACGGCGAATACGTTCGATCGAACTGGTTGGAGCCAGCAGAAAAATGGGATCAATGTCAACCGCGGCCAGCAATTCAGCCAGTTCGGACGCCTCTTCGGCGGGCAAATCCACCGTCAGCACGCCGTCCACCCCCGCCTCGCGCGCACCGGCGGCAAAGGCGTCAAAGCCCATACTCTCAATGGGATTGAGATAACCCATGAGCACTAACGGTGTGTCCACGTCGGTCCGGCGGAATTCACGCACCAGCTCCAGTACCCCTCGCAGCGACATGCCCTGGGATAGCGCCCGTTCACAGGCTTTCTGGATGATGGGGCCATCGGCCATCGGATCGGAAAACGGCACGCCTAGTTCAATAATATCTGCCCCCGCATGAACCAGAGCATGCAGGAGCGGCACCGTCTGATCCGGGTGCGGGTCACCCGCGGTAATATAGGGAATCAGGGCTTTGCGGCCAGCCCGGCGCAACGCCTGAAAGCGGTGGGAAATGCGATTCATACAGTCAGACTCTTGGAAAAGGTATAGGGACCCCTCTCAGGGAAAGAGAGGTTGAGAATGAGGGGGCCTAAAGCTGGATACCGTCCAGGTCGGCAACCGTATAGATATCTTTATCACCACGGCCAGATAGGTTAACCACGATGCGTTGATCGGGGCGCAGGGCCGGCGCCAGTTGGGTCACATACGCCAAGGCATGGCTGCTTTCCAGCGCGGGGATAATGCCCTCGATGCGCGTCAGATCATGAAATGCGCGCAGGGCTTCGGCATCAGTGACTGCGACATACTGTGCCCGGCCAATGTCTTTCAGCCAAGCATGTTCCGGACCTACTCCAGGATAGTCGAGACCGGCAGAGACCGAGTGGGTTTCAGTAATCTGGCCATTCTCATCGCTCAGCAAATAGGTACGGTTGCCATGCAAAACGCCGGACCGGCCCGCGCACAGCGTGGCCGCGTGACGGCCCGTGTCAATACCGGAACCCGCGGCTTCAACGCCATAGATCGCAACTTCGCTATCATTCAGAAACGGATGGAACAAGCCGATCGCGTTGGAGCCGCCGCCAACACAGGCAACCAGCGCATCGGGCAGGCAACCGTGATCGGCCAGCATCTGCTCGCGCGCCTCACGGCCGATCACCGCCTGGAACTCGCGGACCATCAGCGGGTAAGGGTGCGGACCAGCCACCGTGCCAATCATGTAAAAGGTGTTATCCACGTTGGCAACCCAATCACGCAGCGCCTCATTAAGGGCATCTTTGAGGGTGCGTGACCCGGAGGTAACGGGTTGAACCGTGGCGCCCAGCAGACGCATACGGTAAACATTGATTGCCTGGCGCTGGATGTCCTCAGCCCCCATATAGACCACGCATTCCATCCCCAAGCGGGCGGCAATCGTGGCAGAAGCCACGCCGTGCTGGCCCGCGCCAGTTTCCGCGATCAACCGGGTCTTGCCCATGCGTTTGGCCAGCAATCCCTGGCCAACGGTGTTGTTGATCTTATGCGCGCCGGTATGATTGAGATCTTCGCGCTTCAAGTAGATTTGCGCGCCGCCAAGCTGCCGGCTCCAGCGTTCAGCGTAATAGATGGGGGTGGGGCGGCCAACGTAGCGGGCGAGATCGGTATCGAGTTCGGCCAGAAAATCGGGGTCATTGCGGCAATCCTGCCAAGCTTCATTCAGTTCATGCAACGCTTCCATCAGTGTTTCGGCGACGAACCGGCCGCCATAACGGCCAAAATGGCCGGCTTGATCAGGAAATTGGCTGAAATTCACCGGGCTATGCATGGCTTTCACTATCGTACACACCTTGTAGAAACGCGCGCATCAGTTTGGCGTCTTTGACGCCCTTGGCCGATTCCACGCCACTGCTGACATCGACCGCGTAAGGCCGGACTTGGTGGATGGCCTCCGCGACATTACCGGGATGGAGACCACCGGCCAAGATCAATGGTTTTTTCCGCTGGGCAGGAATCCGCGTCCAGTCGAAACATTGGCCCGTGCCACCCATCTTTTTTCCGCCGTGGCTGTCCAGTAACAACCCCGATGCGCTCGCAAATCGTTGTTCATAGTCTTTCACTTCAGCACCAGAACCCATCGGCACTGCTTTAAGGTAAGGCAGGCCAAACACCGCGCAATCATCCGGTTCCTCATCACCGTGGAATTGCAACAGATGCAATGGAACCTCGGTTATGACGGCTTGCACCGCCGCAGGTTCAGCGTTCATGAAAAGACCAACGACGCTGACTAACGGCGGCAAGGCGGCAACGATTCGTTGCGCCGTCCCGATATCCACGTATCGGGGACTGGGCGGATAAAACACCAATCCAATCGCATCCGCACCCAGTTCAGCCGCTATTACGCCATCTTCGGGGCGGGTAATACCACAGATTTTGCTGCGCGTGCGAGGGATCGAGGTCATATAGGAGTCAGGGTTAGATTGAGATCAAGAGAACGGCAACGGCCTGTGAAAAAATTAAGCGGTGAAGATTATCAGAAATCCAGCGGGTTTGCAGATGGTGGATAAACGTCAGCAAATTTTAAACGGCGCTTTGAGGCATAATCCTTTTATTGTTTCGCGGATCTTTAGCTCTGAAAGCGGATTCTTGACCCCTCTCACCTCTGACTTCCGGTGCCCAACACTGTCATGCTCCCCGTCATCGCCATCGTTGGCCGGCCTAACGTCGGCAAATCCACCTTATTCAATTCTCTGACCCGCACCCGCAATGCACTGGTAGCCGATGTGCCTGGGTTGACCCGCGACCGGCAGTATGGCATCAGCCAGCAGAGTTCTCGTCCCTGCCTGGTCGTGGACACCGGCGGACTGACCGGTGAAGACGAAGGGCTTGATGGATTGGTGGCGCGCCAAGCCTGGAAAGCCATCGAAGAGGCCGATACCGTGCTGCTGCTGGTGGATGGCCGCGCTGGCCTGACCGTGGCGGATGAAGAAATCGCCAGTCAGTTGCGCCGCACCGGCAAGGTTTTGCACTTAGTCATCAATAAGGGTGAACATCGCGATCCTCACTTGCTGAGCGCCGAATTCCATACCCTTGGCCTGGATCATCTGCATGTCATCGCCGCTGCTCACAATCAGGGCATTGAGACGCTGATGAAAAAGGTGCTGGCTCATTTACCGGCAGCCACCGGTGAGAATTCTGAACCAACGGCGCCGGAGGCTACACCGGAAGGTGTCATCAAGCTGGCGGTGGTGGGCCGCCCCAATGCCGGCAAATCGACCTTGGTCAATCGCCTGCTGGGCGAAGAACGAATGCTGGCCTGTGACCTGCCTGGCACGACCCGCGATAGCGTAACGATTCCATTCGAGCGCGACAGCCAACGCTACCTGCTGATCGATACCGCTGGTGTGCGCCGCCGCTCACGCGTTAGTGAAGCGATTGAAAAATTTAGTGTTATAAAAACATTGAATGCAATCGGACAATCCCATGTAGCCATTCTGGTGCTGGATGCCCGCCAAGGGATCAGCGATCAGGATGCAAGCCTGCTGGGGTTGATTCTGGACAGTGGCCGGGCATTGGCGCTGGCCATCAATAAATGGGACCATCTCGATCCGGACACGCGCGCCCAAGTGAAACGCGATCTCCAGTACCGGTTAGGTTTTCTCGATTTCGCTAAAATTCATTTCATTTCTGCCCTGCATGGCACCGGAGTCGGTGAGTTGCTGGGTTCGGTTCGTGAGGCTTACTCAGCGGCCACTCGCAAACTGGCGACGCCGGAACTAACCCGGATTCTAGAGGAAGCGCTGGCGGCCCATCAGCCGCCATTGGTGCATGGCCATAGCATTAAGCTGCGCTATGCGCATCAAGGCGGGCAGAATCCGCCAATGATCATCATTCACGGTAACCGGATCGATCATGTGCCGGAAACCTACCGGCGCTATCTGGCTAATGTTTACCGCAAACGGCTGAATCTCTGGGGAACGCCCGTGCGCATCGAGTTCCGCAGCGGCACGAATCCCTATCAGCCAGCGTCAACGCCGGGCAAACGCCCCCGGAACGGCGGACGCCGGAAAACGGGCAAATAATTCATCGAGGGCGGACAAGCCAATAAAAAAAAACAAAAAGCCCCGCTGTAAGCAGCAGGGCTTTTTACCAAGCTTCCTTCTGGATGTACCTGGCAACTCACGCAACACAGCGCTGGCCGAGGCAATCATGGCCATTGCACGACATTTATATCTTTCGTATGACAAAGAAACAAAAACTCGAACTCACCTGGATCGGCAAGGAGAACCGGCCCAAGCTGGAGCCGCGCATCCTGCTGGAAGACCCAGCGAAGAGCTATCACGCGAAACACCGTATCACCAGCGCCGACAAATTCGACAACCGGCTGATTTTCGGCGATAACTTGCTGGCGCTGAAGGCGCTGGAGGCGGAATTTTCCGGCAAGGTGAAGTGCGTGTTCATCGATCCGCCCTACAACACCGGCAGCGCCTTCGCCCACTACGACGACGGGTTAGAACACTCGATCTGGCTGTCGCTGATGCGCGACCGCCTGGAGATCATCCGACGGCTGTTGTCCGAGGATGGTTCATTGTGGATCACCATCGACGACAACGAGGCGCATTACCTCAAAGTGCTGTGCGATGAGGTGTTTGGGCGGGCAAACTACAAAACGACAGTTACATGGCAACGCAAGTACAGCGTCAGCAATAACTTCCAAGGTATCGCAACAATTTGCGATTTTGTGCTCGTCTATTCCAAGAGCGAGCATTTTCAAAATAATCTGCTTCCTCGAAGCGAGGAGTCCACTGCGCGGTATAGCAATCCTGATAACGATCCGCGTGGGCCATGGAAAGCTGTTGACTACTTGAACCAAGCAACGCCGGAAAAGCGTCGGAACCTTTGCTACGACATCGTTAATCCGAATACAGGTGATGTTGTAAAAAACACCAAGAAAGCTTGGAAGTACGACCCGGCTACGCATAGTCGTCATGTCGAAGAGAAACGCATTTGGTGGGGTCGTGATGGACGTAATACGGTACCAGCGTTAAAGCTTTTTCTCTCCGAGGTGCGGGACGGGATGACACCGCACAACTGGTGGTCCCATGAGGAGGTTGGACATACCGACGAGGCGAAGAAGGAAATGATTGGCTTGTATGGTGCACGCGATGTTTTCGATACACCCAAACCAGAGCGATTGCTGCAACGCATACTTGCAATCGCCACCAACCCCGGCGACCTGGTCCTCGACTCCTTCGCCGGCTCCGGCACCACCGGCGCCGTCGCCCATAAGATGGGCCGCCGCTGGATCATGGTAGAGTTAGGCGAGCACTGCCACACCCACATCATCCCGCGTCTGCAAAAGGTCATCGACGGGAAAGACCCCGGCGGCATCAGCAAAGCCGTGAACTGGCAAGGAGGCGGCGGCTTCCGCTACTACCGTCTAGCGCCCTCGCTGCTAGAGAAGGACAAGTGGGGCAACTGGGTCATCAATCACGACTACAACGCCGCCATGCTGGCCGAGGCGCTGTGCAAGCTGGAAGGCTTTACCTATGCGCCCTCGGATGCGATGTATTGGCAGCACGGCCACTCCACCGAGCGCGATTTCGTCTATGTCACCACTGCCAGCCTGACTCATGAGCAATTGCAGCAGCTCGCCGACGAAGTCGGGCCAGATCGCACACTGCTGGTGCTATGCACGGCCTTCCGCAGTCGCGGCGAATTCTCCAATTTGACGGTGAAGAAGATTCCCAAGCATGTGCTGTCGCGTTGCGAATGGGGGCACGACGATTACTCCTTGCGAGTGGAAAACCTGCCCAAGGCGCCGCCTAAACCTGGCCAGCAGGGGCTTTTCGACGGGGAGGAGACGCAATGAACCGCCATGTAAACGCCATTGCTGGCCGCCTGAGCCTGCGTGACCCGCAGCGCCGCTCACTGGAGGTTCTCGACCGCATGACGGAGATTGCTCCGCCTGGCAAGAAGGTCGATATTGCGGCAATGCTGGAAACCATCCACAACGAGTTTCCCTCGGTCACAGACTTTGAGCGCGATTTTCCCTCGCTCTGCTTCGCGCTCGCCACCGGCGTAGGTAAAACGCGGCTGATGGGCGCTTTCATCAGTTATCTGCACCTGGCGCATGGTATCAATAATTTCTTCGTGCTAGCGCCAAACCTGACCATTTATAACAAGCTAATCAACGACTTCAGCGACCGCAATCATCCCAAATACGTGTTCCAGGGCATCGCCGAATTCGCCATCGACGCGCCCTCGATCATCACCGGCGATAACTACGACCAGCGTGATCCGCGCAGCGGCACGCTGTTCGGCGGCGTTCGGATCAACATTTTCAACATCTCCAAAATCAATTCCGAAGTGCGCGGCGGCAAATCGCCGCGCATCAAGCGGCTGTCGGAATATATCGGCGAGAGCTACTTCGACTATCTGGCCGGTCTGCCGGACCTCGTGATGCTGATGGATGAATCGCATCGCTACCGCGCCAGCGCCGGGATTCGCGCCATCAACGAACTGAAACCGATTCTAGGACTGGAGCTGACCGCTACGCCGTTCGTTGAAACGGCGCGTGGCGCGATACCCTTTAAGAACGTAATCGTCGATTATCCGCTGGGTCAGGCAATGCAGGACGGCTTCGTCAAGGAACCGGCGGTGGTGACGCGCAAGAACTTCAACCCGGTGGGCATGTCGCTGGAGGAAATCGAGCACCTCAAGCTGGAAGACGGCGTGCGGCTGCATGAAAGCGTGAAGGTCGAGCTGGAAACCTACGCCCGCGAAAGCGGCAATCCCATCGTCAAACCCTTCTTGCTGGTGATCGCCCGTGACACCGCCCATGCCGGGCAACTGTCCGAGTTAATCAAGTCCGACAGCTTTTTCGAGGGGCACTACCGCGACAAGGTCATCCAAGTGGATTCGAGCAAAACTGGCGCGGAAGAAGAGGAAATGATCACGCGCCTGCTCAAAGTGGAGCACACCGAAGAGCCGACGGAGATCGTGATTCACGTCAACATGCTCAAGGAAGGCTGGGACGTGACCAACCTTTACACCATCGTGCCGCTCCGGGCCGCCAATGCTCGCATCCTCATTGAGCAATCCATCGGGCGCGGCCTGCGCCTGCCCTACGGCAAACGCACCGGCGTGACTGCCGTGGATCGGCTGAATATCGTCGCCCATGATAAATTCCAGGATATCATCACCGAAGCCAACAAGCCGGACTCGACGATCCACTTGCAGGCGGTGGTGCTGGATGCGGATGCGCTTGGCCAGAAAACAATCACGGTGGTGTCGCAATCGCAATTGGCCACAAAACTGGGTTTGAAGCCTGCCCACGCGACGAATAGCACGACAGTAGCCGGGCAGGATCAGGCTCCAGTTTTCGCCAAACCGGAAGAGCAGAAAGTCGCACAGATTACCTATGAGGTCATCCGCACGCTGGAAAACCAGCCGCAGGCGTTGCCGGCCATCGAACATCTGAAAAAACCGGAAATCCAAGCAGCTATCGTCAAGGCGGTTGAGGAGCAACATCAACCGGCACAGTATGCACTCGAAGGCATGGGAGAAAAGGCAGACATTGCCACCGTAGTGGCGAAAACGGTCGAGCTAGTGGCACAGCAGACCATCGATATCCCACGCATTCTCATGGTGCCTAAAGGCGAAGTTAAATCGGGCTTCAAGCCGTTCACCCTTGCACTTGCCACGCTGAAGTACCCGGCAGTATCCAACGAGCTTTGGATTCAGCACCTGCGCACTAATCAACTGGACGTGGTGTCGCTCGGGCATGGCGGTATCGAGGAAGCCCGGCTGGAAGACATTGTAGTCAGCGGCTTGGTGGATTTCGACGACGTTTCCTATGACGAACACGCCGGCCTGCTCTACGATCTAGCCACCCAGACCGTGCAGCATTTCAAGGGCTATTTGTCCGAAGAGGACACCCGCAAGGTGCTGCGCTGCTACCAGCGGGATATTGCCCGGTTCATTCACGCCCAGATGCAGGCCCATTACTGGGAGGAGGCCGTCGGTTACGAAGTGAAGATCAGCAAGGGCTTTACCGAGCTGAAGCAGAGCGCCTACACGGTTTCCGTACAAGAACCGCCCGCCAACTACCGGGTAGAGCCGGTGGACAAGAGCAACATGGCGAAGTACCTGTTCGGCGGCTTCCAACGTTGCCTCTATCCGGTACAGAAGTTTGATTCCGATGCGGAGCGCAAGCTGGCGGTCATTCTGGAACGCGAGGCCCTCAAGTGGTTCAAACCCGCCAAGGGTCAATTCCAGATTTACTATCAGAACGGCGTGGATCACTTGGAATATCAGCCGGACTTTGTTGCCGAGATGGCTGACGCGATCTACATGCTGGAACCCAAAAAGCGCATGGAGCTTGATGACCCAATCGTCATTGCCAAGAAAGAGGCGGCTCTCAAGTGGTGCGCGAATGCCTCAGAGCATGCGGCAAGTTATGGCGGCAAGCCATGGCGCTATATGCTGATTCCACACGACGAGATTGCCGAGAATATTACGCTCGATGGTCTGGCGGTACGATTTGGCGGTTGAGACTGGCGAAATAAGCCTGACCACACGTTACGCTAACTGCGTCATATCCCCAGGGATATCAATGAACAGCGTGGCCCGCTGATGGACAAAAACCCAAACAAAAAGCCCGCCGTTACGCGGGCTTCAGGGTATTTCTGGGTACTGCTGGATGTTGAAATGGTGGAGGCGGGGGGAATCGAACCCCCGTCCGCAGATCCTCCGCCTTCGGCCCTACATGCTTAGCCTGATCTTTAATTTAACCTTTCGCAACCCGACCGGCAGGGCGGCAAACGGCGGTTCCGGTGAGTTTTAGAGCCTCCCCCCCGGACAGGTTTGGCGCGAGCTTGTGTTAGTCGACCTCTGAATGCCCCGAAAGGCTCCGGACCTCACAAGCAAGTTCCGGTCAAAGGCTAGCGGGCTTTAAGCCGCCAGAGCGTAGCTGTCGTCGTTGGCAACTATATTTTACAGCAAGATTAACGAGGCTAGCTGCATCCTCGACATGCGCCTTGGGTTTTGCAATCCACGTCGAAACCCGGAATCGCCCCCTTGGGTAACATCATATGATAGCCCAATAGCCGGAAAGTTCCATATATTTAACTGGACTCTCCAGGTTGCCGCTTACTGCAAACGGCTGCGCACCAGGACCGTCGCTGCACTCAACGTCACCAGCGCCGTTACCGCCATTGGCCAGGCTTGGGCGGCCACATCCGCTGCGGGTAACGCTTTTACAAACGTGCCCTGGACGATGATCAGAAAATGCGTCAAGGGAATGGCCTCAGCAACCCACTGCAAGACCGCCGGCATGTTTTCCACCGGCGTGGCGAACCCCGACATCAGAATCATCGGCACACCGGTTGCAAAAGCGCCCAAGATCGCCTGTTGCTGTGTGGCGCAGATGGAGGAAATCATCAGCCCCACCCCCACGATCGACAGAATGAACAATAACATCGTCAGAAATAAGAGCCCCAGAGAACCCGTGAAAGGAATGCCAAAGGCAAACACGCCAGCCCCCACCATCAACATCCCCAGCGCCGTGCCGATGACCAGCGCCGGCGCCGCCTTGGCCACGATGATTTCCATTGGCGTCGTGGGCGAAACCAGCAACTGATCGAAGGTGCCGAGTTCGCGTTCGCGCGCAATGGATAGCGCCGTGACGATGAGGGAAGTAAACATCGCTAAAGTGCCAGCAAGGCTGGGCACAACGAACCAGCGGTAGATCAGATTCGGGTTAAACCAGTGCCGGATGGCGAGGCTGCCGCTACCGGAGGAACCGGTGGCTTGAATCGTTGCGCCCAGATTACTGGCGATGTTCTCCACATAGCGAAGCGCCACTTGCCCGGAGTTGGCGCGGCGGCCATCGGCGATGACTTGCAAGGGCGCGGGACGGCCCGCCGCGACGTCGCGCGAGAAGGTCTCCGGTATGTCGATAGCCAGCAGCACCTGCTGCCGTTCAATCGCCTCTTGCAATTGCTGTGCGTCTAGCGCCGTCACCAGGCGTCCGACGAACGTGGCTGCGCCGATGCTGGCCACTAACTCCTGCGACCAGCGCCCGCCGTCACGATCATAAACGGCGATCGAGACGTTACGCACGTCGAGCGTCACTGCGAACGAGAAGAGGAACAATTGCATCAGCGGCGGCCCGATGAGGATGGCCCGGGCGCGCCGGTCCCGCAGAATACTGAGCAGTTCTTTAATAATCTGCGCGCGCAGCCGTGACCAGGACAGATTCATGATTCAGGTATCGAGGCTCTTGCGGGTCTTGGCCTTGGCGAGGGCAAAGAACACTGCCCCAATGGCCAGCATCGCCGCCATGTCCGGCAGCATCACCGCCCACACGTCACCGGCCAGGAAAACGGTCTGAAGCGAGGCAATGAAGTGGCGTGCAGGCACCACATAGGTGATGATGCGGAGGGGCGCGGGCATCGAGTCAATCTCGAAGAGGAACCCCGAGAGCAGGAAGGCCGGCAGAAAGCCGGAGAAGAGCGCCGCCTGTGCAGCAATAAACTGATTCTTCGCAAGCGCTGAAATCATCAGCCCTTGGCCCAAGGCGGGAACGAGGAAGACCGCGGACAGCAGCAGCAAGGTGAACCAGGAACCGCGCAGCGGCACGTCGAAGACAAAGACTGCCAGCAAGGCCGAACCCAGCGTAGCCAGCAGTCCTAGCACAAAGTACGGCAGCAACTTGCCGATCAGAATTTCGGTGACCCGCGCCGGGGTTGAAAGCAACGCCTCCATAGTCCCGCGCTCCCACTCCCGGGCCACCACCAGCGCCGTGAGCAACGTGCCGATCATCGTCATGATGATGGCGATAGCGCCAGGCACGAGAAACCGGCGGCTTTCGATCTCGGGGTTGAACCAGAAGCGTGACCGCACCTCGACCACGGGCAGCGGGGGTTGCGCAACCCGGCTGGCCAGCCACTGGGTGATGACGCCTTGCGCATACCCGGCCACGAAGCCCGCCGTGTTGGGCTGCGAACCGTCGGTGATGACTTGCACCAGCGCGCCTGGCACGCTGGACACCAGCCGGCGTTCGAAATCTTGGGGGATGACGACGTAACCCTTGAGCCGGCCCGATACCACGTCACCAGCCACTTCCCGCCGGTCCCGCGCTGGAGTGACTTGAAAATACCGGGTTCCGCCGAAAGCTGCGGCGAGCGATTGAGCAGAAGCGCCATCCGATTCCAGCACCACGCCAATGGACACCTTGCGGATATCCAATGACACGGCATAGGCGAACAAGAACAGCAGGATCACGGGTAACACAAAGGCAATCAGGAAGGTCGAGGGATCGCGGATGACCTGAAGACTTTCCTTGCGCACCAGTGCGATCAGCCTCCGCCTGTTCATGCAGCCGCCTTCTTGGACTGAGCGGCATCTTGGGCATCCACCGCCTGGATCAGATGGATGAAGGCATCTTCCATGGCGGGTTCCTGGTTACGGCGGGTCCTGGCTTGCGCCTTGAGCGCATCCGGAGTATCAAGCGCGATCAGTTTCGCCCGGTACATCAGGGCCACACGGTCGCAATACTCGGCTTCGTCCATGAAATGCGTCGTGACCAAAACGGTCACGCCCTTGCGCACCAAGCCATTGATATGCGTCCAGAACTCACGCCGGGTAATCGGATCGACCCCGGACGTGGGTTCGTCGAGGAACAAAACCGGCGGACGGTGCATGAGTGCGCAGGCCAGCGCCAGACGCTGCTTATAACCCAATGGCAGCTCATCAGGCGCGCTGTTGAGGCGCTTCTCAAGCTGAAAGGTCTGAACCATTTCCGCGATGCGCTCACGCTTCAAAGCGCCCTCTAGCCCGTAAACCCCGGCAGAGAACTCTAAGTTCTGCTGAACCGACAACAACCCATAGAGCGAAAACTTCTGCGCCATATAGCCCAATTGCCGCTTGGCCTGGCTGCTGGCTGTACGCAGATCCAAACCGGCAACCCGCGCCACGCCAGCGGTCGGGCGCAATAACCCGCACAGCATCTTGAACGTGGTAGATTTACCCGCTCCATTGGGACCCAGGAGTCCGAAGATTTCGCCTTTGCGCACCTGAAAACTGACCTGGTCAGTGGCCGTGAACGCACCAAAGCGCCGGGTGAGGCCGCGACACTCCACAACGATTCCAGAGTCCAGAGCGACCGGCGCCATCTTCTGCGCGATGGCAGACACGCCACCCGGACCGCCACCGAGGAGATCAATAAACGCATCTTCGAAACGAGGCGCGACCGGTTGAAGTTCCGCCCCTGCTTTTTTGGCAAAGGCTTCAATGGCGTCACGCTGGCTGGCGGTACGTAAGACGACACGGACCGCGTTGCCCTGGATCACGCCATCGCACACAGCGGGCAAATGCAAAGCCTCTGACAGCAACGCGCGCCGGTCATGGCAGTGATTCAGGAGTTTGAAGCTGCGATCTTGCAATCGCGCCGTGAGTTCGCCAGGAACCCCGTCAAATTTGAGAACCCCTTCATTGAGCAGGAGCACCGCTGCGCAGCGCTCCGCCTCGTCGAGATAGGCTGTGGCCCAGATGACCGCCATTCCTTCATCGGTCAGCGCTTGCACCATGCGCCACAGGTCTTGCCGGCTCACCGGATCGACGCCGACTCCAGGTTCATCCAGCAGCAATACTTTGGGCGTGGCCATCAGCGCACACGCCAGCCCTAGCTTTTGCTTCATTCCGCCAGAGAGCTGGCCGGCCAGACGTGTGGTGAAAGGGCCAAGCCGGGTGAACTCCAGCAGCCGATGGAAGGTGTCCCGGTGAACGCGCCGCTCAAGCCCGCGCAACCCGGCATACAGGCGCAAGTTCTCCATCACCGAGAGGTCTTCGTAAAGTCCAAAGCGTTGCGGCATGTAGCCGATGAGGTCTGGCAGCGCCATGCTGTCACGTACCGGGTCCAGCCCGGCTACGGTGATGCGCCCCTCGGTCGGCGCCATCAGGCCCGCCATGAGGCGCATCAACGTAGTCTTGCCCGCACCATCCGGCCCCACCAGCCCCGTCAATCGTCCAGGCAGGATACGGCCCTGGATACCGCGCAGAGCCTCATTCTTGCCAAAACGCTTGATGACCCCGTTGAGTTCGACAGCCGCCGGTGGAATGGCTGGTAAAGCGGTATTCATCTGGTTCATCGCCATCTCTACCCAGCGGGCGCAGTCTCAACCGTGACGGTGACCGGCATGCCCTGACGCAAGCCCTCATTGGCGCTGGTTACGACAATCCGCAAGCGATAGACCAAGCTGGTGCGCAGGTCCGTTGTTTCAACCGACTTCGGCGTAAACTCGGCGCGGGGCGAGATAAAGCCGATGTGCCCCTGGTAGATTTTGCTGGAAGAATCAGTGCGCACCTTCACCTTGACGCCTGGCGCGATACGGCCCAAATGAGGCTCGCTGACATAAGCGCGCACATACACCGGGTCCCGCAGCGACAGGATGTAAACGGCGGTGTGGCTGTCCACCATGCTGCCCGGCTCGCGCACCCGGCTGAGCACGATGGCATCGGCCAAGGCCACGAGTTGCGTGTCGTCCAGCGCCGTCCGCGCCTGGGCGCGCGTGGCTTCGGCACCGGCCCGCCGCGCCTGCGCGGCGGCAATATCTTCTAACCGGAAACCTTCCTTCTGCAACGATAGCGCCTGCTGCGCTGAAGCCAAAGCAGCAGCGGCTTCGTCACGAACGGCGCGCGCTGCTTCCAGCGTCTCTCGACTCGCTACCCTGGTGCTAGCAAGTTCGCTTTGCCGGCGAAAATCATTGTCCGCCTTGCGGAAAACGGCTTCCGTTTGGCGTACGGACTCTTCGGCGCGCCTGATTTCCTGGGGGCGATTGCCGCGTTGAAGTTTGTCAAGCTCCGCTTGGGCTTGCCGGACTTCAGCCTCTGCGACGGCAAGCGCATCCCGGTACGGTTGTGCGTCCAGTTCCGCCACGATGTCTCCCGCCTTCACGGTTGCGCCCTCGTCAACCATCATCTTCAGGAGCCGGCCGGGTTGACGAAAGGCTAATTCGACCTCACGGATATCGACGTTGCCATACAACACGAGTGCGCCATCGATTGGGCGGTTTTTGCTATACTGCCAGTAGGTTACTCCTGCTATCAACGCCAGTAACACCACCACAGCACCACGAAATTTGGCTTTCATCTACTGATACCTTGTAGCATCGCTGATACCTGCGCGCACGAAAGCACCGGGCTTATCGTTCCCGCATCAAACGCTGCTTATCGCGATTCCAGTCACGGTCTTTCTCGGTGGCCCGCTTGTCATATTCTTTTTTGCCCCGGGCCAGTCCGATGTCCAGCTTGGCCCGGTTATGCTTCCAGTACAGCGCCAGCGGAATCAGCGCGTAGCCTTTGCGTTCGACCGCGCCAACCAGCCGGTCGATCTCTTCCCGGTGTAACAGCAGCTTACGAGTACGGGTCGGGTCCGCATCGACATGGGTCGAGGCCGAGGTCAATGGCGACAGGTGGCAGCCGAACAAGAAGGCTTCGTTATCACGCAACAGCACATAACTCTCTTTAAGATGGGCACGGCCTGCCCGCAAGCTTTTGACCTCCCAGCCTTGCAGCGATAGCCCTGCCTCGAAATGTTCTTCGATGAAATAATCGTGATACGCCTTCTTGTTGCCAGCGATCTGATGATTAGAAACCGGTTTTTTCTTACTCATATAGAAATCCCGTCAGTGATGCCGCAATCGTTTGCATCCCCCTCCCCCTCCTCCATAAAGGAAGCGGCGGATAAATAATTAGACTGAACACAGGATGCTTGAGGATGAACGCAGATTCAACGAAACTGGTGTTTTAAGGGTCCAATCCCCTATCGATAACGCCGCAATGGAGATTGAGTCATGGCGACGGTCAAAAAAAACGCATTGGTGCTGTATTCGGCGGCGGAAATGTATAATCTAGTTAACGATATTGAACGCTACCCGCAGTTCCTACCGTGGTGCCGTTCTGCCCATATCACCCTATGTGGCGAAGATGAATTGCGAGCAACGATTGAAATGGCCAAGGGTGGCGTGCATAAAACCTTTACCACCAGCAACCGGATGCAGAAACATAAAATGATCGGCATTCGCCTGCTGGAGGGACCTTTCCAACACCTCGAAGGCTACTGGCGCTTCGAGCCATTGCGGGCTGATGCCTGCAAGGTATCACTGGATATGGAATTCGAGTTTTCCAATGCCCTGTTGCGCAAGGTCATCGAACCGGTGTTCAAACAGATTGCCAACTCGTTGGTAGATGCCTTCTGCAAGCGGGCGGCGGATCTCTATGGGAAACGATAACGCTCCCAACCCGGCAACCATCCGGATCGAGGTCGCCTATGCGCAGCCTGACCGGCAACTGATCATCCCGGTCGAAATTCCCGAAGGGACAACGCTAGAGCAGGCGATTATTCAGTCACGCATTCATGAGCAGTTTCCGGAAATTCAACCCCAGACCGCCAAAGTGGGGGTCTTCGGTAAGTTAAGCAAGCTATCGGCCATTGCCCGCACCGGTGACCGGATCGAGATCTACCGCCCGCTCCTTGCTGATCCCAAGGAAGTCCGCAAGAAGCGTGCCGCCGAGGGCAAGCAGATGCGCCGGGGAGGTGGCGATCTGGAATCCGGCAGTGATTAGCCGTTATCCGCGTCAATGCGATCAAGGATATCGCCACTGAAAAATACAGTGATGCGGCGTTGCTCGGTTATTTTGCTGCCCTTGCCATACTGGTAGTAGTAATCCCAGCGATTCTGGTGAAACGGATCAGCGATCAAAGGCGTTCCCATGATGCCCTGAACCTGTTGCCGGGTCATGCCAGGGTGCAACCGAGTGACGAATGCCGGGTCAATGTAATTGCCCTGACGAACTGGAACGGTGTAAAAGCTGGGAACGAACGATTCGCAACCGGCAATCAGCGATAGGAGCAGGGCGCCAGTAGCGCGCAGGGAAGTGTAAAACATGGAAGGCAAGGTCCAGGTTGCTGATGAACAGGGCCACATCATAACGTACAACGGCAACGGGTAGGTAAGCGAAATCCCGGGAGAGTTCCGCGTGGGATCTAAAGAACTCAAGCAGGCGGGCCTGAAGGTCACACTGCCACGTATCAAAATCCTCAATATGTTGCAACATCCAGGTAATACACATCTGACTGTCGATGATATTCACCAATCCCTGGCCGATTCCGGCGAGGAAATCGGCTTGGCCACTGTGTATCGCGTGTTAACCCAATTCGAGACGGCTGGACTGGTCAAACGCCATCACTTTGAAGGTGGCCAGTCGGTGTTCGAACTCGATCAGGGTGCACACCATGATCATATCTTGTGCCTGGAATGCGGACGGATTGAGGAGTTCTGCGACGAAGAAATCGAGCGGCGGCAACACGCTATCGCGCAACAACTTGGCTTTGAGCTGGCCGAGCACCGGCTGATTCTTTACGGCCACTGCGTCCGTCTGGATTGCCCGCATCATCCTTCTGAGGAGGATTAGAAATTGCTAAAAGTGAGGCGGCAGGAAACTGAACTGCCGCCTCACCCTGATGGGCAGATTAGTAAGGAACCGGCCGTTTAGCCAAGATTGACGCCAAAATCCTTGGCCACTGCCGCCAGTCCGCCGGCATAGCCCTGGCCAATCGCTTTAAACTTCCACTCATCGTTGTGGCGATAGAGTTCGCCGAAGATCATGGCCGTTTCGGTGGACGCATCCTCAGACAAGTCATAACGGGCGATTTCCTGATCCCCATCGGCGTTGAGTGCGCGAATATACGCGTTGGCAACTTGGCCAAAATTCTGCTTGCGGGCTTCGGCGTCGTGGATAGTGACCACGAAGGACACCTTGGCGGCATTAGGCATCATCGAGGCTAACTCAATCTCGATGACCTCATCGTCGCCCTCGCCCTCGCCCGTGCGGTTATCGCCCTTATGGACGACCGCGCCCGAAGGGTCTTTGGCGTTGTTGTAAAACACGAAATGCTGGTCACTGAGCACCTTGCCATTGCCGTCCAGCACAAAAGCAGAAGCATCCAGGTCGAAATCGCTGCCATCGGTCTTGCGCAAATCCCAGCCCAAGCCAAAGCGTACTTTTTTCAGGCCGGGCGCCTGCTTGCTCAGTGAAACATTCTGGCCTTTCTGTAAAGATATAGCCATTATTCAATCTCCTGTTGTTTAGAGTAAGCCCGCTTACCGGCTTAAATGTTGATCCCATACTGATGGCACATTGCTGCCAGGCCGCCCGCATAACCCTGACCGACTGCGGTAAAACGCCACTCGCCGCTGTGCCGGTAGAGTTCGCCGAAAATCATGGCCGTTTCCGTCGAGGCATCTTCGGCCAGATCGTAGCGGGTAATCTCGGTATTATTATCGGCGTTAACCACCCGGATATAGGCATTGCCGACTTGGCCGAAGTTTTGCTTACGCTGGTCAGCCTCGTGGATGGTGACGGTGAAGGCAATCTTCTGCACTTCGGCAGGCACCTTGGTTAAATCTACCTTGATGACTTCATCGTCACCCTCACCCGCACCGGTCAGGTTATCGCCCGTATGCTCTACCGAGCCACAGGTTGATTTCAACTGGTTATAGAAAATGAAATCCGCCTCTGAGCGCACCTTGCCGTCAGCGCTTAACATGAATGCTGAGGCATCCAAGTCGAAAGGAGCACCATCAGTGGCGCGGGCATCCCAACCTAACCCAATCAACACCTTGGAAAGGCCTGGAGCTTCTTTACTCAGGGACAGCCGGCCGCCTTTATTGAGAGAAATAGCCATAGAGTTCATCCTCCGCTTTGTTGCTGATTTCTTCGTTATGGATGCAGAATCCGGGATTGAAGGTTCCTGAACACGGTCCCGGGATGCGTTCAGGTCAGGTCGAAATCCTTTGGATTCAGATTCAGTTCAGCACAAATCTTGCGCACGATCGCTTTCTCGTTATCGTCGAAGTTGCCATCGGCAGCGCCAATCGCGCAGCAGACCCGCACCATCAACCGTGCCTCGTCCGATTTGTCCTTGACCTTGGCGACGGCTTGCAAGGCGCTGGCCTGACCGATTTGATAGTCAAATTCGAACTGTTTAGCGTATTTGTCGAAGATAGTGATCACTTCCTCGGTGCTAAAGGCCGATAGCACTTCGGAGTTTCGCAGAAAGCCCATCATTTTTTGCTTTTCCTCGGCGCGAACCACGCCATCGGCATGTGCCACTAGCGCGCAACCGGCGACCACCGCTTCCAGAAAGCTCTTGTTACGGAGTTTGGTAACTTCCGTTTTCAGGTTAGCGGAGACTTCGCTATAACGTTGTTTCAACCATTCAAGGGCCATGCTGTATTCCTCCAGTTTGGAAGTTTTGAGAAAAATGCGGACAGAAATCAGTCCTTGGAACCCGCCACCCAGCGCAGGCCAAAGCCGTAGGCTTCATCGAGAAAGCGGTGGTCCAGGAAATATTCGACCAGTTTAGTGACCTTGATATTACCTCTTTCGTTCTCCAGCATCGCCAGCGCGCACATGCGCTGATCGTTGCGGTGGCTATCAAGACGGATTTCCAAGGTGGGTTGGCCTGGCGTTTGAATCGTCACCACGGCGTCTGTCTCCGCCCAGTTGGGAGCGCCTTCATAAATCAGGGCAAAAATCACCACCCGATCCAGTTGCTCCCACTGGCGACCATTGATGTGCAGGAATTCGCCCTGCGCGCTGGCGCCGCTGCGATCATCGCCCATGAGCTGAATATAGGGCGGCTGTTGCAGACTACCAAAACTATTGCCCAACGCCTGCACCGCGCCGGCCCGGCCATCGCGCAGCTTGAACAAGCAACCCAGATCGAGATCGATCTTGCGGCCACCGGTCAGCCGGCCAAAAAAACCCTTGCCACCGCCGCTGCCTTGATTCCAGTTAAGGTTGATCACCAGGTCTTCAAAGCCCTGGCTTTTCTTCTCCAGGGAAATGCTGCTGCCTTTTTTCTCCAGCGTTATTTTTTCTAGCTGGACCGGCTTGGCAGGAGTAGCCGGTGGTGATGGGGCAGCAGCGGGACGCGGCGGGGTGGCGGGTGATGCGGGCGAAACCGGAGCTGCTGCGGAATCATCGGCGACATCCACCCCGTATTGCCGGGCCAGCGGCTCCAACCCGCCGACGAAACCTTGGCCGACTGCCCGGAATTTCCATTCGTTATTGCGCAGGTAAAACTCGCCAACGATTAGCGCTGTTTCCGGCATCATCTTGGTCGTCAGTGGAAAGGTCGCCAGCGATGCTTGATGGCTTGCATTGCGGATATCGGCTCGCACCTGGCTGAGCTGGCCAAAAGATTGGCTGCGTTGTTGTCCTTGGTCGATAGTCAGGGCAATGATAATCCGCTCGACGCCAGGCGGGAGTTTGGCAAAAGTGACAGTAAACATCCGGCCGTCTTCGGCCCGTTGGATGCCGCCGCCGGGCAACGTCAACTGATTGTAGAAGATGAAATCGCCGTCGCTGCGCACTTTGCCTTGCGTGTTCAAAGCAAAGGCGCTGGAATCAAGGATCAGCGGCGTGCCGGCAGGTTCCCAGCTCAGGACGATGTTGACCGCAGCGGGCGCCGGGCTGTGCTTGGTAATCGAGAAATTCTGACCAGGCTGCAATTCCATAATCCTGTCCCTAGCGAGTCTTACAGATAAGGCTGAAGCGCCGGCAACAGATCATGGAAGGTGCGCCCCTCGGCTTGCTCGCCGATTGCCTGCATCTTCCATTCATTGTTGTGGCGATATAGCTTGGTCATAATGAGACCGGTGTGATGGCCGCCTTCCAACGACAAATCGAAACGGGCGATTCCGCTGCTGGTTGCATCGTCGACTAACCTACAGAAAGCGTTGGGAATTCCAGCAAAGCCTTCGCCGCTGAAACTGTTGACGGTGAAGATCAGTGCTTGCACGGATGCAGGCACCCGGCCTAGATCGATAGTGATCCGTTCATTATCGGCGCCGGCCTCCCCGCCTCCGGAACGGTCATCACCGCTGTGGCGAATGGACCCGCAGCGGCTTTCCAATTGTCGAAACCACACAGTGTCTACGAGGTTACCACTCGTGTCGAACAGCAAACAGGAGGCATCCAGATCGACGGATTCTTGACGTGTGCCGCCGCCAAAGCCCAGGAAGCCCTTACTCTGGACCTGCTTCATGCCCCAGCCCAGACCCATGACAACCCGGCTCAGGCCGCGTCCTGCTTCTTTTTCCAGGCTAATGCGCTGGCCTTTCTGTAAATTGATGGCCATTCAAATGTCCTCGCAATGGTGGGATGAATATCGAAGAGGCTGCAAGTTACCCATAAACTTTATAGCACTCTATGTTAGATACCGGTTATGACGAATTACTTGGTTGTCCAATAACTCGCTAGATCAAGAACAGGTTGCATAATGGAGTAGCATAATCTGAGCCGGGTCGACGCCGTTAACCCGGCCCCTATTCTGAATCGCAAAACATTACAGCAAAGTGGATGGTGACTAATCAGGAAATTTCAAGAGAACCCCATTCAGGTTTACTGGAGGCAGTTATGCGTAAGACTGTGCTGCTGTGGTCAGCAGTGATACTGGTGAGTCTAGTTCAGACTGCGGTTTCACAAGAACCGGCGGTCAATAAATGGCAGGATGAAAAAGGTGTTTGGCATTACGGTCAAACCCGGCCGGCATCACCCGGCGCAGCCACCAATACTGCTGCCGATGCCTATCGCCGTGGTGATTTTACGACAGCGTTTCAAGAGTATATGACGTGGGCCAAGCAAGGCGATCCGAGTGCCCAAAATATGATCGGCCTCATGTACTTGCGTGGGCATGGCGTCGTACGCAATCAGCGCACCGCGACCGAATGGTTGCGGCGAGCGGCCCTACAGGGTAATGCTGACGCCCAATTTCACTTGGGGATGTTGTATGCCAACGACCCGAGTATCGCCCCCAGCGAGCGTGAGGCGTCATTCTGGCTGATGCGCTCCGCAGAGCGCGGCAATCCCGAGGCACAGTACGTGCTGGCCACTCAGTACGCGACCGGCAAGGGCATAACGCAGGATGATGTCCAGGCGGTTACGTGGTATCTCAAAGCAGCGGAACAAAATCATGCCGCCGCCCAATTTGAATTAGGAAATTTTTACGCCAGTGGCCGTGGTGTTTCCCGTAATGATAAAGAGGCAGTGCGTTGGTATCAGCAAGCGGCCCAGCAAGGCAATGTGAATGCGCAATTCAATCTCGGCGCCATGTTTGCCACGGGCCGTGGCGTTGTGGCAATCAGTGATGACGAGGCAGCGCATTGGTACCGTAAAGCCGCTGAGCAGAATCATGCCGAGGCGCAATACAATCTAGCAGTGCGTTATTTGAGCGGTCGCGGCGTACCTGACAACCCTGGAGAGGCGTTCCGCTGGATGCGCAAAGCAGCCGAGCAAGGATTAGATGTGGCCGAGGTTAATGTCGGACGCCTGTATGCCGAGGGTCATGGCGTGGCCCGTAACGATACAGAAGCGGTGCGTTGGTACCAGAAAGCTGCGGACCGCAATATTCCGCTGGCGCAATACTACCTGGGGCGGATGTATGTAGAGGGACGAGGGGTGCCCCGTGATGAACGGCAAGCCCTGCTCTGGTTCCGCCGGGCCGCTGACCAGGATCTGCCTTTGGCGCAACTGGAGCTCGCGGAGGGCTACCTGAACGGTCGCGGCGTCGTTCTGGATGAAGCCAAAGGGATTCAGTTGATGGACCGGGCCGCCGCCGGCGGTAATGTTGAAGCCCAATTCCGCTTAGCGGGGCGCTATCTGACCGGACGCGGAGTCTCGCGTAACGAACAATTGGGGCTAAACTGGCTGAATAAGGCGGCTGCACAAGGGCATATCGAGGCGCAATATCAATTAGGCGCTTTTTATGCTGCAAAAGGCCAGGATGGACAGAACGAACAGATGGCGGTGGAGTGGTATCGCAAAGCGGCAGAGCAAGGTCATGTTCCCAGTCAGGCGCAACTGGCCAAGATGTACACGCAAGGCAGTGGCGTGTCGCAGGATGAACGACAGGCCTTGCAATGGTTCCGGCAGGCTGCGCAACAGGGCAATGCGGAATCGCAATTCAATCTGGGGGTGTTTTACGCCAATGGCCGGGGAACGCCGCCAGATGACACGCAGGCGGTGGTCTGGCTGCGTAAAGCCGCCGAACAAGGTTTAGCTGCCGCCCAATTGAATCTGGGATTGATGTATGCGGATGGCCGGGGCGGATTACCAAAGAGCGAGCGCCAGGCTGCCGAATGGTACCGGAAGGCCGCCGGACAGAATGTACCGCTGGCTCAAGTATTGCTAGGATTGCTGTATGCGACCGGGCGCGGGGTGCCCCGCGATGACTCGCAAGCGTTCGCCTGGTTCGAAAAAGCGGCCAACAATCACCTGCCCTTGGCGCAATACGGGCTAGGGATGCTGTACAGCAATGGCCGTGGCGTAAAAGCCGACTGGATCAAGGCGCATCTCTGGCTGGATCTGGCGGTATCCGGCGGCTATGTAGGAGCCACTCAACCGCTGGACATGGTGGCCAGCCGGTTGAGCCAAACCGAATTGGCAGAAGCCCGCCACTTGGCACAGCAATGGCGGATGTCTGAAACCCGGAATTGAAGGAGCGGGAACACACCTGTCAGTGGACCTTACGGTCGGGATCCAGCAAATGCTGGCCTAGATTCCGGACAAACTCATCCAGCCGCGTGGATTCCGTATGCATGCGTTCGTTCATCTCCCGCAAGGCAGTGGACATTTGGTAGCTACGAAACAGCAGTTTTTCCAGATCATCGGTCTGCCAGAGCTGATCGGAATTGATCTCCGGCCCATTGTCGCTCAACGACACCGCACACCACTCAGGAATCCGATAGAGCAGTACCGATTCCCGGTCACTGGCTAGGCAGAGAGTGACCCCCACTTCGTATTTGCGCAGTACTTCTACCACTTCATCGAGACAGTGTTGCATTTCCACGCTGGGTCGTTCGCCGGTTTGTGGAACATCATCCTCGCTCAAGACGGATGGTTCTTTGTCTACCCTGTTCATGAAACTTGCCTCCTGTCATCGGGATCGGATGGTTTAACGCGGTGACAGGCTCCTTTAGTGGTTCATCCCGAATATGCTTATTCCCATGCACAACCTGCCGCGGCTCAGTATAAACGTTTTCCGCTGTTCACTGGCGCTCTTGCTGCTTAATTTGGCATTGACCTTTCAGAACCGCTGGCCGACCCCCGGAGTACGCGGTGTACTGGAATTCTCTCTCGATCTGATCGTATTGCTCCTAGCGCTGACCTTGCTCGTCGCCTGGCGAGGGCCGCTGGGCCGCTGGGGCCGGGGTCTGTTGCTCGGTGGTTTCATCATCCTGGTTTTGGGGCGGTATATCGATGTCACCATGCCCGCGTTGATGGGGCGTTCCATCCATTTGTACTGGGACAGCCAACATATCCCCCGGGTTGCAGCGATGTTTCTAGACAGCGTGACGGCTTGGCAATTGGCATTGGGCAGTCTGGCGTTGCTGGTCATGCTGGGAATCATGGTTGCGATGCTACGCTGGGCGCTGGATACAGTCCTGATGACACTGGATCAACCGGTTGGGCGCTGGATTCTCGGGGGGATCGCTGCGGTATTGCTGGCATCCTATGGCGCGGGCCGGTTGAATGTGCGCCTGCCCACTGAACATCGGTTTGCGTTGCCGGTCGCCTCGATGCTCATCGAGCAAATCCAGTTGGCGCTGGAAGCGACCGTATTACGCAATCAAGGGCGCATCGCTGCGCAACCACCGCTATTGAATTCGAATTTAAGCGGGCTAAAAGGCGGCGATCTGCTGGTGATGTTCTTTGAATCTTATGGGGCGCTGGTCTTCGACGATCCCCGCTTTGCTAAGCCGCTAGCCGGTGATTTCGCCGCATTGGAACAGACATTGGAACAGGCAGGCTGGCGGACGGCCTCGGCACGGGTGGAATCGAGTACTTTTGGCGGTCTCTCCTGGCTGGCGCATTCGAGCCTGCTATCCGGATTGCGCATCGCGGATCAAGGCGACTACCGTGAATTGCTGGCCACTGACCGGTCGACCTTGGTCCAGTCTTTTGCCGCTGCCGGTTACCGGACCGTGGCGGTCATGCCGGGTTTGCGTTATCCGTGGCCGGAAGGGCAATTTTACCGGTTCGCCGAAATTTATAATGCGGAACGCCTGGATTATCACGGTCCTGCCTATGGCTGGTGGGCGATTCCCGATCAGTACAGCCTGTACCGGATTCACCGGCTTGAACTGGAACCGGCGATGAATCGCACGCCACGTTTCGTGTTCTTCCCCACCATCAACAGCCACGCGCCCTTTGCGCCCTTGCCGCCGTATCAGCCGGATTGGCGCGCTTTCGATGCGCCCGCCCATGCGGTGGCGGTATCCGGGCCGGTAGAATTGAATGAACGATTGGATGGCGAAGCACTGGCGGCCGCCTATATCCAAAGCGTTCGCTACAACCTCGCTATGGTAGGCGGTTATCTGCGCCAATACGCGCCAGCGAGCGCCTTGTTAGTCGTGCTGGGCGATCACCAGCCGCCAGCCATCGTCGGCGGCCGGGAGATTTCCTGGCAGATCCCGGTTCATCTGTTTTCGCGCGATCCGGCGTTACTGGAGCGCTTTATGGCGAACGGATTCCAGCCGGGGATGCAACCGGGACCTACCGCGCTGGGCGGGATTGAACGGGTTGGGCCGTTGTTGCTGGAAGCATTGGATCAGAGGGCGGTGAAGCCAGCGCCACATTAAGCTTTATCTGCGTTTCCAGGCAAGGCCGGACAGATTCCATGTTCATTACTGAAGTTGATGCGATCAGGCTCACCGAGTAGCGGGGGCAATCCCGCACTTGATCCAATTACCCTGGACGCCAAGGATCAAGCCGACAGACGATTCTGCCGCCACAACCAAGCTATATCCACCGCAAAGGACAGCGCCAGTAGCCCTAATGCCGCGGCGGCCAACACGGTTGACTTCGGGGGAATGAGTGGCGGCGTCAGGCACAGCACCAGCACCACAGTTTGGATCACGCACACGGTTTGCCGGCGCCGGCGTGGCGGCAGCGGCTGATTTAACCAAGGCAGCGCGTAGCCCAGCAGGACAAAGCCATAACGCAATGCCCCGGATAAGATGACCCAGACCCCGGCTTTGCCGGATTGCCAGACCAGCACCGTCAGGATCAGAATAAAAAAAGCATCCACTTCCATATCGAAGCGGGCGCCAAAGAGACTCTGCGTACCATGCCGGCGCGCCAGCCAGCCATCCAGTCCATCGAGAATTAAGGCGGCTATGGCCAACGCTGTCATGATCCAGGCCAATGCAGGCGTCAATGCGGGTTGACCCATCAGTCCGGCAAACAGGGCGGTGATGCCAGCGCGCAATAAGGTGACGGTATTGGCTGCACCAAAACAGGTCAATGGCTGATGTTGGGGTAGAAACTGCGCCAGGATTAGTAGCTGTCCAATAAAGGCCGTGAGCGATTGAGCAACATAGCCCATGGGCATTTTAAAAGTCTGGGTAATGATGAGCGCGATGCAGGTCAGCAGCAATAGCACGGCAACAATATTCAACAGCGCGCTCACCCGCAATGGCCGAAGCGAGGTTTCCGTAGCGTGGGTCACCGGGATGGAATCAATGGCTGTTTCAGGAAGGTGTCAAGTCTTTTGGTTGAATCGCTTCCAGCCGCAAAAGTACTTGACGCAATTCACTCAATCCGCCAGGCAGGTTCTGGTGAAGAATCCTGTCCAGCAAAGGTTCCTGCATTTGAATTCCAGCCTGTTCGATTTCATCAATCAACTCAGAAAGATGCACTTCATAGCGCCGCCAGTCCGCGGCGAGTTGCCGGATTTGTTCTGCCGCCTTAGCGGAAGAGTGCAAATCAATGCTCTCGCCAAGACTGGCACGCAACTCGACCACTTCTCTTCCGAATTGATGGCTCAGATCATCCACAAGGTGTACGGGTTGCTCTATAGTGCCAGGCACCCGGCTACGCAAGATATCGCCGGCGCTCATCAGCACCGTGAGAGGCGTTGCTAAGGCATGGAGCAGGGAATGGACCGTCGCTGCAAAATTTGCCATATGGGTTCTCTCTATTGCGTCTTTACATTACTAACTCATTTTAAGGCATCTTAAGACGAATGCCGTTCCAAAAACCTTGGAGAGCAGTCATCAACAATGAGAACCGATGATATGCCCGCCCACGCATTCTGGCTGGTTGCGCCCGGCCGCGGCGAAATTCGCAGTGAGCGATTGCCGTTGCCCGGCCCCGATGAGGTGCAGGTGCGGACACTGTACACGGCGATCAGCCGCGGCACTGAGAGTCTGGTATTTCGTGGCGAAGTGCCGCCTAGCCAATACCCGGTGATGCGTGCCCCCTTCCAGCAAGGCGAATTCCCGGCGCCAGTGAAATACGGTTATAGCAACGTCGGCATCGTTGAGGCCGGTGTACCCGCTTGCCTCGGAAAGACTGTATTTTGTCTCTATCCCCATCAAGACCGTTATGTGGTCCCGGCAGCAGCCGTCACGCCGGTATCCGGCTCGGTTCCGGCGGGACGGGCCGTACTGGCCGCTAATCTGGAAACCGCGCTCAATGTGCTTTGGGATGCCGGACCTCGATTGGGCGACCGGATCACGGTCATCGGCGCTGGCGTGGTCGGATGCCTGACCGCCCGGCTGGCAGGACGGCTGCCAGGATGCGCGGTGCAACTGGTGGACATTGATCCTAATAAGGCGCTCATCGCCGAACAACTGGGCGTTCGTTTCGCCCTGCCAACGCAGGCGGAAAGCCAGCAGGATGTGATCATTCATGCCAGCGGCGCACCCGCCGGACTGGCCACCGCATTGGGTTTGGCCGGTTTCGAGGCCACCGTTGTGGAAGCAAGCTGGTTCGGGATCAAAGCCGTCAGCTTGCCTCTCGGCGAGGATTTCCACGCCAAACGGCTGAACCTGCGCAGTTCCCAGGTTGGCCATATCGCCACGGCCCAACGCAGCCGCTGGACTTATCGACGGCGCATGACAACCATCATGGAATTGCTGGAAGATCCGGTGTTGGATAGATTAATCAGCGGTGAAAGTCCATTTACAGCATTGCCGGAAGTGATGAGTGCGCTAAGCCAGAATCCGTCAGGCGTATTGTGCCACCGTATTGATTACCGCCCGGTAGAACTTGTGCAATGATTTCAACCGGATCATCCAAAATCCTCAACCCGAGGTCCTGCTATGTACACTGTTTGCGTCCGTGACCATTTGATGATTGCCCACAGCTTTCGCGGAGAGACGTTTGGTTCCGCTCAGCGAATGCATGGGGCCACCTACGTCGTCGATCTGGAACTACGCCGTCCTGACCTTGATCCCGATGGGGTGGTAGTGGATATTGGCCGGCTGAGTGACAGTCTCCATGCAGTGCTGGAGGCGCTGAATTACCGCAATCTCGACGAAATCCCCGAATTTTCGGGCCGTAATACGACGACCGAGTTTCTAGCCCGGGAGATTTTTGACCGGATTGCGGTACAGATCGAGGAGGGACAACTAGGATCAAACGCCACGGGCCTGAGTTCCATGCGCGTTACCTTGCATGAATCGCATATTGCCTGGGCGTCTTATGAGGGGCTTCTGCCTTGAACCAGGCGTATTTCCTGATCCCCGGCGATCCTGACCGGCGCACCGGCGGCACGATCTACGATCGGCGCATCATGGCCGGGCTGGCCGCATTGGGCTGGTCCGTCACGCTTCAGCGCCTCGACGCCACATTCCCCGCACCGGCCCAAGCGGCGCTAGCCGAAGCGCATGATGTGCTGTCTGGGTTGCCAGAGAAGGCATTGGTGATCATTGACGGGCTGGCGCTGGGGGCTATGCCAGAAGCCGCCGCCGCCCACCGCGGCCGGTTGCGCCTGGTTGGACTGGTGCATCACCCGCTGGCGCTGGAAACCGGGCTGGATGAGCCGGAACGTCAGCGCTTATACGCCAGTGAGCGCGAGGCGCTGCGCCACGTGCGCCACGTGATCGTGACCAGTCCCAGCACCGCACAGGCGCTGGCCAGCTATGGCGTTGCAGCGGAACGCTGCACGGTAGTATCGCCCGGCGTTGACCCTGCCCCGCTAGCGGCCGGTTCAAACTGTGGTGAATGGGTCTGGTTGTGCGCGGCCACCCTGACTCCCCGCAAAGGCCACGCTGTTCTGTTCCGGGCACTGGCCCGGCTGCGGGATCGGAGGTGGCGGTTACGTTGCGCCGGCGGCAACACGCAGGACCCGGCCTTTGCCGCTGATTTGCGGACGCTCGCCGGCGAATTGGATTTGTCTGGCCATATCGAGTGGTTAGGAGAGCTGGAGACAGCGGCGTTGGATGCGGCGTATCAACAAGCCGATGGATTTGTGCTGCCGTCTTTTCATGAAGGGTATGGGATGGTGCTGGCCGAAGCGCTCGCCCGAGGCTTACCCATCATCAGCACAACTGCCGGCGCGATTCCCAGTACCGTACCGCCGGATGCTAGATTATTGGTTCCGCCCGGCGACGAGACGGCGCTGGCCGAAGCACTGTTACGATTCATGGACGAGCCGGCGTTGCGGGAACAATTGGCCGCTGGGGCCCGTGCGGCGCGTCAGACCTTGCCTAACTGGCCAACAGTCAGCGCCCGTTTCGCCAGGGTGCTGGAAGCGGTGTTAGCGGAATGAGCGGTTTTTCCGCCGAGTGGCTGGCGTTGCGTGAACCGGTGGACGCTGCGTCGCGCAACGGGGAGCTAACCACCCAGCTACTCAACTGGCGGCAACAATTCAATACGCTTTCGGTATTGGATTTAGCGAGCGGGACGGGGGCGAATGCCCGATTTCTGGCGCCAATGCTGGGTGGCGAGCAGCATTGGCGATTGATCGATCACGATCCAAAACTGTTGGCACAGAGTGCTCGCTTGCCACTCACCGCGTGCTGGCGGATCGAGCGGCATTGTCTGGACCTGGTTAGTGCCAAGGAGTCGCTGGATTTTCAGAATATCCACCTGGTCACGGCTTCCGCCTTGATTGACTTGGTATCGGCAGAGTGGCTGGAATGGTTAGCTCAGCATTGCCGGAAAGCGCAAGCGGCCATTTTTATCGCTCTCAGCTATGATGGGGTCCTCGTGTGGGACCCGGCGCTGAAAGACGATGAGAGAGTGCGCGCATGGGTGAATCGCCACCAGCAGACGAACAAGGGTTTTGGCCCGGCGCTCGGGCCGCTAGCTGCTCCCGAATTTAAGACGATGCTGGAGCGCCTGAACTATCGAGCCGAATTACGCCCTAGTCCCTGGCAGTTAGGCCCTGAGCAGATAGCCATGCAGACGGCCTTGTTGAAAGGCTGGGTGGAAGCGGCCCGCGAGATTGCGCCCGGCTCGACGCATTGGCTGAATGAATGGGCCGCGCAGCGGCGTAGCTTAATCGAACAACAGGATTCGCGGTTGACCGTGGGACATTGGGATTTGTTTGCTCAACCCTGAGCAAAGGTCCGAGACAGCTTCATCGATCCATCAGGCAGGACCATTGAGCACAGCCGCCAGCAGCCGGGCGGTTACATCGACGACGGGAATCACCCGGTCATAAGCCATCCGCGTTGGGCCAATAACACCCAGCACGCCCAGCACATGCCCTTCCACGCTGTAAGGGGCAGTGACCACGCTGCAACCTTCCAGCACCTCAAAGCCGGATTCCTCGCCGACGAAGATTTGCACACCCTCGGCATGCAGGCATTGATCGAACAGGTGCAGTAAATCACGTTTGTGGTTGAAGGCTTCGAACAACTGCCGTAGTTTGTCGAGATCGGACAGGTCGGTATATTGCATCAGATGGGTCTGGCCAGCCACCACATAATCCTCGCTATCCGGTGCTGCCTCAAAGGTTTGCTCGGCCATGTCCATGACGGTCTGCATCAAGTGGTCGAGGCTGTCGCGGGCCTCGCGCAGTTCCCCAAGCAACGCTTCCCGTACCTGCTGGATATCCTGACCGGCAAACTGGGCATTCAAATAGTTTGCGGCTTGTTGCAGTTCTCCAGCGTTATAGAGCCGGCGAGTTTGAATGATGCGGTTCTGCACCTCTTGAGTATTCAGCACCAGGATGACCAGCACCCGTTTCTCAGAGAGCGGCAAAAATTCCACATGACGCAAAGTCACCACATTACGGCGAGGCAGCATAACAATCCCCGCCAACTGAGTAACCCCAGACAGTAGATTTGAAACCGACCGCGCCAATTCAGCATTACTCTGCGCCGGCTGACCAATATGCCGGCGCAGGATTTCCACTTCTTGATGATCCAGGGGCCGAAGACGCAACAACGCATCAATAAAGAACCGGTAACCTCGGGCTGTCGGTACCCGGCCAGCAGAGGTGTGCGGGGCGGACAGATAACCGAGTTCCTCGAGATCTGCCATTACGTTACGAACCGTGGCCGGACTCAAATCCAGGCCAGCATCACGCGCCAAGGTCCGCGATCCGACAGGCTGGCCATCGCGGATGTAACGTTCGACCAGTGCCCTCAACAAATGCTGGGTGCGTTCGTTAAGCGCGGGATAGCCCGCTGGCATAGATTCCATGCTGTGCATCTTGGGATTTCCCATGGCTGGCATTCCAAGGCGTGGATTGCCAATAACTTGATAATAAATATACCAAACTTCGATGCCAAAAAGCAGGCTTTATGGCAATAATCAATTGAAATAAAAAGATAATATTACTCATAAAACAACCCAATATTCTACTGAGATAGGGATATTATTTACCCAAAATCCAATCGTTCCGCCACCGCTGCATGCAAGGTTTCAAACGCTTGATGGTATTCATACGCGATGATCTGCCGTTCAAGAAGTTCGGTCTTCTCGCCAAGGCCCGCGCGCAACAGCAATGCAGCTTCCCGGAAAACCTCATTCGCTCGCATATCGTCTTCGGCCAGCAGGGTTGCAAGGTGGGTTGTGACGCGCTGCAATTGCGCCTCATCGATGTCCTCCGGCTCACCACTGCCCTGATCAACCTTCTGACCGGCATCAAGGCCAGGAATAGCAGAGAGATCATTCATCCCCTGCGAGCCGCCGCACGTAACAGCATCCGATGGTCCTGGCAACCATTTAAGCAGCGTAGTAAATAATGTCGCCACATCGACTGGCTTGGCAATATGATCATTCATACCGGCTTCCAGGCAGCGCAAGCGATCTTCGATGAAGGCGCTGGCTGTCATCGCCAAAATCGGCGTGGCTTGCCGATGGGGCAGACGGCGGATGATACGGGTCGCTTCAAGACCATCCATCACGGGCATCTGCACGTCCATCAAGATCAGCGCATAACTGGTCTCTTTGACCCGCTCCACCGCTTCCGCGCCGTTAACCGCCAGATCGACGGCAAAACCTACTCGTTCCAATAATGCAAGAGCGACTTCTTGATTAACGGCATTATCTTCAACCAGCAGCAAGCGAGTGCCTGAATAGTGATGGCGTAGAATGTGTTTTGCATCGGGAATGTGCGCATGGCCCGTGGTTTCGTCCAATCGCTGGAGCATCTCCAACCGGGGTATCATGGTTTGATGGCTCTTGCCAAGACGCACACTGAACCAGAAGGTGCTACCCGCACCCATCTGGCTGTTCACCCCCATCTCCCCACCCATCATTTGTACCAGCCGCTGGCTAATAGCAAGCCCCAATCCCGTCCCCCCATATTGGCGAGTCGTTGAGCTATCCGCTTGTTCGAATGCTTCGAAGATCCGTGTTTGAAGCTCTGACGCAATACCCACGCCGGTATCGCTCACCTCGAAACGCACCCGTAAATCCGCAGTCGTGTTTTCGACCACAACGACACGAATGACAATACTCCCCTGCTCAGTAAATTTGACGGCGTTGCTGGTAAAGTTGAGCAACACCTGACGCAGGCGCAAAGGATCGCCATGCAACGATCGTGGCAATGCAGGATCGATCTCTTGCAACAAGCACAGACCCTTGGCTGCCGCCTTTTCGCCAACCTGGATGAAAACCTGATCCACCAACAACTTCAGCCCGAAGTCAACCGGCTCCAAGACCACCTTGCCTGCCTCAATCTTAGAGAGATCAAGGATATTGTTAATGAGGGATAATAAATGCTGTGCAGCGCTCGATACTTTGCGCAACATCTCTAATTGCTGGCTCTTATCGATGGCCGCACATTGGAGCAGGTGAGTAAATCCAAGGATAGCGTTCAAGGGCGTACGAATCTCATGGCTCATGTTGGCCAGGAAGGCGCTCTTCGCATGACTGGCTTCCTCAGCCTGTTCGGTGCGGTGCTGCAACTGCTCATTAAGCTTTTCAAGCTCCTGTTGAGCCTGCTTGATGTTTGTGATGTCAGTGACCAAAACAAAGAATCCCTGCACACACCCATCCACGATATCCGGAATGTACTGGGTCCAGGTGTGACCGGTCGAGCCATCCGCCTTGGTCAAGACCCGCTCGAAATGCTGTTGCTCGCCGTTTAGAGCAGCCCGGATGTACGACTCATTCTGGCGAAACAGTTTCTCTCCCATGAGATCCTGAATATGCAACCCTAGAATTGCCTCTGGCGGCCTGCCAACCCAGGGCAGGTAAGCCGCATTGGCGAAGCGGCAGCGCAATTCATGGTCCCAGTACCCCACCAAGCCCGGCAGATGATCCGTTACGGTTCGAATGAATTTCTCCCGTTCGGCCAAAATGCGGTTAGCCTTTTGAAGCTGACCGGTGCGCTCGTTGACCAGCTCTTCCAGATGATGGCGATAACGATCGAGTTCTTGACCGATCCGTTTGCGTTCGGTGATATCTTCCTTGATCACGAGATAATGAGTAATTTGGCCATCGGACTGGCGCACTGGCGAGATATAGGCAAACTCGATGTAGGTCTCGCCATTCTTACGCCGGTTGACGAATTCGCCCTTCCAAGTTTTTTCCTGCTTGAGGGTTTCCCAAAGGCCGGCATCCGTTGCTTGAGAGTGGTCAGCGTGCAAGACACAGAGAGTCTTGCCGATCACCTCATCGCGGTGATAGCCGCTACTCTGGCAAAAGGCTTCGTTGACATATTCGATATGGGTATCGAGGTCAGTAATAACGATACTGCTAGGACTCTGTTCCACCGCCATGGACAGCTTGTGCAACTGATCTTCTGCCCGCTTGCGTTCGGTGATGTCGAGCACCGCACCGATAAGCCCACGAATATCACCCTTGATATTGGTAAAGGTGGCCTTGTGGAAAATCACATTGTGAATTGCGCCACGGGCATCTTTAACTTGTGATTCGTAGACCTGCGAACCGGTAGGCCGCGTAAGGAGCTCCATATCTTTAGCATGGTAGATCGTCGCTAATTCCCGGGGAGCGATATCGAACACGCTTTTACCGATGAGATCTTCAGGTGTCTGGCCAAAGAACTCTTCGAAAGCTTTATTGAAGCCAAGATAACGGCCTTCAGTATCCTTATAAAAGATAGGTACAGGAACCGCATTCAACAGCATGTCTAGAAATGCACTGTTTTCTCGTAAGGTATTCTCAGTTCGCTTACATTCTGTTACATCTTGGATGAAGCCATGCCAGAGAATACTGCCGTCCGTTTCCAGTTGCGGCATCGAACGGCCCTCGATCCAGATTTCACCCTTGCATGGATGGTAAAACCGGAATTCATGATGCCAAAGTGTCAAATGACGAGCTGATTCGGCAATGCTGGCATGGATGTGGGCCAGATCGTCTGGATGGATGCGGGTAAAGAGAGGAGTCGCATCCTGTGCCACGTCTTCAAGGCGCAACCCGTATAGATCCTCAATAGCAGGGCTGGCATAGGGCATGCTAACGCTACCATCCACACGCATCCGGAACGAACAGATCAAACCCGGTACCATAGCGGCAATCCTGGCGATTTGGTCTTGCAAAACAGACTGCTCATGCCTAGCCGTGATGTCGCGAGCGATACCCAGTATCCCTATCAGATTTCCTTCGGTATCCTGCATCGGCGTTTTGATGGTCTCCAGGAGCACGCGGCGGCCATCATCGATGAAGGTCACCCATTCTTCATTAGTGCTTGATTTTCCAGCAACCATCGCCTCCTGATCCTTCTGGCGGAAAAGATTGGCCAGATCAATGTCGACAAAGTCATAATCTGTTTTCCCGACAATGTCGGCTTCCTTCGCGCCGTAGAGACACTCGAAGACCGGGTTGCAGGCAAGATAAACACCCTCTGGATCTTTTAGCCAGACCAAATCAGGAATGGTCTGAATCAGCGTGCGCAACCGGCTACGTTCATCGGCTAATTGTTGCAGGGTTTGCAGTTTCTTGGCCTGCTCGTGGTGCTGAAGCAGGAACAGTTGCAGTTTATGCTGCTGGTAAATAGAAAAGGTAGCGACTGCGCAGGTTAACAGCAGCATTATTGCGCCAGTCAGGGCAATCCAAAAAGCATTCTGCTCTACCAAAAGAGTCATGCCGCCCAGCACTGTTGCAATGGAAGCAATGGCCAGTAGCAGCAAAGGCAACATCGACAGCCAAAGGCTGACACGGGGAAGATGATTGCCGAATGAATCCTGGCGCGAAATCTCAGGAAGCATGATGGCTTGTTTCAATAAACCCGTTCAAGCGCAGCTTCTGCCGCGCGACACAGGGGTTCCACCGGTAAAATACCCATTCAGCTCGCAGGCTCATTGTCTCTATAGCGCTTGGCAATAGCTTGAAATTGATCAAAGATTGCCAGGAAGGCGTCCGCCACATCCGGATCGAATTGGCTACCGCGGCTGGCGGCGATGATTTCGAGGGCTTGTTCGAACGGCATCTGTGGCTTATAGACACGCCGGTTGATGAGGGCATCAAACACGTCCGCCAAGGCCATCAGCCGTGCTGAAACGGGGATCGCTTCGCCGGCGAGGCCATCCGGGTAGCCGCTACCATCCCATTTTTCGTGGTGCCAGCGGGTAATTTCCTTGGCCAGCATTAAAAATTTCACCGGTTTTTCGGCATCACGCTCAGCCTGTTCGATGGCCTCGCTGCCAAGCTGGGCATGGGTTTTCATGACTGTCCATTCTTCCGAAGTCAGCTTGCCTGGCTTGAGCAAGATGTGATCGGGAATACCGACCTTGCCGATGTCATGCAATGGAGCAGACCGCGCCATCAGATCAATGGTGTGATCGCTGAGGAAGGCAGAAAACCGAGGGTGCGATTGCAATTGTTTGGCCAGGACTCGCACATATTCCTGGGTTCGGCGTAAATGATTACCGGTTTCTGGGTCGCGGACCTCAGCGAGACGCGCCAAGGCATGGATGCTCACCTCCTGGACCAGGAGATTTTCGCTCAACCGGCGATTGACCTCGGCTTCCAGGAACGCATTCTGGTCTTTGAGCCAGTCACGCGCCTGCTTGAGTTCCAGATGTGTTCGAATGCGAGCCAGTACAATAGCTGGCTGCAAGGGTTTGGTGATGTAGTCGACTGCACCGCAATCAAGACCACGCTGTTCGTCTTCGGCGGTATCTAATGCGGTGACGAAAATCACCGGAATATCCTGGGTAGAGGCATCCTTGCGTAAGCGCTCCAAAACGGCATAGCCATCCATTTCAGGCATCATTACGTCGAGCAGGATCAAGTCCGGCTTCGGCTCGGATGCTGCAATCTGCAAAGCGCGCGGACCAGAAACAGCCGCGCGCACCCGGTAGCTGGGTTGCAGCAACTTGCCTAGCACCGTGAGATTTTCCGGCATATCATCAACAATAAGGATTGTATGCTGAAAATCTTGCGTTATGAATTTCTCTACCATTACGTCCCCTCGAATCTGTGCAGCCGCTTAGCCTCGTTTCAAATCGGTCTTGAAAACATTGACCGCGCCGGTAAGGACATTTGATTGAACAATCAATGAGTTGGCTGCGATAGTAATTCTTTCAGCGAAGGCCGCGTTTTCTTGCGTCGTCCGGTCAATCTGCATCGCCGCTTCGTTGACTTGGCCAATACCGCTGGCCTGCTCACGGGTCGCCTGGTGGATTTCAGTCATGATCGCCGATACCCGCTTGACGGCTGCCACGACTTCTTCCATGGTCTTGCTCGCCTCTCCGGAAAGTTGCGTACCGGATTGAACGGTGCTCAGCGAGTCGGAAATCAGACCCTTGATTTCTTTTGCAGCAATCGCAGTTTTCTGTGCCAGATTCCGTACTTCCGCAGCAACGACAGCAAATCCTCGGCCCTGCTCTCCCGCCCGAGCCGCTTCAACGGCCGCATTCAGCGCCAGGATATTGGTTTGGAAGGCGATATCATCGATCACGCCGATGATGGCGGCGATCTTGGTCGAACTGGCATTGATATCCATCATATTGGTCGCTACACGGCCAACCACTTCGCCGCTCTGCTCGGCGACCGCCGAAGCCGATAGCGTTATCTGATTCGCCTGTTGGGCTAAGTCAGCGGTTTGCTGCACGGTAGCGTGGAGCTGCTCCATACTGGCGGCGGTCTCTTCAAGGCTGGATGCTTGGGACTCCGTCCGGGCAGATAGTTCGCTGATACCGCCGGTAATTTGTTCAATCTCAGCCTGGATATCCAAGGCCTGGGTACGGACATCCCCAACAAGCCCCAGCAGGTTAACATTGGTCTGGTTAAGAACTCTTAGAATTCGTCCGAGTTCATCACTGCGAGAGACATTGACACGACCGCCCAGATCCCCGCTGGCGATGCGCCGGGCAGCATCCAGAATGACTTTTAGAGGCCGGACCACTGAAATGGACAGCCAGACCCCCATCACACCCGCCAGCGCTAAACTGACCGCCCCTGTCACCAGCAATCGCATTCCGTCGAAGCCAGCGTCCGGCGAACCGGCGCCCCATCCAAGCGCCTCGACAGCTTCGACCCCGATGATGGCGAATGCCATGACCAGCACGGCGATCCAGATCTTGGCGGTGATGCCAATAGAGCGCCAGAAAGCCAGCTTGCTCAGCAATCCCTTGCGAACGACAATGCCGTTGCGGATCTCATGGCGGCTCTGACCCGCACGCATTGCCTGATAGAGCTTAGTAGCTGCGGCAATTTCTTCACGGCTAGGCTTGACGCGAACGGACATGTAGCCGACCGGCTCGTTATTTTCGATCAGAGGCGTCACATTGGCCTTGACCCAATAATAATCGCCATTCTTACAGCGGTTTTTGACTAACGCGGTCCATGACCGGCCCGACTGAATCGTTTGCCACAAATCCGCGAAAGCCTCTGGCGGCATATCAGGATGGCGTACGAGGTTATGCGGCGCGCCCATCAATTCCTCCTCAGAGAAACCACTGATCTCGACAAAAGCAGGATTGGCATAAGTAATCCGGCTTTTGAGATCAGTCGTGGAAACCAGAGTAGCATTCTCTTCAAGCGAATGCTCTATATTAGTAACAGGCAAATTAGCGCGCATAGTTTTTGATCCGGTGATTTGATTTTCAGGAAACCTCAAAATGACTCAAGGGGCGATTTTTACAGCCATTTCAAACACGCTTAGAAGACATTCCAGGATACTGACAGATGATCTGGCTAGCTAACCTATAAGGCATAACACGTTGATCGTGTCTTGGGTATTTATATATTAGCTATTTACCAGGTAAATTCAGACTCTTTCTATAACAACTGAAGAAATGAAAATTAATGTCTGAAAATCAACATATTAATACATAAAAATTCACCTGTAGAGGTTTTGAAAGTCATCTACAGAAAATCCCATAAAATAAATTTAATACTATCGTATCACCATTAATACAAACTTACAAAAACAACTGTATTGTCAAAAAAAACTAACATTAGAGTCAATAGCACATTGCTTGAGATAATCCGATACTTGGTACTCCTTCATCTAAAATGATAAGTTATTTGTCTCTACCACATCAGTAAGGAATCATGTTCTCCACTCCGGTCTTCCACACTATCGGCCTGATCGGCAAATTCGGCGATCCCAATGTTGCCGGTACCCTCCATCAGATTGCTGCCCATCTGCGGCGGCGCCAGTTGCGCGTGCTGCTCGATGATATTTCAGCCCGGCTCATTCCTAACCATGGCTTAGAAGTCGCTAGCCGGGAAGTGATTGGCGAACAATGCGATCTGGCGATCGTCATGGGCGGCGATGGCACTATGCTGAACGCCGCCCGCTCACTGGTCGATTACGAAACACCGATTCTGGGTATTAATCTAGGCCGGTTGGGCTTTCTAGCCGACGTATCGCCCGGAGAGCTTCCGCATCGGCTCGATGAGGTGCTGAACGGCGAATTCCGCGAAGCGCGCCGCTTGTTGCTGCACGCCCAAGTACTGCACAACGGCCAAGTCACTGGCGAGGCCGATGCACTGAATGACGTGGTAGTTCATAAATGTGAAGTGGCGCGAATGATCGAGGTGGACACCTTTCTCGACAACCGTTTTCTCAATGCCTACCATGCTGATGGGTTAATTATCTCTACGCCGACAGGCTCGACAGCCTACGCGCTGGCCAGTGGCGGGCCGATTATCTACCCTGGCCTGGAAGCCGTGGTGTTAGTGCCGATCTGCCCGCACACTTTGACCCATCGGCCCATCGTGGTCAGCGCCGACAGCAGTATCGAAGTGGTACTCAATGCAGCCACCACAACCCAGTCCCAGATTACCTGTGACGGACAGATCAGTCTGGCTATTGAACCTGGCGACCGGGTTGTAATTCGCAAAAAAGCACACAAGGTGAAACTGCTTCATCCGGTGAACCACGATTATTTTAAGCTGCTGCGGGCTAAGCTACGCTGGGGCCTCAGTCCGGAAGCTTCGCCCTTTATCTAACTAAACTGTCATGCTGACCCAGTTACGCATTCGCGATTTCGCCATCGTCGGGGAATTGGAACTGGAATTGGCCGCTGGCATGACTGCGGTCACCGGGGAAACCGGCGCTGGCAAATCGATTCTGGTCGACGCCATCGGTCTGCTATTGGGCGGCCGGGCCGATAGCAGCACTATTCGCCACGGCGCGGAACGCGCTGATATCAGCGCGGTGTTCGATCTCGATGCCCTGCCAGCAGCGCGGACCTGGCTGACCGAACGCGACCTGGACAGCAACCAAGAATGCCACCTACGACGGGTGGTGGCCCGCAATGGCCGTTCGCGCAACTACATCAATGGCGTTCCCCAACCGGCACAGGCGTTGCGGGAACTGGGTGAGCGGTTAGTGGACATCCACGGGCAGCATGAGCACCAATCATTGCTGCGGCGTGAAGCGCAGCGGCAATTGCTGGACGATTATGCAGGCAACCAAACGCTTGTCATGGATTTGGCGGAGCGCTACCGGAGCTGGAGCCGGCTGCGGCAGGAATGGCGCGATCTGCGCCAGGCCAGTAACGAACGCGATGCCCGATTGAACATCCTGCGTTATCACCTGCGAGAGCTAGCGGCGCTCAATCTGGCTGAAGGGGAGGTTGTGGAGCTCGAAAGCGAGCAGAAGCGGCTGGCTCATGCGAGCCAATTGCTGGAAACCGGTCAGTGCCTGTTGGCCTGGCTGAATGAGAATGATGAGAACACCGTCGCCGGCCGGCTGCATCAGAGTTTGCGTGAACTGGATGTGCTAAACCGGCTGGATGCCCGGCTGACGCCAGTGGGCGAGCTGCTGAACGCTGCGCTGATTCAGGTGCAAGAAGCCAGCAGTGAATTGCGCAGCTATGTGCAGACGCTGGATCTCGATCCTGGGCATCTCGCCCAGGTTGACCAGCGGCTAACCGCTGCTTATCAGTTAGCACGCAAGCATCGGGTGGATGCGGGGGAGCTACCGGCGTTGCGGGCACGATTTGAAGCGGAACTGGACGGACTGGAACACAGCGAGACCCGGCTTGATGAGCTGCAACAGGCGGCGAAAACCGCGCGGGCAGCTTATCAGGCGTGCGCCGGACCGCTGAGCGAACGGCGGACGGCGGCGGCGAGGGAACTGAGTGAACGGGTTTCGCAGGCACTGGCCGGACTAGGAATGCCCGGAGGGCATTTTAGCATTGCGTTAGAGCGGTTGGAGAAACCGGCCGCCGGTGGACTGGAAACCGCGGAGTTTCTGGTCAGCGCCAATCCGGGACAACCATTGCGGCCATTGTCCAAAGTCGCATCCGGGGGTGAATTATCGCGCATCAGCTTGGCCATTCAGGTCATTGCCGCCCGCGCTGCCCGCATTCCAACATTAATCTTTGACGAAGTCGATACCGGTATCGGCGGCGGCGTGGCGGAAGTGGTCGGCCGGCAGTTACGGACTTTGGGTAGCAACCGGCAAGTATTGTGTGTAACGCATCTGCCACAGGTCGCAGCGCAGGCGCATCAGCAGCTGAAGGTGGAAAAACGCACGGATGGTGAAACGACGCATACCGGGGTGCAAATGCTGGAGACCGGGGAACGCATCGCGGAAATCGCCCGGATGTTGGGCGGACTTGAATTAACAGCCAATACCCTGGCCCATGCACAAGAAATGGTGGAAAAAGCCGCGTTATCGGCGAGGGACGGAGAACTCTGATGAACTGGCAAGAGGTCTGCGCTGATTCGCATCCGCGAAAAGCAGACCCATCGCCAGTTTCCATTCTTCTAAAATTAATTGCATGGACCCGCAAACCGAGGATTCCGCTATGCCCCTCAAAAACTCCGCTACTTATTACGGCCCGGTCACCCGCTTTCTACATTGGTCAGTTTTTATCCTGTTCATCTGGCAATATCTCAGTGCTGCAATCATGACCCATCTGGCGAGAGATCAGACGTTGCTGGCGCTGATGCAGGGCGACTTCTACAACTGGCATAAGTCCATCGGATTGATGCTGCTGGTGCTGGCATTGGCGCGGCTGATCTGGCGCAAGACCACACCTCTACCTGATTGGGCACCGGTCCTGTCCCCCGCGGAGCGGGTATTTTCCCACTGGAATGAAGTTCGATTGTACTGGTGCATGTTCCTGCTGCCCCTCAGTGGCTATCTATTCGTTATGGCTGGCGGTTTCGGGGTTAAGCTGTTTGGTCTCTACGATTTGCCCAACCCCATCGGCAAGCAAGGCGGGCTGGCCGCCACCATGATGGCGGCGCACATTGTCCTCAGCTACGCCGCCGTGGTGTTCATCGCTTGGCACGTCAGCATCGGTCTCCAACACCACTGGCTTGAGAAAGATGGCTTTCTAAACCGGATGCTGCCATTTCGGCGGCCTTGACCTTACCAAACCGGTAATGTGATACGCCCCATTCCTCGCCGTTACGGTAACCAAACAGTTCAGCACCGGCCATGAAAAATATCCGCCAGCGTTGAAACCAGCGTTCTGCTTGGTCAGGACCATAGGCTTCCCGGAATAGCGCCAGAATCTCTTCCCGATACCGATCCTGATGAGTCAGCCACGCGTCCAAAGTGCGCTGATAGTGGCAGCCATTGAAATGCCAATCCTCCTCCAACTGGAGATCACCCCGGAAGCGCGGCAGTAAATCCCGCGAAGGCATCAGCCCGCCGGTGAAGAAGTAGCGCCCTATCCCGTTATCCTTGCCCCCCACCTCGAAGAGATAGGCCAGATGGCGCTGCGTGAAGATATGCACGAACAGCTTGCCACCCGGCTTTAGCCAAGCGTGAATACGCCCCATCAATTCCTGACAGTTATGCATGTGTTCGAACATCTCCACCGACAGCACCCGATCGAAATGCCGGTCAGTGTAAAATTTGTTCATATTGGCGGTAATCACCCGCACGTTATCAAAACCCCGTTCCCGGCAGCGCGCCTCAATAAACTCCCGTTGCGAGTTAGAGTTCGATACAGCGACGATTCGCGAATCGGGATAAAACTCTGCCAGCCATAAGGTCAGCGACCCCCAACCACATCCTAGTTCCAGAATATCTTGATCAAAATCCAGTTCCGCCCGTTCGCAGGTCAACGCCAGCATCGCCGCTTCCGCCGTTTCCAAGTCTTTCACTTCCTCGGGCCACCAGCAGGCACTGTATTTCAATCGCGGCCCCAGGATCTTCTGGAAAAAGCCGGCGGGTAGCTCGTAATGGTGCTGGTTCGTCGAAGCCGTATATGAGGCAATGGGACTATTACGCAATTCTGCTTCCAATCGGGTCAGCATTACATCATGCGTCTGATCATCGCCAACAGTATTGCCCATCTGCTGCAATCGTTTATCCAGCAACCGGCGGATGCCACTCCGGATTAACCAGCCGGGAAGAGAACCTCGCTCCATGAGATCAATGGCCCTCTTGAACATCAAGCATCCTCCTTACTGCCATTGATCTCCCATTTAGGGAACCAAGGAATAAAGGCACTGGGTGCAGCGCCGGTACGGCGATAGACTGGCCAGCGTCTGTTGTTCGGTATACTCAACCCTGTCTCTCCCAGGTAGAATTGATGATTCTAGTGTCTGCCATACACCATTGAATCACCCGGACACCGCCAGCACCCAGCCAGCGAGAAAAAAGTCAAACCTCTTCATGCTACCCTCTTCTCTGTTGTTGGAGAGGGTTAGGGCGGGAGGTAGATTGACGCCGATAAATGCACTTCCCGCCGCTGCTGTGGTCTTGTTGAAAAGCCCCTTCCATCGCCTCGGAAATTTCCATGCTGCGTTTTGTCGTCATTGTTTGCGGAATCCTGCTTGGCCTGTTGGCAACAGCCATTCTAATCGCCAGCAATCACAACCACATACTGGCTGGATTGCGCTATGTCATCGCTGACCCCTGGGGAATCGTCACTCTGATTGACTTAGGGATTGGCTTGCTTTTCATCGCCGTTTGGTTGTGGCTGGTAGAGCCCGTTCGCTGGCGAGCGGTCGCGTGGATCATAGCGTTGTTCTTGCTGGGCAATGTAGTGACGTTGGCTTATTTACTGTGCCGGACGTGCCAGGTCCGGCATTGGCCGGAACTGTTTCTGCCATCCCGTTCCAGCGACCGGCGATAATCAGCAATGGCGGCATGATCCCGGCAGCGGCTAGCAGACTGGCCAGTGGATTTGCCAGGCAATGCCAGGCGATTTCCATCGATGGAAACTCGCATATCACGCCGGTTTCTAGCAGAGGATTCGAACAAACATATAAGGTGCAAGTGACAGTAGATAAGCCATCTTGCTGATCGTAAGCGCGCACGCCACCTAAAGCGTAATGACAAGCAGGAAATCAAACCGGCGCTGGAGGAATTCAGCGCCGATATTGTGGCGGGTCGAGGAATGTTCTCCAAACTTGGCGGGCATCGGTTCGACGAATACTGGATGAATTACAAGAAAATAACAGCTCAAGACAGTAAAGGCAGCACAAAGAAAATCTCTACGCTAAGGGCGTTTGTTGAATATAAGAACGAAGATATGTCGCTGGCTGTCGAAAAAAGGAACCGCGAAGAATGAGCTTAAAGATAGGCGTTCCTCCTATCAAATCCCAAGGGATAAAAACCAAGCTAATTCCTTGGATAAGGAGCATTACCCCATCGAATTTCAAGGGAAATTGGATTGAACCTTTTATGGGAACAGGCGCAGTTGCTTTCAACATTGCACCCTACCGCGCAGTGCTTTGCGACACCAATCCACACCTAGTAAATTTCTATTCTGCAATTGCAAGAGGCGAGATCACGCCCGATGTAGTCAATGCCTACCTCATCAAGGAAGGGGCGTCCCTATTGGAGAAAGGGGAAGATCACTACTACTTGATCCGAGACAGGTTTAATGCCGAGCACTCCCCATTAGATTTTTTGTTTGTGAATCGTGCAGGTTTCAATGGAATGATTCGCTTTAATAGAAAGGGTGGTTTTAACACCCCATTTTGCAGAAAGCCCAATCGTTTTGCTCAAGCCTATGTAACAAAAATTACTAACCAAGTAGCTTGGGTTTCAAAAATAATTAAGACTAAAAATTTTTCATTCAAATGCCAGGGCTTTGAGGAAACAATATCGCAGGCCAGCAAGAATGATATTCTCTACTGCGATCCTCCGTATATTGATAGGCATGCCGGCTATTACAACGGATGGGATGGCGGCCACGAAAATAGCCTTTTTGAATGCCTAACCGATTTCCAGGGTAAATTCATATTGTCCACTTGGCACCACAATGACTACCGCGAGAATGAATACATAAAATCGATATGGGCGAATTTCTCTATCCTCACTAGAGAACACTTTTACCACGTTGGCGGAAAAGAAAAAAATAGAAACCCAATGTTTGAAGCGCTAGTTATCAACTTCACTCTCTTGCCCAGAGAAATCGAAGTAATCCGCCCAGCGCAATTCGCGCTTTTGGGGTAACATGCCAAATACAGTTCGGTATAACAAGCCGTTCCAGCGGACTCCGCAAAGTCTGCGCTTTTGCTCCGCTGCTGCCCCATTGGGCCACGCGAAAGAAGGTACTCGCGTTGTCTAACACCGGAAAACCAAAGGACTGATTCCCTGCTAAGCGCTACGGCTGAGGTTGGGGTCCACACCCGCCGCATGGCAAGGCTGAGCCACTCTCATGGCATACCTAGCACTGGCACTGGTATTGGGTGGCAGCCCGCGCATTCAAGCCAAGGGCGGTAGCGTCATCTACATCGCTTACGTCTTGATTCTCACTGTCGCCCTTATCACCATCTGCTATTCTCTTTGCAGCATCGTCAAACGGCTCTTTCGATCGCCGGTTCAATTATGGTGGACCTTGCCACTCAACTTGGCGTATGGGTATCAATAGCACAAGATGGTATAGGCCGCATCTACAATCCACGACTGGCGCTCCGCGAGCGCCTGAACCGTCCCATTAAGCGCAAAGACATCATCATGCATTGGCTGATTTTCAAATACCTCACCACAGCAGCCATTGTTGTGCTGATCTCAGAAGTTGCGAAGCGAACCGATAAGGTTGGCAGCCTTATTGCGGCGCTACCTACGATTACGGTGCTTACGCTCATTTGGCTTTACATCGAAAATCAGCCAGAAGCAAAAATTGCCAGTCAAGCGTATTACACGTTTTGGTATGTGCTACCAACACTACCTATGTTTCTTGTGTTCCCGGTAATATTGCCTCGTATGGGTTTCTGGCCTTCATTGGGCCTAAGTGCTTTGCTTACGATGGTCTGTTTCACAACCTTGGCGTTGGTTGTAAAACGGTGGGGCATCGAATTGTTTTAGGGCGCTTAACCGGGTATTGGACAAACGATATGACAGCAAACGCAGAATTCACTATCTCAATTCCCGAAGGGAAGGACTACGTGCTCACTATCTTCCACGTTCTCATGACAAGCGAGATGACCGTCCGGTATCTTTCAGAAGTCAACCGCTTGGGAGAGACCTCACCTCGCCCGCCTTCCTTTTTGACGCTCGCAGAGCGCCTGACATGCGGGATACACTAGAGACTATGAGATCCACAAGAGCGTTAGAAGTGTCGAGATATGCGTAAAGTTGAATTTGTTAGTTTCAATCATATAGATCCAGAAGAGTTAATGATTGTTATCAATGAGGACTCATTGAGAACGCACCTAATTGATCATGCATATTTTGACGTCATCACGATTAGAGAATGGATGGAAGGTAAAGTTAAAACGGATTCTTTACCTGGGTGTCGTATTCGAGCTGTTTTTATAGGCGGCCAACTAGCAGGCTGGTGCGGAATTCAACCGGATGAAAATGGTTTTGAGTTGGCGATTGTTATATCTAAGAAATTCTGGGGCTATGGTATATCAATATTTAAAACATTAATGGGTTGGGCCAACGAATTTGGGCATAAAGACATATTATTTCACTTGCTTGAAAGCAGGCCTCAATATAAGGCGCTAAAAAAAATAGCCAGCAACGTTTATAAAACTAAGTTAGCAGGCCGGAATTTTACAACGTACCATATTTCAATCGATAAATAGTGCATAGAAAAACGTCTAACGGGCGGTCAAATACATTCCGCCACCTGGGCAATTGATAAGTGGCCCCGCTCCCGAACCGCTAGCATTTTACGAAGAAAATCAAGTGAGTCATTCATTTTTTATGGTAATCAAATCTATTTGGTTCTGCTATAGATTGATAACCATTTTATGCATCCACTTACCGCCTATCGCGCTCCAGCCCACCGCCACAGTGAAATTATCGGACCGCTGAAAGGCGGGTGAGCTAGCGCGGAATAAAGCATTGCGTTACCAGCATCGTGATGCTGACCTGCACCCTGGAGATGAATCCTTACCCGCATCAGCAGGCAGCGCTTCAGCACGGGAATTTGTGCAACACTTGGGCTGCAACAGCACAAGCCGATAGCCTTGATGCAATTTAGGCTGGTAATGATCAGGCCAGTTTAAAAAACTCTAACAGTTCTTGAAGCTCTAGCGCCTGACTGCGCAAAGATTGACAGGCGGCAGATGCCTGCTCGACCAGCGCAGCGTTTTGTTGCGTGACTTGCTCCATCTGTAAAACAGCCGTATTAACTTGCCCAATACCAGATGCTTGTTCTTGGCTAGCTAAGGCAATCTCGGCGACAATGTTGCTGACTTTCTTGACCGCTGCGACAATCCCCTGAAGCGTCTGGCCAGAATGCTCAACGAGTTTGCTGCCGTCTTTCACCTTAGCAACGCTATCGGTAATGAGACTCTTAATTTCTTTGGCTGCATCGGCGCTGCGTTGCGCAAGTTTTCGAACTTCGGCCGCGACGACAGCAAAGCCCCGGCCTTGTTCACCCGCGCGAGCAGCTTCAACCGCCGCGTTTAAAGCCAATAGATTGGTCTGAAAAGCAATTTCATCGATAACGCCAATGATGTTGACGATCTTGCTGCTGCTGGTATGGATAGCGTTCATGGCGGCTACGGCCTGGTCAACCACTTGCCCGCCTTGCTCGGCTTGCGAACGGGCCGCCGCCGCTAACTGATTAGCTTGCTCCGCGTTGTCAGCGCTTCGCTTTACAGTCGAAATTAATTCTTCCATGCTGGCGGCGGTTTCTTCTAGGGCCGCCGCCTCTTCCGAAGTCCGCTGGGCTAAATCCTCCTTCCCTTGAGCAATTTCACAACTGCCATTTTCAACGATCTCAGCTGCTTGTTTGATTTTTCTTAGTACTTTGATCAATTCTTCCTGAGTAGCGGCCAACGACATTAACAATTGACTCACCTCATCGCTGCCTGTGACAGTAATAACACTATTAAGCTGGCCCGCTGCAATAGCCTTGGAGACCGTTTTGGCCCGTTGCAACGCTTTAATGATAGCGCGGACGATCGTATAGGCCAGACCCGACGCTAGCAGCACACAGAACAAGATTCCTATTATTATTTCGTTATTCTTATAATTTAATTCAACAATACGCTGTTGCAACAATTCCAGTAGCATCGAGCTGGTTGCATCATAGAGGCTGAATCCAGCCACGATTACGCGCGTACCTGCATCAAAAACCTCGCTTGCGGTAAATGAAGCATCAATCTGTTGTTCGCTGTTAACGATATGTTGCTCGACAAAAGCAAGAAAATCCCGTGCAGGCGTGATGAAGGATTCCTGTTGATTTCCCAAAGCTGATTTGAGGGCTGCATTGTGCTTGAATGCCTGATCCAAACTGTTCTGTATACCTTCTTGCATAATTTGCGAGCGGGCGATTAATTTTGAGAGTTGTGCTCTTTCATGTTCGGTAATTTGACGGCGCGCAACGATGCCAGCCGATATACCTCGTAATTGCCCTATATCCTCGACAACCATTGGCAATCGGCTAACAATACAATCCATTAGGAAATAACTATCAGGTTCAGGGTCCAAGATTAGATTGGAATTGACACCCACATCAAGTGTCAAATTAATCAGTCGCTTAATTAGCGCCGTGTGCTGCAAAAAGCTTTCCTTGGCAGACAAATTAAGAGCATCAGCATGAAATTTCTGCCATTCGGCTTTAATGCTTTGCCATTGACCAGTACTGTTCAGAACAGTGCCGTATCGGGCATCAATAGTGTCTATCAATTTAATATCATTTGTAATTTGTTTTTGTTTGATCAGAATATTTTCTCGAAATGAGGTATCTCCATTGAGATACGCATTACTTATGCCGCGATGTTCAGCCGTATGCTGCAATAGCATACGTACCGGTTGCAGATACTCTACTCCCTGGATCTCCTTGTGAGAGAAACTGAGTGCCATGTTCATTTCTGTAATCAGCAAATAGGTCAGCAAAAAAATTGGCATGCTTAACACCAGCCCAACAAATGTTAATTTTTGCCATATCTTCATCGCATTAAAAATGTTTATCATGTTGAATCTCCAAGCTTTCATAAATCATGTGCGATATTTTCAAATTAATGATAGCAGTGTGTATAGAAGCGTAAGCTTGTGTCCAAAATAAAGCATAGTCAATCTTGCAAATAAGACAGCGGTTCAAGTTAAAACTAATGATAAATTTATGTGTTATAAAAAAAACAATAAAAATGTTGTTTTAAAATTACACCTCTGAGGAGGCGTAAGAAGAGAGTAAAGAGAAGGGAAAAAGATGTGTTAGATCATTGTTAAGGTTGAAATAGACTGTTCCAGACCGCTAACGCTCAGCATGAGCGCCAATTCCAAAACTGAAATCCAGCCACGGAAGTATCTTCACAACGTGATCGAACAGGATCATCGAGCGATCAAAAGGATCATTCGGCCCATGCCCGGCTTTCAAACATTCGTTTCCGCTTGCTCAATACAGGCTTTATGCGCCAAAATTCACAGAAATTTCCTAGTAGCGTAGGCTGGGGTGACGAAAGCGGGCATTGTCCACCCTGTGCCTTACCAGGTTCGCTTCGCGGTAATCAAATGAACTTTCACGGTAACAACTTCCGTTATCGTGGAATAAAAATTGAGTGTTAGCGGTTTAAGAAAAAACCGCGCCGGACTGAACAACGGAGATCGCTGGCACATCGCCAGCAGGCGCTTCTGCGGTCATCGTCACAGCGCCCGGCCCATAAATAGTTTGGGCCGACATCCAGGACCACCACTTCGCTATTGACAGGTGCGGGCGTAGCAAACAATTGGACCCAATGCTCCAGCTATAAATCGCAGTTCCCTGGCCCGCAGCACTGGCGCACGTTTGATCTGAACGAAGCGGCTGCTTTGCTCAAGATGAGTCTCGAAGCCTTGGGTAACAGGTGAAGGGGCACGACCGCCGCGTGCAAACTGGGAAAGCGCTTTTACAGCCCCAAACGGAAAAATGAGTACTTCTATCTGCTGAGACGGCCGGCCGGGCGGCGGCTCAGAAATACCACGATACGCTAAAAGCGTGGCTATAAGGCGAGGTCAAGCTGGGCGACCGCCCACGCCATATCTGGGATGATGCGGTAGCAGTGCAGTGGCTCAAGGAGACAACACACAAAGCCTGACACTAGGGCGATATCGGCAAGCTGCTCTACACCACCCAAAACCCAGAGCGGTTAAGCGATGCAAGCTTTTGATTGGTGGCCAGGGACGGAATCGAACCATCGACACGCGGATTTTCAGTCCGCTGCTCTACCAACTGAGCTACCTGGCCAAAATTGGCGGGATGCAAAACAGACGCGCATTTAAGCAGTTCCCGCCTCTAGCGTCAAGATCCTCACGCTTTTGACGGCACATAGCCTTCCGGCGGCGCTGCTCCCTGCCCAAAGAAGAATTGTTCCATCTGCTCTTCCAGAAACTGTCGAGCTTTTGGCTCGAACGGCGTCAGCCGATACTCATTAATGAGCATGGTCTGTTGTTTTAACCATTGTTGCCAGGCGGCCTTGGAGACGTTTTCGAAAATTCGCTTGCCCAGTTCACCTGGATAAGGCTGCCGATCCAAACCTTCGGCTTCGACACCAAGCTTGATGCATTTCACCATTCGCGCCATTTGTTCATCCCTATCTATACAATTTTGTTAACCAATACCGCTAGCAGCCGCCTAACCGGTGCAGCCATCCCACGGCTGGCGGAGTAACCCTCGTTATACCAGACAAAACCTTCCTCTTCCATGACGATACTACTTGGTTCCGCTACCATGACCGGCACCGGGGTAATATCCAGATGAAAATGGCTGAAGCCATGCCGCATCACCCCCCACGGCGGTTCAACGGTTACTGTCAACCCTAGCCGCTCACGGCACCAGTCAGCCACGTCAACCCCTATCGGACATTCGGGAAAACTCCACAGCCCACCCCAGATGCCAGCGGGTGGCCGGCGTTCCAGCAACACCTCATTATTATCTGTCCGCACCAGTAGCATCTGAATCGCTCGTACTGGTAGCTCCCGGCGCGGTTTTGGCGCCGGAAAATCTGCCTGCCGTTTTTGAGCAAAGGCAACACAATCTTCGACCAATGGACAAATCTCACAGTGTGGCTGGTGTGGTATGCACACGATTGCCCCAAGATCCATCACGGCCTGGGTGTAATCTGCAATTCGTTGCACTGGCATAAAGTGCTCCGCCAGCTCCCACAGCGCGGCCTGTACTCTCGACTGACCCGGCCAGCCGTCCACAGCCTTAAACCGCGCTAGCAGCCGCTTGACGTTGCCATCAAGAATTGGCTGCCGCTGTCCTGCCGCCAAGGCTAGAATGGCGCCAGCCGTTGAGCGGCCAATGCCAGGTAATTCTTGAAGAGCTGCAATATCCAGCGGCATCTGGCTATCATATCGTTCGTGCAGGATCTGCGCTGCCTGGTGCAGATAGCGGGCGCGGGCGTAATAGCCCAACCCCGCCCATAGCCGCAGCACTTCATCCTGTTCAGCGTCCGCCAATGCGCGGATATCCGGGAATCGGACCATGAACCGTTCATAATAAGGAATCACCGTTGCTACCTGGGTCTGCTGGAGCATGATCTCCGACACCCAAACCCGGTACGGTGTGGGATTCTCCTTCCAGGGTAACTGCTTGCGCCCATGAGCGTCGAACCAGTCCAACACCCGCTGGCTGAATTTCATTGGATCCATTGACGTTGTTTTTCCAGAGAAGGATTTGATATGGCGCGTATTTTGATTGCTGGCTGCGGCGATGTGGGCACAACCCTCGGACAGATATTGCACACCACAGGACATCAGGTCTGGGGTCTGAAACGTGACCCTGCCGGTCTACCATCTGGCATTCAGATGATCGTAGCCGATCTGACCGACCCAAAAACCCTGACCACCCTTCCTCCGGATTTGGATTTTGTGGTTTACAGCGCCGCCGCCGCCGGCTTCAGCGAAGCCCAGTACCAAGCGGCTTACGTGGCCGGGGTTAGCCACCTGCTAGAAGCGCTGCGTCAGACAGGTCAGCAACCGAAACGGCTGCTGTTCACCTCAAGCACTTCGGTTTATGCCCAGCACCAGGGGGAGCGGGTCGATGAAAACTCACCGGCAGAGGCGGAGGGTTTCACCGGCCGCTGTATCCGTCAAGGAGAACAGCGAATGTGGACCAGCGGCTGGCCAGCAGTAGCCGTCCGCTTTGGCGGTATCTACGGCCCAGGCCGCACCCGGTTGATCGACAGTGTCCGTGATGGCACCGCCACCTGTCCCGAAAGTCCACCGGTTTACACCAATCGCATCCATCGCGATGACTGCGCCCGGGTGCTGGAGCATCTGCTGCAACGATCTGAACCAGATAAACTTTATATTGCAGTGGACGACGATCCGGCACCATTGAACGAAATCCTGGACTGGCTGGCTTCGCAACTGGGGGTACCGAAACCACGGCGGGTTATGCAACCACCGTCCAAACCTGGGGCTGAAACCCGCCGCGACCCGGCTATGCGCATGCGAGCGAGTAAGCGCTGTTGCAACACCCGGCTACGCGCCACCGGTTTTCAGTTTCGCTATCCCAGCTATCAGCATGGGTATGCTGCGCTCTTGGAAGGTTCCAGACAAAAGGCCAATCCGGCGCCTGACGCCTAAAATCCCGCATTCGCAAAATCGTAACTCATCTCGCGATAGGGGTGTTGCAGGAAAAAACCCTGAATCAGATCGACGCCCAGCGACCACAACACCGGCATAGACTGGACATCCTCGACGCCACCCACGATGGTGGCGGCGCCCAACGCCTCCAAGTGGTGCACCAGCTCCTTCAGTTGACTCTGTTTCTTGGGATCCTTGGCTAGATTATTGACGAAGTACATATCCAGCTTGACATAATCAGCGCCCAAATTTTTGAGCAGGGTCAGCGAGTCAGCGCCTCGGCCAAAACGGTCCAGACAAAAGCCGCAACCCAGCAGTTTGATGCCGCTGAGGAACGTGAACATGTCACGCAGGCTGCGTTCGGCCGTCGATTCAGCCACCTCAAACACAATGCGTTGCGCCTCAACGCCGGTTTCCTCCAGCCTTTCACGCAACCAAGCACCAAGAGTCCTATCCTGCAAGGTAACCGGTAAAATCTTGATGAATAAAGTGGTTGCAGTCTGTCGCTGCTGAAGCATTTCCAAGGTTTGCTGAATGACCCAGCGATCCAGCGCCAAACCCAATTCGTGATTATGAACCACGCCAAATACACTACCAGACACCAGTTCTTGCCCTTGGCTATCGCGCAGGCGCAGCAACACTTCATAACGTTCATTGGCATCGCCACGCATACTAGCAACCGGCTGAAATACCAGCCAAAGCCATTCATGATCAATAATCTCATGGACCTGATTCAGCACCCGCACTCGAGAAGAAACTTCGTGATCACGCTTTGCTTCTGGGGCAATATTCTGCTGGAAATAAATGCGTTCTCCCTTGGCTTCCCGCGCTAGCCCACAGGCCGAATCCGCACGTTGGATCAGCATCAGATAATCCTGAGTACGGTCATTAGTTACGGCTATGCCGATGCTGGTGCGCAACAGCAACGCCTGATCGCCGACTTTGTAGAACCCGGTTTCCAGCGTGTCCCGGATGCGGCGGGCCAATTTGAGCGGCGCCTCGCCAAACAGATTCGGCGCCAAGACCGTGAAAATAGCATCACTGAATCGTGCTGCCGGTTGCTCGGCAATCAGCACCTGCCGTAACCGGTTGGCCGCTTGCCCCACAACCTCATCGGCGGTTGCCACTCCAGCCGAATCCCGGATAGACCGCAGATTGTCCAGCATAATGAAAAACACCGTGATTGTTTGCAGGCGTAACCCCATCGCCTCCAACTCCCGCTCCATGAGCACCATGAAACGCCGGCGATTGTAGAGACCGCTAACCGCATCATTATCACTCAATAGACTCAGCTTAACCCGCATGGCCCGCGCCCGGCGTAGCCGTTGTTTGACCTCCCAGCACAGGTAGCTGATAGGCACCGGTTTGGTCAGTAGACTCGCGCCGGGCACCTCCAGATTCATCAGGTAATGCGTGACATCCGCCGGGAAGCACAGGAGAACCATCGGCAGAATATCGCAGTCCCGATGTTGAGCGATGACTTTGGCCAGCTCCGGTCCGCTAACCTCCTTGAGATCAAGATCAATCAACAATAGATCCGGGCGAAAGCGGTGAATGTCTTGTAACACTTGCAGCGGCTGGATCAATACCCGAGGCGTAATACCTTGATCTTCCAACGCCCCAGCCATCTCCCAAGCCTCCGTCGGCCGGTCGTTGACGATCAGCACCCGGTAATGCCCTTCCGAGGTTTGCGGCAGCAGCAACTCCCGCAGCAAGCTAATTAACTCATCGTTATCAAAGGGTTTGTTGAAATAAGCGGTTCCGCCTGCTTGCACCGCTTCCAGCCGCGCGGCCATGTCGTTGCGCTCAGCAAGAAACAGCACCGGCGAGCGTAAACCAATCTGGGCGTGCAGCCTGGCAACCATTTCCAAGACGGCTTCTGACCCTTCGGGGAAATCCACATCGATGATCACGGCGCCGGGCATCCGTTCGTGCAGCCGGTCCTCGGCTTCGGTCAAATTGGAAATAAGCCGCACTCGATAGCCAAAATCTTCCAGTTTGGCCATTAATAATGGTTTATCGACTTCAGGGACTATCAGGAAAATTTCCGGCTGGACAGCCAGCAAAGGGCGTGTCCGAGGTTCTTCGCTAGCGTTGCTGTCATCCGTGACCAGGACAAAACGCAGCGCATCGATCAGCGCCGTCAGCCGTTGCCGCTCGGATTCGGGGGGCATAGCTCTGGTGGTAGCGCAGCCTCTGACATGGTGTTCCAGCTGCGCCACCAGCTTGAGTAGACGCTCATCACCCCGGTCTTGCGCATTTTTCACCATGTCCTGCGCCAAGCGGGCCAGCATTGTAAACGACTTGGAATTCCACTTGACGTAGTACAGCTTCTGCCACAAATCTTCTATCAACTTCAGGTGATTGACCAACCTGAGACGTTGACTGTCCTCACCTTTTACCTGGCTCATGGCATGGTCTCCTTATCGTTTTTCTGGACGGCTGATCGACTGTGAGATAAAGGCTCAAGGCTCAAGGTCCGGCACCTACCGCTTTTTGCTTTGCATCCTAATGCTCAACCTGACTAACATCACGCACCGCTCCACGGGCTGCACTGGTGGTCATCGCTGCGTAGGCGCGCAGCGCAGGTGAGACGTGGCGTTGCCGGTTGATCGGCTTCCAGGCCGCAATACCTCGGGCCTGCATTGCCGCCCGCCGTTGCTGCAGCAATTCATCACTGACCGCTAGATGGATATGGCGGTTAGGAATATCAATCTCGATGACATCCCCCTCTTCCACCAGCGCGATGGTTCCACCTTCTGCTGCTTCAGGCGAGACATGGCCAATAGACAGACCGGAAGTGCCTCCGGAGAAACGGCCATCAGTGACCAGAGCGCAAACTTTACCCAATCCCTTAGATTTAAGGTAACTGGTTGGATATAACATTTCCTGCATCCCTGGTCCGCCGCGCGGTCCTTCGTAGCGGATCAGCACCACATCACCCGGTTGGATGCGCCCGCTGAGGATAGCCGCAACCGCTTCTTCCTGGCTTTCCATGATCCGGGCTGGCCCCGCAAATCGCAGGTTATCTTCATCGACCCCGGCGGTCTTAACGATACAACCTTCCTCTGCCAAGTTGCCATACAACACGGCCAGGCCACCGTCTTGCGAATAAGCATGCGGTTGGGCGCGAACACAGCCGTTTTCCCGATCCAGATCCAGGCTTGGCCAGCGGCTATCCTGACTGAATGCTTCCTGCGTGGGGATGCCCGCGGGACCGGCAGAGTAGCGAACCCGCGCCTCGTCACAGGAGGCTGACCGGGCAATATCCCAGCGATCCAGTGCCTCAGTCCATGTTTCACTGTGAACGGTGCGCACCCCGCAATGCAGTAACCCCGCACGATCCAATTCACCAAGGATGGCGACAACTCCACCGGCCCGATGGACATCCTCCATGTGATATTTCTGGGTTGCTGGCGCCACCTTGCACAAATTCGGCACCTGCCGCGACAACCGGTCAATATCGCGCATAGTGAATGCCACTTCGCCTTCCTGAGCTGCTGCTAAAAGATGCAGTACGGTGTTGGTCGAACCACCCATGGCCACATCGAGGCTGATGGCATTTTCAAAGGCTTCAAAAGTAGCAATATTGCGCGGCAACACTGAAGCATCGTTCTGTTCGTAGTAACGCTGGGCGAGTTTGACGATGCGCCGTCCAGCTTCGAGGAACAATTCCCGGCGGTCAGCATGTGTCGCCAACAATGAGCCGTTGCCTGGCAGGCTCAGGCCCAGCGCCTCGGTCAGACAGTTCATGGAATTGGCGGTGAACATGCCGGAGCACGATCCGCACGTCGGGCAGGCCGAGCGCTCATAGTCGGCGACAGTAGCGTCATCGATACGATCGTCGGCGGCAGCAACCATGGCATCCACCAGATCCAGCTTATGCGCCGCCAACCGGGTCTTGCCGGCTTCCATCGGCCCGCCAGAGACGAAGATGGCCGGAATATTGAGGCGCATGGCGGCAATCAACATGCCGGGAGTAATCTTGTCGCAGTTGGAAATGCACACCAGAGCGTCGGCACAATGCGCGTTGACCATGTACTCGACGGCATCAGCGATCAGCTCGCGCGAGGGCAACGAGTACAGCATCCCGCCGTGCCCCATAGCGATACCGTCATCCACAGCAATCGTATTGAACTCCTTGGCAATCCCGCCAGCCTGTTCGATTTCCCGTGCGACCAGTTGCCCTAAGTCTTTCAAATGAACATGGCCAGGAACGAATTGGGTGAACGAGTTGGCGATGGCAATGATCGGTTTGCCGAAATCACCGTCCTTGACACCCGTCGCGCGCCACAAAGCGCGGGCGCCGGCCATATTGCGGCCATGAGTGGTCGTGCGGGAACGATAGTCGGGCATGATGGACTCCATGAAAGCTGGGAAGGGGGGCCGGTCAGCGGCAATCAGAAAAGACCACCCAGTTTAGAAAAGATTTTACGGCAATTTTGATAACCGGGGGACGAAACCGCTAGAAGCGGTTCAATAAAATCATCATTTATCTTACAGGGTTCTTCAACTATTCTTGTCGCGCCTGGCAAGCCAGCGGGTAAATTATGCACTAACTACATGATCTATTTACAATGCGCCACGATTATCCTTTTGATCCAACCTACGGTCACGATCTGGCCGCGTTGCTCAGTATCACTGCACCGGAAGAACCTGCAGACTTCGCTGAATTCTGGCGTGATCTCCATACCGCCGCCCGGACGGTGGATGTCGCGCCAGTATTGCGGGAAGTCATCAGCCCACAACCGCAAACTCGCGTGTTCGAAATCGAATTTACTTCCTTGGGTGATGTTCGCATCGGCGGCTGGCTGACCTATTCCCGTAATGAGCCGGTCGAACGTGGTGTCGTAGTCGGTCATGGCTACGGCGGCCGGGAAGGTCCCGATTTCCATTTACCCCTGCCACGGGCCGCGATGATCTTCCCCTGTGCACGCGGTATCTCCCGCAGTGCCTGTACCAAGTTGTCCAGCAATCCCCTTCGGCATGTGCTGCACGGGATTCGCCAGCGCGAAACGTATATCCTCGGTGGTTGTGCCGCGGATACGGTGTGGTGTGCCGCCTCGGCGTTGCTGGAGCGGTTCCCGATAGCGGCGCAGCGTTTAGAGTATCTTGGCATCAGTTTCGCTGGCGGCGTGGGCGCGTTGGCTCTGCCATGGGATGAACGCTTTCACCGTGCCCACCTCAATGTTCCCAGTTTCGGCCATCATCCCTTGCGCATGAACTGTCCCTGCGCCGGCAGTGGCGAGGCGATACGGATGTACCAACGGCGGACCGGCCAAGCATTAGCGACTCTGCGCTATTTCGACGCGGCCGTGGCGGCCCGGCATCTGCAGATTCCAGTTCACGTCGCTGCCGCCCGCTTCGATCCTGCCGTGCCTCCACCCGGCCAATTTGCTATTTACAACGCACTGGCCGGACACCGGGAGCTGTTTGTGTTACAGACCGGCCATTTCGATCATCAGGAAAGGGCTGCCGAGGAAATGCGCCTACAGGACGCGCTCGCGTATTTTTTCAATTGCGAATGAATCCCTCAGCTTTCCAGTCAGCCGGATCGATTTGTCATCGTTTCTTCATACGCTTGTCAATAAATTCAGTTAAGTATTCGAAGATAAGGTACTTACTAAGCAAGGCTATGCGTATGAATCGAGAGTATCACAAGTGGTATAGTCAGCGGCTACAGCGAGAGATGGAACTGCTGGTCTTCGGCCATGCTGGGGCCAAGGTGTTGGCGTTTCCAACCCGGTGCGGTCGATTTTACGAATACGAAAACATGGGTATGATCGAGGCGCTGCGGCATAAAATCGACGAGGGGCATATCCAACTCTATTGCGTCGACAGTATTGACGAAGAAAGTTTCTACTGTTTCTGGAACCAGCCCTGGGATCGAGTGCACCGGCATTTGCAGTATGAATCATACTTGCTGGAAGAAGTGCTGCCGTTGATGCGGGTCAAGAATCCCAACTCCTGTGTCATCTCACACGGTTGCAGCTTCGGCGCCTTTCATGCGCTCAACTTGGCGTTTCGCCATCCACAGGTATTTCACAAGGTGGTGGCGCTGAGTGGCCGCTACGATTTAACTCTATCTGTCGAGCATTTTCGCAATCTGCTCGATGGGCATTACGACGAGCGTGTTTACTTCAATAATCCTAGCCATTACTTGCAGAATCTGTCCGACTCTCACCTTCTGGATCATCTGCGGCGTATGGACATCGTGTTAGCAATCGGCGACCAGGATCCATTCCTGGATAATAACCGCCATCTCAGCGAATCACTTTGGCAAAAAGGCGTCTGGCACGCCCTGCATGTCTGGCAAGGACGAGCACACAGTCCAAGGTACTGGCGGAAAATGGCCGATTTATACGTCTAATCATCATAGCCAAGCACGACCGGGCTGTGAGAACGTTCTGAAAGAACCACCCGTTTTATGAAAACTTAAGGATTGTCCAAACCGTTGCAGTATCATAGGCTGGATTTATCCGGGCGGAATAATTCAAGCGAATAGGCGCTCTGTTTGCAGGTGGATTTGCCAACCTACGCGAAATATTGGCCTGTCCCACCTGCAATTCTTAGCCTAGCGCGGCCCGCCCCGGCCTTGGATGCTACTTTTGGAAATGCCACCTTGAACGCCGACTTTCAACGTATCAAACGCCTGCCGCCCTACGTTTTTAACATCGTCAATGATCTGAAGGCCCAAGCACGCTCGCGCGGTGAAGACATCATCGACTTCGGCATGGGCAACCCCGATCAGCCAACCCCAAAACATATCGTCGCCAAATTGGTTGAAGCGGCTCAGCGCGGCGATACGCACCGCTACTCAGTGTCGCGCGGTATTCCGCGCCTGCGCCGGGCCATTTGCCAGTGGTATAAAACCCGCTATGACGTCGATCTTGACTTCGACCGCGAGGCCATTGTCACCATCGGCTCCAAGGAAGGTTTGGCCCATCTGGCGCTGGCGACTATGGGACCGGGCGATGCGGTGCTGGTACCCAATCCAGCCTATCCCATCCATCCGTATGGTTTCGTCATCGCTGGCGCCGATATTCGTCATGTACCGCTGGCACCAGGTGTGGATTTCTTCGCTGAACTGGAAAAAGCGATCCGGGATTCCTGGCCGCACCCGAAAATGCTGGTGTTGAATTTCCCGGCCAACCCGACGACCCAATGCGTAGAGCGGGAGTTCTTCGAAAAGGTGGTGGAGATTGCCCGCGAACATCAAATTTGGGTGATCCACGATTTGGCTTATGCTGACCTGGTGTTCGACGGCTATACAGCACCCTCGATCTTGCAGATACCGGGCGCGAAGGACATCGCTGTCGAATCCTTCACGCTTTCCAAAAGCTACAATATGCCCGGTTGGCGAATCGGCTTCATGTGCGGCAACCCGGCGCTGGTTGCGGCACTGGCGAGAATGAAATCCTATATGGATTACGGCATGTTCACCCCGATCCAGGTGGCGGCCATCGCAGCGCTGGAAGGACCGCAGGATTGCGTTGCCGAAATTTGCGGCTTGTACCGCAAGCGCCGCGATGTATTGTGCGACGGTCTGAACGCTGTAGGCTGGGAGGTCGGAAAACCCAAGGCCACCATGTTCGTCTGGGCGCCGATTCCCGAGCAATACCGGGCGCTTGGGTCGCTGGAGTTCTGTAAAAAGCTATTGATGGAGGCCAAGGTCGCTGTTTCACCCGGCATCGGCTTTGGCGAGTACGGCGACGATCACGTCCGTTTCGGGCTGATCGAGAACGAGCATCGCACCCGACAGGCACTGCGTGGTATCCGCGAGATGTTCCGCAAGGACAGCCGGGATCAATACGCGCCGCCCTTGGCGCAAGTAATGGAGTCCTGAGTCATGAGTTTTTATCCTCCTGTTAAAGTCGGCCTGCTCGGTCTGGGCACGGTTGGGAGTGGCGTCACTCGCGTATTGTCGCGCAACGCTGGAGAAATCAGCCGCCGCGCCGGCCGTGAAATCCTGATCACCCACGCTGCCGCACGCAATCTGGACACGACCACCGCCCATACCGCTGGCATGAAACTGACGGGCGAAGCGCTGGATGTAGTGAATGATCCCGAGGTTTCAATCATCGTCGAATTGATGGGCGGCTACGAACCGGCGCGTAGCCTGGTTTTGCAGGCGCTCGCTAACGGCAAGCATGTGGTGACGGCTAACAAGGCGCTGATTGCTAAACACGGTAACGAGATCTTCGCCACTGCCCAGGCCACTGGGATGATGGTCGGTTTTGAGGCCGCGGTGGCTGGCGGCATCCCCATCATCAAAGCCATTCGCGAAGGCTTGGCTGGTAACCGGATTGAATGGGTCGCCGGCATCATCAATGGCACCGCCAACTTTATCTTGAGCGAAATGCGCGACAAAGGCCGCGACTTTCCGGAGGTGCTGGCCGAAGCCCAGGCGCTGGGTTATGCTGAAGCCGACCCCACCTTCGATGTCGAAGGCATCGACGCTGCCCATAAACTGACCATTCTCGCGTCCATCGCGTTTGGCATTCCTTTGCAGTTTGACCGGGTTTACATCGAGGGCATCCGCCACATTACCCGCGAAGATGTCGCTTATGCTGAAGAATTGGGTTATCGAATCAAGCACCTGGGGATTGCTTGCTGCAATGAGCACGGTGCGCAATTACGGGTTCACCCTACCCTGATTCCGAAACAGCAACTGCTGGCCAGCGTCAATGGGGTCATGAACGCTGTACTGGTGCAAGCCGATGCGCTCGGTCAAAGTTTATATTACGGCGCCGGCGCCGGCGCCGAGCCGACCGCTTCAGCCGTGGTCGCTGACATCATCGATGTGGTACGCACCCTGACCGCTGATCCGGATAACCGGGTGCCGCATCTGGCGTTCCAGCCGGACGCCCTGTCCGATCTACCGGTGTTGCCAATGACCGAGGTGAAAACTGCTTACTACCTGCGCTTGCAGGCGCAGGACCGGCCCGGCGTCCTGGCCGAGGTAACACGTATCCTGGCTGACCGTGATATCAGTATTGAGGCACTGGTGCAAAAAGAGCCAGCACCCGGCGCGAGCGATGTGCCGATTATCCTGTTGACTTACGAAGTTCAGGAACGGTGGATGAATGAGGCCATCACCGCCATTGAAGCGCTGGATAGCATCTCTGCCCCGGTCGCGCGCATCCGGCTGGAGCATCTAGGTTTTGACTGATCTATCAATCAATGGCATTGATATGTCCTGAATGTAGCCGCGCATACCCCAGGCCCTGCTTTGCAAAAGCAGGGCCTTTTGATTCCCTTCAGCAACCCATCGCTCCACGTTCTATCGCCATTCACAGTCACTGACTCTGGTTGATAGGGCAAACCTACACTATCTTTACGGATAACTATCTGCTCATGGTAAGGCACGCCTTGGGCCCTCCTAGTTCAGGCGCTCAAGCAAGCTTTTTATAATCATTCAGTCCTCTCGCCCCCTGCCAAGAGGGAGAGGGAGAGGGAGAGGGAGAGGGAGAGGGAGAGGGTAAACCCTTGGAACTGCTGCCCTCGCCCCTAATCCCTCTCCCGCAAGCGGGCGAAGGGAATGAACGATTACGGCTTTTTTCTGGAACAATCAATATGCCTAGTTGACGATTACAATGATCAATACCCACACAAAGGAGGGTGATCCATGCGCTTGCTATGGATACAGGCCGGGGCCTGTGGCGGCGATACTTTGTCTTTGCTGTGCGCTGACAATCCACCTTTAGAACAACTGATTGACGAGGGACTAGAACTACTCTGGCACCCATCACTGTCCACAGATTCGCCCCACCGATTACGGCAAATCATTGCCGGCATTGCTGCCGCACAGATCTCATTAGACATTCTATGCATCGAGGGCAGTCTGATCACTGCACCGCGCAATACTGGGTTGTGGGATCCACTCGGTGACCGGAGCAAGAAAGAGGTGATTGCTGAGCTGGCCGAAGCCGCCGCCTATGTTCTGGCAATCGGGACCTGTGCTGCCCATGGAGGGATCCATGCTGCGCCACCTAACCCCGCAGATTGCACAGGTATGCAATTCGATAAAATCACCCCTGGCGGCCTGCTGCCTGCCCACTGGCGCAGCCGAAGCAGTTTGCCGGTCATTAATCTAACCGGTTGCCCAACGCATCCAAATATTATTAGCAAGGTGTTGGCATTTCTGTTGCGAGGGCTGCCCATTGACCTTGATCCATGGCAACGTCCCACCGCTTTCTTCGCCACCACTGTTCACCAGGGTTGCACCCGCAACGAGTACCATGAGTACGATATCGAGGATGTGGATCTAGGTGGCCAAGGTTGTTTATTTTTCAACCTCGGCTGTCAAGGCCCCCTAACGCTGGCACCTTGCAACCAAGAATTGTGGAATAGCCGCAATAGCAAGACCCGGGCAGGTGTTCCGTGCTTTGGTTGCACCTCCCCCGATTTCCCTCGCAATGACGACCTGTTCCGCACTGAAAAAATTGGCCACATCCCCCTGCGATTGCCACTCGGCGTCCAGCGCGCCCACTATATAGCCTACAAGGATCTAGCCCAGGAAGCCGCACCAGAGCGCCTGATCCACCGTAAAATGGAGCCGTAGATGCCACGATTGACCTTGGAGCTGGACCTGAACCGGGTAGAAGGCGATGTGACCTTTCAAGTGGAAATCGAGGATGGGCATGTGGTTGAAGCCCGTTGCGCCGGGACGGCATACCGGGGATTCGAGCAAATCATGATTGGCCGGGCACCCTATGATGCGCTGGTCATCACTCCACGCATCTGCGGAATTTGCAGCACGGCCCATCTGTATGCAGCGGTTCTGGCGCTAGAGAACACCTGGGGCATCACACCGCCCGCTAACGCCGTGCATATTCGTAACGCCAGCCTGATGGCGGAGAGTATTCAGAGCGATTTGCGGCAAACTTTTCTGTTCTTCACCCCAGATTTTTGTCATGAGCGCTATGTGGCTTCATCGGTGCGAGATGCGGTGGTTGAGGCGTTTGCACCATTCCGGGGCTGGATGCATCGGGAAACCTTGCGCTATTCACGGCGCATTATCGAAATCGTAGCGCTGTTGGCCGGGCAATGGCCACACTCCTCGCACATGGTGCCGGGCGGAGTGACTGCTAAGGCCACGATACGGCACATCGTCGATAGTCAAAGCCTGGTCACCGAAGTGACCCGCTGGGTGGAACAACGCATCCTAGGCAGCGGCTTGGACGGCTGGCTTGCGCTGACGGATGGGGATGCGTTAGAGGCGTGGCTGGCAGCATACCCGGCGACAGCGTTGGCGCTGCTGGATCAGGCCGCCCGTTTCGCCGGTTTGCACAACATGGGGTTTGGCGCGTCACACTTACTGGCTTTCGGCGCTTTCCCGCTGCCAGAACCGGGCATGGGCCGGAATCACTGGCTAGCGCCTGGTATTCAGCCAGGCAACGATGCAGTGCTCCCCCTGGACCCAGCCCGGATTAACGAGCACATTCGCTATTCCTGGTTCAGACCCTACCCTGGTGGCAAGCATCCTTTCGACGGGGAGACCGTGCCGGATTATCAGCCAGCCAGCGACCGCTATTCCTGGGCTAAAGCGCCGCGCTATGGCAGCGAGGTGATGCAGACCGGCCCGCTCGCCGATTTGGTGATCGACGGCGATCCGCTGATCGTCGATTTGTACCGTCAGCACCGGGACAGCGCCTGGCTGCGGCAGTTGGCGCGACTGCGGCGCATGACCTATTTGTTGCGGTTTCTGCGCCAAACGCTGGATCGGCTGGCGACCCGGCTGAATGAACCTCATATTATCCCGGTTTCTCCGGCCACCAAGCACGACGGGCGTGGCGCAGGATTACTGACTGCCACACGCGGAGCACTCGGGCATTGGGTCAGTATTCGCGATGGTGTCTTTGATCGTTACCAGGTTATTACCCCCACCTCCTGGAACGCCTCGCCACGCGATAGCGCCGGTGTGCCTGGTCATTGGGAGCAAAGCCTGATAGGTATTCCCCTGGCGGACCCCGATGACCCATTGGAAATCGGCCATGTCATTCGCTCACACGATCCCTGTCTGGTGTGTACCGTGCATTTTCTCGAACCTGGCGGTGGTATCCGCAACCGGATTCAGCTCGGAGTTTGATCGTAGTGCGTCGAGTTCTCTGTTTTGGTAACCCTTTGCATGGCGATGACGGGATCGGGCCGCATATCGCTGACGCATTGCACCAGTACCGGTTACCGAGAGACGTTGAGGTGCTGGATTTGGGAACGGATGGGTTGGCCTTACCTATGCTGTTAGCAGACTGTCAAGAAGCCGTATTGGTCGACGCCTGGCGCGGAGAGGGTCTAACCGGACAAGTTGTCGTGCGGAACGCTAAGGAAACTTTGATGAGACAGGCAAACGTTTCTATCAGCCATAACATTCATCTAGGTTTCGCCTTGCAGATGGTATTGGCTGAACGGGGCGAATTACCGCCTATCCACTTAGTAACGGTGACGGTTGCAGAGATCGCGGCGTTTCACATCGGGTTGTCTCCGGTGGTAGCCCAGGCAACACCCTGGGCGGTGGCGGAAATTATCCGCCTGCTATGCCAGGGCGGGATCATATGAGCGACAACAACGATTGTCTCCTTAAAGAGATCGAGGCTCTACGGCATGTGGTGGCTAATCGCGATCACACGCTACTATCCTTGACCCGGCGTATGGATCAAATCATCGAAACCATACAAGTGGAGCGGAATGATCTCGATCACGCTGTCAAGCGTGAACGGGAACTCTCGCGGTTCGTGCAGCAAGTATTAGCGAGCATGCAGGATATGCTCATCGTGACCAACCCAGAGGGGGTGATCATTCAGGCCAACCCCGCTGCCTACCGGAAGCTCGGTTTTGAACCGGAAACACTGTTAGGGGTGGCCGTGGACACCTTGCTACCGTCTGAGGCGCTGGCCACTTACGAGCAAGGTCTACCCGCACAACGGACCGTGTCTGCTTCGACCTGGGTGGAAGCCATTGCCTGCCGGGGAAATATCCAGAAGGAACATCGCTTGCTGAAACAAGATGGCGAGCCAGCGGGATTTTTCCAAGTCGGTGCGGAGTTTTTTTATAGTCCTCAAGGAAGATTTGAAGGTGTGGTCATTACCGCTAGCGATTTCACCGAGCGCAAGCGAGCCGAACAGGCGCTGGTGGACAGTGAATCCTGGCTGCGGCGCCTTCTGGACGGCAGCCCGATTCCACTCTTTGTGATCAACCAAAACCATCAACTCATCTATTGGAACCATGCCTGCGAGGCGATGACCGGGATACCGGCTAAACAGATGGTCGGTACGCGGGATCACTGGCGGACGTTCTACAATGAACCACGCCCCTGTTTGGTGGATTGGGTATTGGAGAACGCCTGCTTAAGCGAGATTGTTCAGCATTACCCGGCCGGCATCCGGGAACGGGAATTGGCCGAGCGGATTCTGGAAGGCGAGGACTATTTCCCAAAACCGGGCAAGTGGCTGTACTTTACCGCCGCCCCGATCCGCGATAACCAGGGCCGTATCGTCGCCGCGATGGAAAGCGTTCAAGATATGACCGAGCGCCGGCAGGCGGAACTGGCGCTGGCAGATAACGAAACCCGGTTGCACCACATGCTGGATGGCAGTCCGATTCCACTGTTCGTGATTAACCGGGAACACCAAGTGACTCATTGGAACCGTGCCTGTACCGCGCTGACCGGAGTCACTGCCGGGCAGGTGATCGGCACTTGTCAACACTGGCAGCCGTTCTACGATGCACCACGGCCCATCCTGGTCGATTTAGTACTGGAGGAGGCTCAACAGGAAGAGATCAACCGGCATTACCCGGCAGGCATCCGTGAACGAGAGCTGGCTGAACGGTTTTTGGAAGGGGAAACTTACCTTTCGAAATTGGGTAAGTGGCTGTACTTCACCGCTGCTCCGATCCATGACAATCAAGGCCGCCTCATCGCCGCCATGGAAAGTCTCCAGGACATCACCGAGCGTAAGGAAGCGGAACTGGCGCTGGCAGACAGTGAAATCCGCTTGCGGCACATGCTGGATGGCAGCCCGGTTCCACTGTTCGTGATTAACCGGGAACACCAAGTGACTCATTGGAACCGCGCCTGTGCTGCACTCACCGGGATCACCGCTGAAAAGATAATCGGCACGCGCCATCAATGGCAGGCATTTTATAGGTCGTCGCGACCCGTGCTGGCCGATTTCGCACTGGAAGACATTCCACAGGAGGAAGTGAGCAAATATTACCCCTTGGGTATCCGGGAGCAGAGCTTGGCCGGACGGGTTCTAGAAGGGGAAGCTTATATTTCGAAGCTGGGTAAATGGTTGTACTTTACTGCCACTTCAATCCGCGACAGCCAAGGTCATATCGTCGCTGCTATGGAAAGTATCCAGGACATCACCGAGCGCAAGGAAAACGAGCAAGCGCTACAACTCGCGGCCAGTGTTTTCGAACATGCGCATGAAGGAATTATCATTACCGACGCTGATGGGATCATCATCGAAGTCAATAAGACCTTTGAGGAAATTACCGGTTACTTACGCCAGGAATCGATTGGCCAAAATCCGAAAATTCTGCAATCCGGCCTGCATAACGCCGAGTTTTATACTGACTTGTGGCAAAGGATCGCCGAACATGGTTATTGGAGTGGTGAAATCTGGAACCGGCGTAAAAATGGCGAAGTCTATCCGCAAACGACATCGATTTCCTCAGTGCATAATGCGCATGGCGAGGTCACTCACTATTTAGGCCTGTTCGCTGATATTTCGATTCTGAAGGAAAGTCAACAGCGCTTAGAACACATGGCCTATTACGATCCACTGACCGGGTTGCCCAACCGGGCGCTATTAGCCGATCGATTACGGCTAGCGTTGGCTAAGGCGCAGCGGGATCATCGAATCCTGGCTATCTGCTATTTGGACCTGGATGGTTTCAAACCGATTAACGACCGCTGGGGTCATGCTGCTGGCGATGAATTACTCATCCAGGTTGCGCACCGTTTTCAGCAAAGCGTCCGCGGCGACGATACTGTGGCACGTCTGGGCGGCGACGAGTTCGTTGTGCTACTCAACAATCTGGAAAATATTGAGGAAGGCGAACAAGTTATAAAACGATTTTTACAAGTGTTAGCCTCTCCCTTTGCGTTGAATGCGTTGCCGACGACTGTTTCGGCAAGTATCGGAGTAACGTTTTTTCCCAACGACGGTTCCGACCCCGATACTTTGATCCGCCATGCGGATCAAGCCATGTACCGGGCCAAGCAGAGCGGACGCAATTGCTATCACCTGTTCGATCCAGAGCAGGATCGGCGAGCGCAGGCTCATCGGGAACTGCTAGAACGCATTCGCCGAGGCTGGGCGAATGAGGAATTCCGTCTTTATTACCAACCCAAGGTCGACATGCGCCAAGGACGAGTCATCGGCGTCGAAGCCCTGGCGCGCTGGCATCATCCTGAACAGGGTACCCTGTCACCTGCAGCATTCATCGGCGCAGTGGAGAATTCCGATTTCTCACCCGCTTTTAGCCGGTGGGTACTGAAAACCGCCATCCGGCAGATAGAGATCTGGCATCGTGCTGGCCTGGCCTTACCGGTCAGTGTGAATCTATCAGCACGCCACTTGCAACAACCGGATTTTGCCACCCAGATACAATCCCTGCTGGCTCAGCATCCCCATGTTCGCCCAGACTGGCTGGAAATCGAGGTGTTGGAGACCACAGCATTGGATGAAACCCAGCGAGTCTTCCAAATCATCTCAGAGTGCCGGCAGTTGGGTATCCGATTCGCTATCGATGACTTTGGCACTGGCTACTCCTCGCTCACTTACTTGAAGCATCTGCCAGCCCAAATTTTGAAGATCGACCAGAGTTTCATTCGCGATATGCTATTCGATCCAGGCGATTTGGCGATTGTGCGCGGCATCATTGGCTTAACCACGGCGTTTAAGCTGGAGGTGATCGCCGAAGGGGTGGAGAGCGTAGAGCATGGAACACTCTTATTGCAGCTTGGTTGTGATCACGCCCAGGGTTACGCAATTGCCCGGCCCATGCCTTCTGAAGAAGTTCTAGGCTGGGTGGGCGGCTGGCGCAAACCCGATGCATGGAATGCTGCTGTTGAGCTAGGTTTGTAAAGGGTTGCTAATACCCTGCCGCCAAGCCACCGGGCCGCCGAGTATCGGAAAAGCCGTACCAGCCTCCTGGCCCACGGACGATGCTTTGCGTGCTGCCCATCGCATCCTTGATTACCACCGTATGCCCCATCTCTTCCAGCACGCGTATGGTATCCGGACTCAATCCTTCCTCAATCCGCAATTCGTCTGGCAGCCACTGGTGATGAACCCGCGGCGCAACCGTGGCTTCGGCAATGTTCATCTGGTGATCGATCACGTTCAGCAGGATCTGCAGCACGGTGGTAATAATGCGGCTACCCCCGGGACTGCCGGTGACCAGTACCGGTTGCCCGTCTTTGAACACCAGAGTTGGAGTCATTGAACTCAGCGGGCGCTTGCCGGGACCAACCGCATTGGCGTCACCGCCGATCAGCCCATAGGCGTTAGGAACCCCCGGCTTGGCGGCAAAATCGTCCATCTCATTGTTCAGCAGGATACCGGTTCCCGCCGCGACGATCCCGGAGCCATAGCCAAAATTCAGGGTATAGGTTACAGCGGCAGCGTTGCCTTGGCGATCCACAACTGAGTAATGGGTGGTTTGTTCACTTTCGTAACGTTGCGGCTGGCCCGGCTTGATCGCGGTAGCAGGCTGCGTCTGCTCCAGGTCGATCTGTGCCGCTAATTCTCTGGCATAGGCTTTTGCCGTCAAGCCAGCGATTGGCACATTCACAAAATCAGGATCGCCCAAATATTCGCTGCGGTCAGCGTAAGCCCGTTTCATCGCCTCAGCCAAGCGGTGAATCGTTGCAGCGCTCTGCGAGCCAAGCTCGGCCAGTGGCCAGGCTTCGAGAATATTCAAGATCTGGATCAGATGAACGCCACCGGAGCTTGGCGGCGGCATTGATACAATTTCGTAACCCCGATAGCGGCCCCGCACCGGTTCACGCACCACAGCCCGGTAATTTTTCAGGTCGTCTCGAGTGATTAGACCCTTATGCGCTTGCATATCGGCAACCAGTTTCCGAGCGATCTCACCTTCGTAAAACGCTTTTGATCCCTGGATAGCAATCCGCCGGAGGGAAGTCGCCAAATCCTTCTGCACCAACGTATCACCTGGTTGGTAAGCTGCTCCATCAGCTTTGAAAAATACCTGCAAACTGGCCGGCCAGTATTCCATGCGCGGACGCGCTTCTCGTAACGACTGCGCCAGCTCAGTGCTAACGGGAAAGCCTTGATCAGCCAAACGGATGGCTGGCTCAAGCAAGTGCCGCCACGGCAACCGGCCATGCCGCTGATGGGCCAAAGCCAACCCGGCTACGGTACCAGGCACGCCTGCTGCCTGGTGGCTGTAGCGAATCCGTTGTTCATCCACAGCGCCCTGTTGATTGAGATAATGATCCCGGTTCGCTGCTGCGGGTGCGGTTTCCCGAAAATCCAACGCCTCACTGGTGCGGCGCATGGTGTCGTAGACCACCATAAACCCGCCGCCGCCCAGATTGCCGGCCTGCGGCAGGGTCACCGCCAGCGCAAAACCCACCGCCACCGCAGCATCCACAGCATTGCCACCCTGCTTAAGAATGCTTAGCCCAACCTCGCTGGCCAGGGCTTCTTGGCTGACCACCAGGCCATTGCGGGCGAAGATCGGATGAATGCGGTCGCGAGCGTTGTAAACAGCCGGCCCGGCGGATGCAAAAGAAATGGGTTGAACCAAGAATAAGCTGCACCCTATAGCCAGGAACAGCCCTATAAAAATGCACGGGAATAAGCGAGACAGGGTAAATTTCATGATTTTTACTTTTAAAACAATAGCATACCAAACTAGGTTTGGCTATTTTAAAAGTACCCTCGCCCTTTACGGGAGAGGGTTGAAGGAGGGTTAAACAGTTAAAACCACTTAAGAATAGCCCCGACAATCGCAGCGCCTGAAACTAGAATAGCGATAATACCCACGATCAACGCAACAGTAGCACGCGACTCGGCAGGTCCACCGCCTTGGGATAAATTAGCTGTAGCCTGCTGGATAGAGCGTTCGGAGGTTTCCCGGGCAATGGTTTCGATCACCGGTTGAATCCCGGAGCGGACCATCTGCACCAATTGTTGTTTGAATTCCGGGGAACCAGTGGCCATAACCAGTGCTTCCTGGCTTTGGCGGCTGACCTGATTTTCGATCTCCTTGAGCAAGTCATCCCGGTTCAATTCGAGACCCCGAGCAATATTGCGTTGTGAAACACCTTCACTGACTTCGCGAGCCGCTTGCTCAGCTACCGAGCGGGCGCTCTCCTGAGCCGTGCTGCGCGCGGTACGTTCGGCAGTACCCCGGGCAATTTCAGTAGCAACTTGCTTGGCGGCTTCCTGAGCAGCGCGAACGGCCGCGTGTGCCGCACGCCGGCCCAAATCTTCCGAAACATTGCGCGCCGCCTGAACAGCTGCTTCGCGCGCCAAATTGGGTACCAGCTCCTGAACGATGTCGCGAGCAACTTTTTCTGCCGACGCCCAAGCAGCACGTTCGGCAATCTGCTCGATATCGGCCACCGAAAGTGCTGCACCTGCCTCGATTTCGACTCGCAGCGGTGGAAGCGGAGCTTCGGCTGTTGCTGGAGGCACTGCCAGAGCTTCGGCCATTGCTGGGATAGGCGCCGCGATGGTTGGCGGCCGTTTTTCGACCACTGCTGGAACAGGTGCAGGCGGCGCGACCGGTTCCTCAAGAGAAATCGCCGCCGTACCCTCGCTCACGGTCTTTAAAATACTACTGAGCTGATCGGGAGTATAAGGCTTGGAAAGAAAGCTGACAGCCCCGCTTTGCTGAGCATCCCGCTTGTCTTCGTCTGTAGCGTTAGCGGAACACATGATGATCGGTGCTGAATCATGAGGGTGCTGACTGGTGATAGTTCGGCTGGTCTCAAAACCATCCATGCCGGGCATCATCACATCCATGAAGATGATATCGGGTTTTTTGCCTTCCAGATATTTGATGCAGTCCTCACCCGACCCAACCCAGTCAACCTCGATACCGTGTTCTAGTAGTAGCTTACGCAAAGTCAGATGGGCGACTTTGGAGTCATCCACCACCAGCGCTTTTTTGATATCCATGCAAGCCTCCTACGGCATGAGAACCTTTTGATGCCTTATCAAGTTCAGCAAAAATATTGTGCGAGAAATCCGGCTTTTTTCATTTTGGTCAGGGCCGTTCATCTGCGGTTTCTTTAGCCCGTGGCAACAAATCCTCGCGGCTAATTCCCAGGTACAGGGCGCTGGCGCTGGCGATATAGATGGACGAGTAAGTGCCTACCAGAATGCCGACGATCATCGCAACCGAGAATCCACGCATTACCGCACCACCCAGAAAATATAGCACGATGACGGACAACAGGGTGGCGAGACTGGTCATGATCGTGCGTGACAAGGTCTCATTAATCGAGCGGTTCATGATCTCCAGGATGGAACCCTTGCGCCGCTTGCGGAAATTTTCGCGAATGCGGTCCAGCACCACTACTGTATCGTTGACGGAATAACCAATGACCGCCAGTACTGCCGCCAGCACTGTCAGATCAAACTCAATATGAAACAGTGAGAACCAGCCCACGGTAAAGATAACATCATGGACGGTAGCAGCAATGGTGCCAACCGCCAGCCGCCATTCAAAGCGGAACATGACATAAATCAGGATACCGATCAACGCACCCAGCGCTGCCAGCGCACCCTGCTCCACCAATTCCGCGCCAACCTGCGGGCCAACAAACTCGGCGCGCGCCATAGTCACACCTGCCCCACCTTCGGCACCTTGCAAGGCATGCAATACATCATTGCTCAGAGTTGCAGCGTTAGCCTCATCCCGGGGCGGAATGCGAATCAGCACATCACGGGAAGTGCCAAAATGCTGGGTCTGAGCGTCGCCAAAGCCTGCCTGCCTCAAGGTATTGCGGACCTTAGGGATATCGACTGGTTCTGGGTATTGCACCTCAATCACCGTCCCGCCCGTAAAGTCTAGCCCCAGGTTCATCCCTTGAAACACCAGGGAGGCGATGGCAATCAGCAGGACCAAAATCGACCAACCGATCGCCAGTTTACCCCAGCGTAAAAAATCAATATTCGTATTATAAAAGTCGAATCGCCACATGGCGGTTTTCCTTGCCCGGTTCAGACTGACAGTGTTTGCAGCTTGCGGCCGCCGTAGAAGAAGTTGACCAATGCCCGCGAGCCGGTGACTGCAGTGAACATCGATGTCAAGATGCCAATACTTAGCGTGACCGCGAAACCCTTGATAGGACCCGTGCCAAAGCCAAACAGCATAATGGCGGCAATCAGTGTGGTCAGGTTGGAGTCGATAATCGTATCGAAGGCCCGGTCAAAGCCAGCGTGAATGGCTGCCTGCGGCGTGTTACCATTCCGCAATTCCTCACGGACACGCTCATAGATCAGCACGTTGGCATCGACCGCCATCCCCATGGTCAACACGATGCCGGCAATGCCCGGCAGGGTCAAGGTGGCCTGCAACATCGACAATGCGGCGACGATCAATACCACATTGGCGGCTAGAGCCGCAGTGGCGATGCCGCCGAACCATTTGTAGCGTCCGATCATGAAAGCGGCAATGACCACTAGGGCAATCATCGCAGCACGGAAGCCCTGGGCGATGTTTTCCTTTCCAGCACTAGGACCAACGGTACGTTCTTCGATAATCTCAATCGGACTGGCCAATGCCCCAGCCCTCAGCAGCAAAGCCAGGTCGCGCGCTTCGCGGGTGCTGTCCAGTCCAGTAATTTGGAAACGCCGGCTGAGCCGGTCGCGGATGGTAGCGACATTGATGACTTCTTCAACGGTGTAGGCCGTTTTCTTCAGTTCACCATCGACTCGTTTGGTCTCGGTCTTGTTCTCGATGAACACTACGCCCATGCGCTTGCCAACATTATCCTTAGTAGCATCTTCGAAGCGTTTAGCGCCTTTCCCGTCCAACGTAACAAATACTGCCGGGCTACCGCTCTGCTGGTCCAGGCCAGAGGCCGCATCGATGATGGAATCTCCCGTCAGCATTACGCGCTTTTGCAGTAGTACTGGGCGACCCTCACGGTCCTTGTACAACCGCGAACTGAGAGGGATGCGATTGGTGGATGCAGCCTGGTACCAGTCATTTTCTTCATCGGCCAGCCGGAATTCCAGAGTTGCCGTTGCGCCAAGGATTTCCTTAGCACGGGCAGTGTCTTGCACTCCTGGCAGTTGCACGACAATGCGTTCGCTGCCCTGTTGCTGAATGATCGGTTCGGCCACGCCCAGCTCATTGACCCGGTTGCGCAGAGTGGTGATGTTTTGTTGCAGGGCGAAGTCACGTTTTTCGCGGATCTCCGGCTCATCCAAGGTCAGCTTCAAACTCAGCGGACTGGATTTATCCTGTTGCAGGTTCCGCAGGTTTTTACGCAACACCTCGACGGCTTTGTCGCGTTCGGCAGTATTCTTGAATTCCACGAGAATCCCGCCACTGGCAGCGCGGCCAACGGAACTGTAGAGGATTTTTTCACTGCGCAACTGAGTGCGGATTTCCTCAACATAGCTTTCTTCAACTTGCTTGACGGTAGCATCCATATCCACCTGCATCAGGAAGTGCACGCCACCGCGCAGATCAAGACCGAGATACATGGGACTCAACCTTAGCGCCCGCAGGAATCCCGGTTCAGAAGACGCCAGATTGAGCGCGACAATGTAATCGCGACCCAGCCGATCTTTCAGGATATCGGCGGCTTTAAGCTGTTCCTCAGGATCCGTAAAGCGGATCAATAACCGGCCATCTTCCAGTTCCAACTGCTTGTGCGGCAGATTCTCGGCGCTGAGTAGACCGGCAACCCGGTCTTGCAGCGAGGCATCGATAGCAATATGTTCCCGGGCACCGGAAATCTGTACTGCTGGATCTTCACCAAACAGATTCGGCAAGGCAAAGATGAATCCCCAGAGCATAACCAAGCCGATCAGCAGGTATTTCCACCAGGGGTACTGATTTAAAGTATACGTAGACATGGAACGGCGGTTCCCATGAGGCGCCTGAGCGCGCGGTGACGGATCTACAGATTGCCCTTGTAGGTGCCCTTGGGCATCAGTGAGCTGATCGCCTGCTTCTGGATCTTGATCTGGATATTATCGGCGAGCTCTACTTGCACAAAATTTTCGCCGACTTCGATGATCCGGCCCAACATGCCGCCGCCACTGACAATCTCGTCACCCTTCTTAAGAGCATCAACCATCAGTTTATGTTCTTTGGCGCGTTTAGTTTGCGGACGAATCAAGAGGAAGTAAAAGGCGCCGATTAGAATGATGGGGAACAATATATTCAGCAGACCCATCTCCCCGCCGGGAGCGCCGGTGGCCTGGGCTGAAGCCGTGGGGATCAGGAGGTTCAGAATGCTTTCCATGGGGATTCCTCGTTGATTACTTTGCAACCTCCGCTCCGCATTCACGGTTAAGGGGATTGGTGAGTCCACCTTGGCGTGAGTAACGGGGGCGAAGATCGTCGCTCGGGACAGTTTTAAGGCGCGCCATTATACACGGGCGAGGATGTTTAGCCGTATTTTTGGTCAACCGGATATGTCATATTTGCAGCAGTGGCAGTGCAGCAGATTCCACGGCTCGTCCACAATATTGGGTTTGTCGCCGCTGAACAGAAGCTGAACAGAATATGTTTCACCATGGGCATTTTTTATCATCAGCACAACCGGAAACCGGATGTAGAAAATTGTACCCTGACCGGGTGCGCTATCGCACTGCAAGACGCCTTGATGCTTGTCCACTACGATAGGCTGGGCTTTTGTCCAGTCCCCGGCTTGGCGGTGAAGAATGGATCATGCACCCGCTCACGAATCGCGTCCGAAATGCCGCCTCCGGTGCCGGTTACAGCGATTTCCACCCAGCCGCCATCCAACCGGATATTCACGGTGACCCGGCCCTGCTGGCATCGGCGGCAGCGGCAGCTTCGCCGCTGGCGTCCTCGAACAAGCCCTCCATCCTATGTTGAAACGGTTTGGAAGGATCGGCGATGAGCGCTTTCATGGAATAGCATCTCATAGCGGTAAGCAAGGCAACGCTGTCCCCTGTCTAGCGCCTCTATCCAAGCGATGCTATAGTTTTCAATATTATTTTGACCCAATCCTCGCCATGACCCGCAAACTGTATATTCAGACTCACGGTTGCCAGATGAACGAATACGATTCCGCCCGGATGGCGGACGTGTTACGCGCCGCCTTTAGTCTCGAACGCACTGATCAGCCCGATCAAGCCGACGTGCTGCTGCTCAACACCTGCTCGATCCGCGAAAAGGCCCAGGAAAAAGTGTTTTCGCTGCTAGGAACCTGGAAGACGCTGAAAACCCAGCGGCCTGATGTGGTGATTGGCGTCGGTGGATGCGTGGCCAGCCAGGAAGGTGAAGCGCTGCGCGAACGCGCACCCCAGGTCGATATCGTGTTCGGCCCGCAAACCCTGCACCGGCTGCCGGAGATGCTGACCCGTGTCTGGGCCGACCGGCAACCTCGGATCGACGTGTCCTTCCCCGAAATTGAAAAGTTCGACTGTCTACCGGAACCGCGCGCCACAGGCCCGACTGCCTTCGTGTCAATCATGGAAGGGTGCAGTAAATATTGCACCTTCTGCGTGGTACCCTACACCCGGGGCGAAGAAGTCAGCCGGCCCTTCGACGATGTGCTGACCGAGATTGCAGCGCTGGCTCATCAAGGCGTGCGCGAGGTCAACCTGCTTGGGCAAAATGTCAATGCCTACCGGGGGTTCATGAGCGATGGCGACGTAGCCGACCTGGCCTTGCTGATTGAACACGTTGCTGCCATCCGCGGCATCGAGCGCATCCGCTACACTACCTCGCATCCCGTCGAATTCTCCGACCGGCTGATCGATGCCTATGCCCGTGTTCCACAGCTGGTCAGTCACCTGCACCTGCCGGTGCAAAGCGGCTCTGATCGTATCCTGGCAATGATGAAGCGTGGCCATACCGCTCTGGAATACCAGGCTAAGGTTCGCAAGTTGCGCGCCGTGCGTCCCGATCTCAGCCTATCCTCGGATTTTATCATCGGCTTTCCGGGTGAGACCGGCCAGGATTTTGCCGCAACCATGGCGTTGATTGAGGAACTGGCCTTTGACCATAGTTTCAGCTTTATCTACAGTCCACGGCCCGGTACACCGGCTGCCAACTTGCCTGATCCCACACCGATGACGGTCAAAAAGGAACGGTTAGCGCAACTCCAAGCCCGGCTGGAAGCGGGCGCTCACACCATCAGCCAGCGCATGGTCGGCACCGTGCAGCGTGTGCTAGTGGACCGGTTCTCGCGCAAGGACCGCCGGCAACTATCAGGTCGCACCGAGAATAACCGGGTGGTCAACTTCGATGGACCAGCCCATTTGATCGGCGGCTTTGCCGAGGTCGCTATCACTGAAGCATTGCCTAACTCATTGCGTGGCCGGCGGGTCACCTGCCCGGAGCAACCCGCGCTGAACACGCCTGCTGACCCGCTCTCGCGTTGCCCTGCCCATTGAATACCCCAACCCATTTTCAGGACTTGGTGCTTGAACCGGCTGATAACACCCGTCTAGCTAATCTGTGCGGGCATCTGGACGAGCATCTACGCCAAATCGAACGCCGGCTCGGTGTGGAAATCAACAATCGCGGCCATGAATTCCGGGTTATCGGCGACCCTGCTATCGTGGTTATCGCGGTGGCGGTGTTAGAAGCCCTGTATCGTAGCACGGGTGAGGAAACCCTGACTCCGGCCCAAGTTCACTTATTCCTGCAGGAAGCGGGTGCGGATGCGCTGGCTGAAGTTCAGGAACCAGACACCGATGAAGTAGTGATCCGCACCCGGCGCGGCCTGATTCGCGGGCGAGGCCCCAACCAGCAGCGTTATTTGTGGAACATTCAACATAACGACCTAAATTTTGGCGTTGGCCCGGCAGGTACTGGCAAGACTTACCTCGCCGTCGCCTGTGCTGTGGATGCGCTGGAAAGCAACGCCACGCGCCGGCTGGTATTGGTGCGTCCGGCGGTAGAAGCGGGTGAACGGCTTGGGTTCCTGCCCGGCGATATGGTGCAGAAGATCGACCCCTACCTGCGTCCGCTCTACGACGCCTTATATGAAATGCTGGGTTTTGAGCGAGTCGCCAAGCTGATTGAACGCAATATTATCGAAGTCGCGCCGCTGGCATTTATGCGGGGACGTTCGTTGAACGATTCTTTCATCATCCTCGACGAAGCGCAGAACACGACGGTGGAACAGATGAAGATGTTCTTGACCCGTATCGGTTTCGGTTCGACCGCCGTGGTAACCGGTGACGTGACCCAAGTGGATCTGCCACGCCATATTCAATCCGGGCTGCGCCAGGTTTTGCAGGTGCTCAAGGATGAGGAAGACATCAGCATCACTTTTTTCAACGCCCGTGACGTGGTGCGTCATCCTCTCGTCCAACGCATTGTTAACGCTTATGCCCGCTATGAACAGGATAACCCCACATGACCCTGGAACTGGATCTGCAAATTGCCTTGGAAATACCCGGATTGCCGGGTGAAGCTGACTTCCAGCACTGGGCTGAAGCAGCACTGACCGGCGCTGGCTATCAAAAAGACGCCGAAATGACGATCCGCGTGGTCAACGAAGCAGAAATCACTGCCTTGAACGAGACCTACCGCCACAAACAAGGACCGACCAACGTCCTGTCTTTTCCCTTTGAAGCGCCATCTAACGTCGAAAGCGCACTGCTAGGCGATATCGTTATCTGTGCGCCGGTGGTTCTGCGCGAAGCAATCCGCCAGGAAAAGCATCCGGCAGCCCACTGGGCGCATCTGACGATTCATGGCGTTTTGCACTTGCTGGGCTATGATCATGATGAGGCGCAGGCTGAAATCATGGAGTCCCTGGAAACCCGTATTCTGTCCGATCTCGGCTATGCCGATCCTTATGGAGAACCCCCAGACCAATCATGAACGACGAACGATCCGAACCGAGCCCTAGTAAATCGTGGCTGGAACGTTTAAGCCTCGCCCTGATGGGCGAACCCAAGGACCGGGATGCACTGATGGATATATTGCGCGATGCGCAACAACGCGAACTGCTGGACACCGACGCCCTGACCATGATGGAAGGCGTCATGAAAGTGTCGGAACTCCAGGTGCGGGATGTCATGATTCCTCGCGCTCAGATGGTGATCCTGGAGCATGACTGGAGCCTGGAGCAGCTTATCGCCGGAATTGTTGAATCCGGCCACTCCCGCCTACCGGTCATTGACGAGAACAAAGACAATGTAATCGGTATCCTGATCGTCAAAGATTTGCTGGCTCACGCCTTCGACCGCCGTGAAGATTTTGACCTGCGCACCCTGCTGCGTCCTGCCAAGTTTATCCCCGAAAGCAAACGCCTCAATACCCTCCTTAAAGAATTTCGTGGCAATCGCCTACACATGGCGATCGTCGTGGACGAGTACGGTGGCGTGGCAGGTCTAGTGACCATCGAGGATGTGTTAGAGGAAATCGTCGGCGAAATTGACGATGAGCATGATATTGACGATGAAGGGGCGTTCATTCGCCCGCAAGGTAATGTTTTCATCGTCAAGGCGCTCACCCCCGTCGAAGATTTCAACAAGTTTTTCCAGGCTCAATTGAGCGATGAGCGGGCCGATACCGTTGGTGGATTAGTCATGACGGAACTGGGCCGGTTGCCCAAGGGTGGCGAAAGCATCGATCTGGACCGTTTTCACTTCCAAGTGCTGCGCGCCGACAACCGGCGGATTCATCTATTGGAAATGACCCTCCGCGATAGCCAGGAACCAGCACTGTCAGCTTCTGAATCGGAAATTTGATCCAGCATCTGCGGTTAGGGCGTCAGCCTGCAACCCGCCTTTGGGAGAAGACCGGACTCGGCGGGCTACGCTACGCGAACCTGCCGGGCGTGCTAAACGGCACGCCCGGCAGGTTCAACATCGGGCAGCAGCGCCCCCAAAACGCCATGACAGCGTCGCCAATACACTTGTCCATCGTGCTACGCTGTTCGTGAATCGTTTGAGTTAGCGACGTGAAACGATTATGGAGCCACCTCTTAATCCAGCGGCCGCTCTGGCTGTTTTAGCAACAGCCGGCCCGCATTGACCATCTGCTGCCTCAACAACGTCCAGTTTTCTACACGCTTCCGCTGTTCTAGGCAACGCAGAAACCGGACCTTGCCCGCTTCGTTCTGCCGGTCGAGCATCGCCGTCCACAGAGCATCATCCACGTTGTAGACGCGATTTTCAGCGAGGCAGACTGGAATGACACCGGCAACCGGAACCGCCAAATCTCCTGCAACGGCCTCCATTGCCGCACGGATATGCGTTGCTTTAGCTCCCTGGAGATTCAATAAATCATAGGGCGGCTGCCATTCACGCTGCGGGCGCAACTGGTCAATGTGGCTGACCGCCACCAGCACCGGCGGCGGCCGGCGATCCGGCCGGGCGGCGAACTCGCTGCGCAATCTATCCAATCGTAACCGGTCAAGCTGCCGGTCAGGACGATGCGCGGCGCAAACCCAGAGAATCAGGTCGGCTTCCAGCGCCGCTTTCCGCAGCATCTTTTCATTCAGTCGATCGGTATCACAACCTGGCGTGTCAAAGACCAATGCAGCGGTCAACCCCTCACGCTCCAACCGATAGGGCTGCAATCCGGCGGTTGTCTCTGGCAGCACGTCAGTGGCGGCAATCAACTGGCCAAATAGAGCGTTAATCAAACTGGATTTGCCCGCATTAGCCCGGCCTATCACCACGATCCGCAAAGGCTCGCCCGTTCCACAGGCCTGCTCAGCGGTATTAGCCACATCTCTACGGGAAGCAGGTGTCAGCCCGGCGTCCGGCTCACCATCCGCCAAGGTCAACCGCCCGCTGTACAATTCGATGGCATAGTAACCCACCTTACGAACATATTCCCGCAACAACCAACGCTGGGTTTCCGTCCACGCCTGGCCATACGCCTGGCCGCGTAGATGACCCCAGGCTTCGCTCAACAGGGCATCCATCGGGTTGATCACGAACCGGCCGGCACGATAGACATTCACCAGCCGTTTGGCGGTATCCTTCCAACGCCAGGCCCGAAGTAGATCGCCAATGGTTAAGCGGTGACTCAGTGGAATATGATGACTGACTGTGGCGCGCAAGTCGCGGCTGGCCCGCTCGATGATGAGCAGAGTATGCGGCACGGTCAGCTCCAACAGGGGCCGCTCTTCTGCCGGATGATAGTAGCGCGCAACGACATCCAGCGTATTCTGGCCCAACTGCCACAACTGGCCACCATCGTTCAACGGCCACTCTTCCGGCTTCACACCCTCAGCCAATCGTCCAACCGCTATCCAAGCCCCATCGGCTTTTGGCGGCCAGTATGGATCGGGAGCAGTGGCCGCGTCAGCGAGTAAGCGGCGATCCTTGCGTAGCAGCCAGTGTTGCAATCCATAACCTGCAGCACTGCACAGCACCATTGCTGTCAGCCACGCATACAGCATCCCAGTCTGCCAGAGCCAAAAGGCGCCGAATGGTAACAGCGCCGCAACCGGCAGTACCCACAGGAGCAACGCGATCAGACGCAAGCGATCCAGGCGGCGGAACAAGGTCATGGGAACAGTTATCTAGGCTCGGAACCAGACAGATATCAAGCCGCTTCCAGATGCGCGGCCAGCAACTGCAACCGGCGCTCGCCGCGCCATTCATTCACATCCAAGCGGTAAGCAATGCGCACCCGCCCCGTACCGGGAACGAAAGCGCCTGCCTGGTTGAAGGCCACCGCTTCCAGCATGGTTCCGCTGCCCGGCAATCGCAGAGACAGTTTTAAATGCTTCTCCTTCATCACCCGGTGGGATATGACCTCGAACACGCCATCAAATAGGGGTTCAGGAAAGCCCTGGCCCCAGGGGCCGCCCTCGCGCAACAGTTCGGCGATTTCTAAAGAAAAATCGGCCGGGGCCAATTCGCCATCGCTGAGCAACCGGCCATGCAAGTCGTCATCGCTGAGCCAACGCCGGGTTTCCGCATCGAATGCCTGATTGAATGACGCGAAATGCTCCATCGCCAGCGATAACCCCGCCGCCATGGCGTGACCCCCGAAATGGCCAATCAGACCAGGATGCCGGGTCGCCACTGCCGCTAAGGCATCGCGCAAATGCATCCCGGCAACCGAGCGCCCCGATCCCTTGATTTTGCCATCACGATCGGGAGCAAAGACAATCACCGGACGATTGAAACGCTCTTTCAGACGGCTGGCGATAATGCCAACCACCCCTTGATGCCACGTAGGATCGAACAGACACAGGCCAAAGGGCAGTTCTCTTGCATCCGGCGTTAGCCGATCAATTTGCGCCGATGCCTGCGCTTCCATATCGCCAGTTAGCTCAACGCGTTGCTGATTGATTTCATGTAACCGGCGGGCGATGTTCCGGGCTCCATCCAGATCGTCGCTGAGTAAGCATTCGATGCCTTGGCCCATATCTTCTAACCGGCCTGCGGCATTCAGCCGGGGGCCGAGAAAGAAACCAATATCACTGGTGCTCAGCCGGGACTGCGGGCGACCGGTTACTTCGCATAAGGCGGTGATACCGGGAGCGCATTGACCTTGGCGAATCCGGCGTAATCCCTGCTCGACTAGAATACGGTTCTGATGATCCAGCCGCACCACATCAGCTACTGTGCCGAACGCGACCAGATCGAGAAACTGGGCCAAATTTGGCTCAGCAAGACCCTGTTCAGCAAACCAGCCAACTTCCCGCAACCGGGTCCGCAACGCCATCAACACATAGAAAATGACACCCACGCCAGCGATATTCTTGCTGGGAAAGTCATCGCCGGGTTGATTGGGATTAACGATCACATCGGCAGCCGGCAACGTTTGGCCCGGCGAATGGTGGTCGGTAATCAACACCTTCACACCCCGCGCCTGGGCCGCTTTCACGCCCTCATGGCTGGAAATGCCATTGTCCACCGTAACCAGTAAATCAGGCTGTTCCTCCGCAGCGACGGCTACAATTTCCGGGGTCAGACCGTACCCATGTTCGAAGCGGTTTGGCACCCGGTAACCTACCCAGGCCGCACCCAACACGCGTAAGGCCCGCACCGCCAGCGCACAACTGGTCGCGCCATCGGCATCGAAATCGGCAATAATCAAGATGCGCCAGCGCTCGCGCAGCGCAGTGTGCAACAAAGTGACTGCCGGCTCCATGTTCAAAAACGCGGCAGGTGATGTCAACAACCGCAATTCCCGCTGTAGTTCGTGAGGAAAACGCACTTCACGGGCAGTGTAAATGCGTTGTAGCAATGGCGGGACCGGCAGATCGTTGCACGGTTCACAAATACGGCGGACAATGGATTTGAGCATAAAGACTCGCTCTCAAAAGGAGAGGTGTTTAACTGCGTTGCCATCACATGGCAGATAGCGGATTCAGTCTGCGGCAGCAGGATAACAAACTACAAACCTGCTTGAAATCCAGTATCATCCGCCCGTTTGCTATATAGCAAGTAAGGAGGGAGGGTGCTTGATCTCATCAAGGCGGGCGGTTGGTTGATGGCGCCGATCGCCGCCTGCTCGTTTACAGCAGTGCTCATTATCTTTGAGCGGCTGCTCGCGCTGCGCCGGGCGCGGGTGTTACCGGAACAGTTATTAGCCATCTTGCGCCGTTGGGTAGAACTCGGTGCGATCAGTCCGCTGGACATCAAGGCGTTACCCCTTAACTCGCCCTTGGGCCGGATTGTAGCGGTCGGGTTAGCTAACCGTGACCGTAGCCGGGAGATCCTTCGTGAGCGGATCGAAGATATTGGCCGCCATGTCGTGCATGAATTGGAGCGGTTCCTCAATACGCTAGGCACGATCGCTGCGATTAGCCCATTGCTAGGCCTGCTCGGCACGGTGGCGGGCATGATTAAAATTTTTCAGATCGTCTCGGTGGAAGGCAACAGTAATTTTAGCCTGCTTTCCGTTGGCATTGCCGAAGCGTTGATGACGACGGCGGCGGGCCTGACCGTAGCGATTCCCAGCCTGTTGTTCTATCGCTACTTTCAAGGCCGGGTCGATGCGCTGGTGGTGAAGATGGAGCAGGAAACGCTGGAATTGATTGATCTACTGGATGCCGAAACATCCCGGCAAGAATCCCCCAACCTGCCCGCGCAGGCAACCACCGAGACTACGAATGAATCTGCGTCCCCGCCGCCGTGAAGATCCGGAACTCAATCTAGTGCCGATGATCGACGTAGTGCTGGTGCTACTGATTTTTTTCATGATTGCCACTAGCTTGCGGCATGAATCGGAACTGGAAATTCATCTGCCCGAGGCTTCAGGACCATCCATGCCGGAAGATGTAGCACCGTTGGAAGTGAGTATCGACGCCGCAGGCCGTTACTCTATTCATGGCCTCCAAGGGCAGTTATTAGATTCGACGGCTGGCCAAAATGCATTGAAGAAGGCTCTCCAGCAAGCATCCCATGGTAAATCCTTGCCATTGCTTATCAGTGCAGATGGCCGGACGCCTCATCAAGCCGTGGTGACCGTGCTGGATATCGCCGGGCAACTGGGTCTCAGGCGAGTCGCTATCGCTACCCTTCATGCGCCAGAAAAGGCTTCTCCGCCTTCAATGCCAGATACTTTATCATCGCCGCCGGACCTTTGAATATGACTTGGCTGGATCGTTATGGATATTCTCTCAATCTGGTCGCCGTCTTGCTATGGCCGCTTAGCCTGTTGTTCAGCACGATGGTCCGGTTACGGCGACGGCTTTATCAATGGGGTTTATTGGAAAGCGAAGCGATCAGCGTGCCTGTCATCATCGTGGGCAACATCAGCGTCGGCGGGACTGGCAAGACGCCACTGGTAACACGATTGGTGGAAGTATTGCGCAAAGCCGGTTACAAACCGGGCGTGGTGAGCCGGGGTTATGGCGGTCAATCCAGGCAATGGCCATGCCATGTGACTGCTGACAGTGATCCGCATGAGGTTGGCGATGAACCGGTGCTATTGGCGCAACGTTGCGGCTGTCCCGTGGTGGTGGGTCCGGATCGAGTAGCGGCAGCGTGGACATTAACTGCTACTTATCATTGCAATGTTATCATCAGCGATGATGGCTTGCAGCATTACCGCCTGCAACGCGATATTGAGATTGCCGTCATCGACGGATCGCGCCGGTTGGGTAATGGCGCCTGTCTGCCGGCCGGCCCGTTGCGCGAACCGCCATCACGATTACGCACAGTGGATTTTATCATCGGTAACGGTGTAGCGCATGGCGGCGAATATCTGATGAGCTTGCGCGGCGAAACCGTGTTGAATCTACTGGATTCCTGCATCACTGTCTCACTACCCGGTTTTCATAAAAGCATGGTCCATGCAGTAGCAGGTATTGGTAATCCGAAACGGTTTTTCAATTACCTGCGCCATGCCCGGTTGCGGTTGATCGAGCATCCATTTCCTGATCATCACCCTTTTCGCCTGGAAGATTTGCGCTTCCAGCAGGATTTGCCAGTGCTGATGACGGAAAAGGATGCGATGAAATGCCGGCCCTTTGCCAGCGACGATTGGTGGTATGTCCCGGTTAGCGCGCAATTGGATCCGGAATTCGAGGAGCAGTTGCTCAAACGGCTGGCAACAGTTGCCATGGCCAAAGGGGTACGCTGCGAGAGTGTGAGACGCAACCGCATGGCTACCTCTCCTAAATCTAGCGTTTCCCAGCCATAAGAGGTTAAAAAGATGGATAAAAAATTATTGGACATTTTAGTGTGCCCAGTGAGTAAGGCACCGCTGATCTATGACCGGGTCCGGCAGGAACTGGTGTGTGCGGAAAGCCGGTTGGCCTACCCTGTGCGTGATGGTATTCCAGTAATGCTGGAAGCCGAAGCACGGCGCCTGGCTGATGATGAAGAGATTCCCAGTGAGTAAAACCATCTCCCGGTTTCGGGTGGCAATTCCTGCACGCTATGCTTCGACCCGGCTACCAGGCAAGCCGCTGCGTCAGATCGCTGGGCGGCCGCTCATTGAGCATGTCTACCGGCGGGCGCTGGCCAGCGGGGCTTTGGAAGTAGTCATCGCTACGGATGACTTACGCATTCAAGACGTGGCCAAGCGCTTCGGCGCGACGGTTTGCATGACATCGCCCAACCACCATTCGGGTACCGACCGGCTGGCGGAAGCCGCTGCACAGTTGGGCTGGCCGGATGAAGCTATCATTGTCAACGTCCAGGGTGATGAGCCGCAAATCCCGCCGGCATTGATCAGACAGGTTGCAGCGGGGCTGGAAGAACATCCTGACGCGGGTATCGCAACGGTCTGCGCCCGCATTGATGATCCCAAGGAACTGTTTGATCCAAATGTAGTTAAGGTAGTACGAGACTTACAGGATTATGCCTTGTATTTCAGCCGCGCGCCGATTCCCTGGCATCGTGAGGGGTTTAAGACCGGCAGGGAACAATCGAGCCGGTTACCGGAAGGGAGTGACTGGTTCCGGCACATTGGCTTATACGCCTATCGGGTAGCGGTGTTAGCGCGCTACCCACGCCTGACGCCAGCGATGATCGAGCAAGCCGAATCCCTGGAGCAGTTGCGCGCACTGTGGCATGGTATCCGTATCCATGTCGCTGAGGCGGCTGAGGTTCCCCCGCCGGGGGTGGATACCGAAACCGATCTGGCGCGGGTAGCAGTGCAATTGGCGTCTTCAGATCAATAAGCCAAGTCTGGCCAGTTCCGGCAGATCTGGATTCAGACGGTTGCGGTGAGGGTTGAGAATAGGGATGGTGAACGTTCTGGGCAAGTGATCGCCCGCATCGCCATATTGATTGGCATGAATGATCTTTCGATGAGCCTGGTCACACAGGACCAGGGCTAATTCATCGGCCAGGACTTCGATGACCTGGCAAGGGATGCCTTGATAGGTCAGGGTTTGGCCGAGCAGGACTTTAAGTTTATCAAGATTAATCTGCAGCATGAGGGGTAGCGACCAGAGTGATGGGTTCCACAATCGTGCAAGCGATCCGTGCGATGTTTGCTTCCTCGCAACGGCTGGATGAGGCAAAGGCGAAAGCGATGGTCAGAGTGTTGTTTGTTTGCATGGGCAATATTTGCCGTTCTCCGGTAGCAGAAGGGGTGTTCCGGCGAATGCTGGAAGGGGCCGGTCTGACCGGAAAGGTTTTTGTGGATTCAGCAGGCACGCATTCTTACCATATTGGCGCCCCGCCTGACATGCGTAGCCAAGCCACAGCCCAGCGCCGAGGGGTGGATTTGCGCAGTCTCCGCGCCCGGCGGGTGACCGTCACTGATTTTGCAAAGTTCGATTATATCCTGGCAATGGACCGAGATAATTTCGAGAATTTACTGGCACTGTGCCAGGATACAGAGCTGCAACGCCGCATTCAGTTATTCCTGGATTTTGCTCCAGACTTGCCGGAGCGGGAAGTGCCGGATCCTTATTATGGGGGTCCAACCGGTTTCGACCGGGTGATGGATCTAATCGAGGTGGCAGCTCAGGGCTTGCTAATGCATATCCGCGAACAGCACCGGCTTTGAGTGATTGCTGGCCTGTACAACCCTTCACCTCCGCCCTCGCCAAGCGAGCAGGCGCCTTTAAGAATAACAGCCAGCTATGAATTCCCCCTCTCATTTGCAAGAGGGGGTGAATATTTTCATTAGGGTTTGGTGTCACCTTCCAGCGATGCCGGGGTAGATTCAACCGGTTCGGCAGATCCCGTCGCGGGTTCAACGGGAAGAGGCGGCTCGGGTTCGGCGGCTGGGATGAGTTTCTCTACGTCTTCGATAGCCGCTTCCGGCGCAGCGGGTGCCTCGCTGGCAGGGACTTCGGCTATAGTAGCCTCCACCACCGTTTCTGTTTCTCTGACCTCGGCATCCAGCACTGCGGGTGTTGGCGCTGTATCATCGGTCTCAGGGATGATTGCTTCTAGGATGATCGGAGCCTGAACGGCTTCCGTATTGATAACGACTGACGCGTCTGCTTCAGTGAAAGCCGGTTCGACCGGCGGCAGCGGTTCGACCGGCGGTGGCAGTTCGGTTGCTAGACTGGCTGATTCCACGAGCGGCGCCTCGGCCTGGGCTGAAAGCTGGACGGGTGCCTCCATAGCAGGATAATCTGCCACTTTCGATGCCTCCTTTCCATCTTCATCCACTGTCGGATATTCCAGGCGGGTGAGGGGTGGCGCCGGTAGCTCATCATTGAGTGGAGCTGATACATTGGCCGCTTTTAAAGCGGCTTGGGCGGCGAGCACCTCCCGAGGCAGGCGCGGACGGCCGCTACGGATACGCCGTTGCGGCGCGGCGGATTCGGTCGTGATCGTTGGCGCAGCCGGTTCGCCAGTTACCAAATGATCGCCTGACTCAATCCCCGCGCTGGGTTCCAACGGTATCTCAGCATGGGCTGGAACTGCATCAGCCGCTGCTTCGCTGCGTTTCCGCCGCCGCCCGCCCCGCCGGCCTCGGCGGCTCCGCCCTGAGGCTTCTTCTTCGCTTTCAGCAACCGCAACAGTTGCTTCCAGTTCCGTGGCGGGCGTTACCACAGATCCATCCACCCATTTGGGTTCCGGCGGCGCTTCCTCAGCCGGTGGCGGGATCAGCACTGGCGCTGCCTCGACCGCAGATGGCGCAGCGGCTGTCTTGATAGCAGGGGCCTCTACAGCCGCCGATTGTTCTGCCTCAGCGCGTCGCCCCGGACGGTCGCGGCGCTGCCGCTCAGGTTTAGCCGGCTTTCCACTGGGCCGTCCGGGCCGCTCATCTCTGGAAGACGGCAGTTGCGGTTGTCCAAATAAATTGCCCCACAGCCAGCGGAAAAAACTGGGGTTAACCTCAGGCTTGGGCACTGGCGCCGGTGGGGGTGGCGCTGGGCTGGCTGGCGCGACACTTTTGACTGCTGGTTCATCGACAGTGTCACGCGTGGTCGCATTGACCTGCGCCTCGTATTGTTCCTCGTAATCTTCGGCCAAGGTGTACGACAGCCGTTGAGCTTCTGACAATTCTTCGACGCGCAAGCGGCTCAATTTGAAATGCGGCGTCTCCAATGACTCATTAGGGATCAGCAGAATGCCCACCCGGTGACGCTGTTCAAAAGCACGAATCGCATCGCGTTTTTCATTAAGCAGGAAGGTAGCGACCTTGACGGGCAGTTGTGTGACAACCCGGCCCGTCTTGTCCTTCATGGCTTCTTCCTGAATCAGTCGCAACACACTCAGCGCCAATGATTCGATATTGCGGATGGTACCTCGACCCTCACAACGCGGGCAGATAACATGACTGGCCTCATCCAATGAAGGCCGCAACCGTTGCCGTGACATTTCCAGCAAACCAAACCGGGAGATACGGCCAACCTGCACCCGGGCACGATCCATCTTCAATGCCTCACGCAACCGGTTCTCGACCTCTCGCTGGTTACGCGCAGCATTCATGTCAATGAAATCAATGACGATCAACCCGCCCAAATCGCGCAAGCGCATTTGCCGGGCGATTTCATCCGCCGCTTCCAGGTTGGTCGTCAGCGCTGTTTCCTCAATATCGCTGCCCTTCGTAGCACGCGCCGAGTTGATGTCGATGGATACCAGTGCTTCAGTATAATCAATGACAACACTACCGCCGGATGGCAGGCTGACCTCGCGTTGATAAGCGGTTTCGATCTGCGACTCGATCTGAAAACGGGAGAACAGGGGAACGTTGTCCTGATAGAGCTTGAGCTTGCTCAGGTTATGCGGCATCACCTGCTGCACAAACTCCTGGGCCTGCCGGTAAACCGCCGCGTTATCTATCAGGATTTCGCCGATGTCAGCGCGCAAGTAATCGCGCAGGGCGCGGATGATGATGTTGCTTTCCTGATAGATTAAGAAAGGCGCCTTCTTCTGCGAGGAGGCCGCCTCGATAGCCCGCCACAGGTTCAGCAGGTAATCCAGATCCCATTGCAATTCTTCCTGCGAGCGGCCAACACCGGCAGTACGCACGATCAGACCCATGCCGTCGGGGATATCCAGGCTGCTCATGATTTCGCGGATTTCCTGGCGATCCTCGCCTTCGATACGCCGCGATACCCCGCCTGCCCGCGGATTGTTAGGCATCAGTACCAGATAGCGGCCGGCCAAACTGATGAAGGTGGTGAGTGCCGCACCCTTGTTGCCACGCTCCTCTTTCTCTACCTGAATGACAATATCCTGGCCTTCGCGGATCGCTTCACGGATATTGGGGCGATTGCTGTCGGCCTGGGGATCAAAATTGCTACGATTGATTTCCTTGAAGGGCAGGAAACCGTGCCGTTCAGCCCCGTAATCGACAAATGCGGCTTCCAATCCGGGTTCGACACGGGTAATGCGCCCTTTGTAGATGTTGGATTTCTTCTGTTCCCGCGAGGGAGTTTCGATGTCGAGATCGAACAGTTTTTGGCCATCGACGAGCGCCACGCGCAACTCTTCCTGCTGAGTTGCGTTAATCAGCATGCGTTTCATAAAGTTGAGATTCCTTGCGCTCAACCATCACCGGGGGCAACACAGTTGTCGCCGAGGCGTGTCTGGGGCGAGAGATAGCCCGGGGAATCAAGGTACAAAAACGGGCTGTCCCCAATACGCTAAAGGTCGTTGCCAGTCGGCTGGGAGCGCGGTCAAGAGCCGCTCTGGTCGAAAAAGGGTCGAGCAGCGGGAAAACCCTTTGAAAACCACCGCTCGCCGGGCAAAATGGCGCGCAGGTGTGAAAACCGATATCGTATATTGTTCCAGTTTCGCCGGCTTTTCGAGCCATTGACGACAACCTTTGCAACTATAACAGTCTGATGAACGTGCTTCAAATAAAGCCTGTTTCCCCTTCTCCCGGCGGGGTGCGCTATCTGGAAATTACTCCAGAACATACTGGGCAGCGCCTCGATAATTTTCTGCTGCGTGAATTGAAAGGTGCGCCCAAGAGCCTAATTTATCGCATTCTGCGTACCGGCGAGGTACGGCTGAATGGCGGCCGGGTCCCACCGAGCCAGCGCCTGCAAGCCGGCGATGTGCTACGCATCCCTCCCGTGCGGTTAGCGGAACAGAATAACCAACCGTTCAAGCCACCGTTAAGGTTGGCGGAACAGTTGCGGGAAGCCGTTCTCTACGAGGACCGGGAGTTGCTAGTGCTGGATAAGCCCGCTGGATTGGCGGTGCATAAGGGCAGCGGCGTCGATTATGGAATTATCGAGGCTCTACGAGCATTGCGACCGGATGAGCCGTTTCTAGAACTGGCGCATCGGCTGGATCGCGATACGAGCGGTTGTCTAGCATTAGCGCGGACGCCAGCAGCGCTGCGGCAAATTCAGGAAGCATTCCGGGCTGGAAGGGTGGAGAAACGCTATCTGGCGCTGGTGCGTGGCTATTGGAACCACGGCCTGCGTGAAGTCAACCAACCCTTGCGGCGCAATGTGTTGCGCAGTGGAGAACGCATGGTCGAGGTGCTGGATGATGGCAAACCGGCTCTCACCCGGTTCCGGCCGGTCAGCCTGCATGCACCCGCTTCGCTCCTGGAAGCCTGGATTGCGACCGGACGCACCCATCAAATTCGCGTCCATGCCGCGCATGCTGGCTATCCGTTGGCCGGTGATGACAAGTATGGCGATGCTGCATTCAACCGGATGATGGCGGAAGATTATGGGCTGCGGCGGCTGTTTCTGCATGCTCACAGCCTGAGTCTGCCGCTGGGTGGGCGGGATATCGCCGTCAGCGCGCCATTGGGCGCCGAACTTAAAGCAGTACTGGATTTGATCGGTTCGGCAAAAATTCACAGCATCCCCTCTTCTCCCTGGCCTTCTTCCCCAGGCAGGAGAAAGCGGGCATTTAATCGCTAATTCCAAAAGGCTGCCATGAACGACCTGAATCCGAATTCCACCCCTCCTGATGACGAGCGTTGGGCGCGAGATACCCTGACCAAGCTGGCGTTCGCTGCAGTGACTGAACAGCGGCGAGCCCGGCGCTGGGGGATTTTCTTTAAATTCCTGTTCTTCGCCTATCTGGTACTGCTGCTAGCGCTGGCTTGGCCGGATAATCTGGGCAAGGCAACCGTTAGCACCAAACGTCACACTGCGCTGGTTCGCATCGACGGATTAATCTCCAGCAGCACTGAAGCCAGCGCAAAAAATATCATCGGAGCGTTGCGCAAGGCGTTTAAAGACGACAAAACGGCCGGTATCGTCTTGCAAATCAACAGTCCCGGCGGCAGTCCGGTGCAAGCCGGAGAGATTTACGACGAGATCCAGAAACTGCGCCAGCAATATCCAAAAACCCCGGTTTACGCAGTGGCGAGCGATGTCTGCGCCTCGGGTGGCTACTACATCGCTGCGGCCGCGCAGAGCATCTACGCGAACCAAGCCAGCATCGTGGGTTCCATCGGAGTGCGCATGGACAGTTTCGGGTTTACCGATGCAATCGCCAAGCTGGGGGTAGAACGGCGGGCTTATACGGCGGGCGCCAACAAGGATTTTCTTGATCCATTCAAGCCGGTGAATCCGGATGAAGTCCAGCATTTACAGAGGATGCTGGATGCGATCCATCAGCAATTCATTGCCGCAGTTAAACAAGGCCGGGGCGAGCGCTTGAAAGATCATCCTGAAATATTTAGTGGTCTGATGTGGACGGGTGCGCAGAGTGTGGAGCTCGGTCTAGTGGATGCGCTGGGCAGCGCCCGCTATGTAGCCGAGGAAGTGATCGGTGAAAAAACTATTTTAGACTACACCCAGCGCACAGGTTGGGTCGAGCGGCTGCTGGATGGCGTAGAAACCAGCTTGAGCGCAGCGCTGATTAATGGACTAGGCGTGGAAGGAATGCCGCAATGGCGGTAAGCTGGAAAAAAGCCTTGGCCGTATTTTCTGGCTAAATTTATAACCATGTCCCGCACCGGAAGGAGCGCATCCTATGGTTATCCAATTCATCGCACTACTTTTCCTATTTTCCTCAAGCATGACTTCTGCCTACGCGGGTAACGCTTGGAGTAAAATCGGTTATCCGCTAGCCGGCCGGCCCCAAGTGATCGGTTCCTACGCAGCTGGCTGTATTGCTGGAGCAGTCGCGCTACCCTTGGTGGGCGATGGCTACCAGGTCATGCGCGCAAGCCGCAACCGTTACTACGGTCACCCCTTGTTGATCCGGTTCATCGAAGAACAGGGGCGGCAGGCGGCCGGGCATGGCAATCGATTGCTGATTGGCGACTTAGGACAACCACGCGGCGGCCCCATGCCCAATGGCCACCGCAGCCACCAGAGTGGCTTGGATGTGGATGTATGGTTCTTGCAGCAACCGCGTGATCGAGTGCTATCGCGGACGGATATCGAGCGAATCGATATGTTGCCGATGGTGCGTGCGACTGAGGGCAGGTTAAATCACGCCCGCTGGTCACCGTATTACCGGGATGCCTTAAAACTTGCAGCACAATCGCCGCGTGTAGAGCGCATCTTTGTCAACGCGATCATCAAGCAGGCGTTGTGCGACAGCGAAACTGACCGTGCTTGGCTAAATAAAGTACGTCCCTGGTGGGGTCACGACGCCCATTTTCACGTCCGGCTGGCCTGTCCGCCTGATTCCGGCCAGTGCAAGCCGCAACAACCGATCCCACCCGGTGATGGTTGCGATGCTGATTTGGCAAACTGGGTCCGGGACATCGTGCAGGCAGCGCGCTCGCCTAAACCTTACCGGAAGCCTAGCCCCCCCTCCGCAGACCGCTTACCGGCAATATGCAATGCCGTATTGAATAATCCTACTGCATGGGACATGCAACGGCCATAATCGGTATAGTTAAAATTTAGACGAATTGGGAGAAGCGTCATGCAACGCACCGTGTGGAAAGCTGGTATCAGCTTGACTGCCCTCATTACCCTGATTTTTTTGCTGGCAGTGGATATAGTGAGTCCACTAAATCCCGCCTGGGCCGAAACACTCACGGTTGGAGGGACGGGTTCATCCGCTCCACTGGTCGAGCAATTCGCTCAAGCTTATAAGAGCCTCAAGCCAGAAGTCACGGTGCATTTGATCAATCCACCCATGGGCAGCAATGCTTCGATTCGCGCGGTCCTGGCCGGCACCATTGATCTCGCCATACCCGGCAAACCGCTAACCGAGGAACAAAAGGCCCAGGGCGGCCAAGATTGGCCGCTCGGTCACACGCCTTTTCTCGTGGTCACTTCCAAGGAGCAGGAACATGCCGGTTTTACGATCGAGCAACTCGCCGCGATCTATAGTGGTAAAACAACTACTTGGGCCGATGGTTCGCCAATCCGGCTGGTGTTGCGCAGTCCGATGGAGTCGGACACCCTGATCCTGCGCAATCTATCACCGGCTATGGACCAAGCGATTGATGCCGCCTTGACGCGGCCCGGTATGCTGGTAGCCGCCAACGACCTGGAAAACATAGCCCTGTTAGAAAGCACGCCCAATGCCATCGGCACAACCAACCTGGGTTTAATGCAAAACCAGAAACGCAAACTGCACATTTTACCTCTCAACGGCATGCAGCCGACCTTGGCGGCCATGACCCAGGAGAATTATCCCTACTTCAAGACCCTCTACGTCACACGCGGCCCCACGCTGTCGCCCGCAGCGCAAAGCTTTCTGGCGTTCATACTCTCGGCGTCCGGGCGGGAAGTGCTGGCCCGTGCTGGCTACGCTCCCGTCTCGCACCAACCGTGAACGAGCATCCCTCACTCAAGCCCGTCTCGCACCAACCGTGAGCGAACATCTCTCACTCAAATGCTCACTGACTTGGCTGGCAGGCGCTTTAGCAATGATCGTAACGCTGGCGCCGCCCAGCGTTTTTTTTCTGTTGTCCTATCAAAATCGCAGCGGCGCGTTGCAAAGCGAAGTTCGCATCGCTGCAACAGCAGTTACCGAATATATTAACCGCAATGCTGGTTTGTGGCGCTTCGAATTTGAACGGCTGTACGATGTATTGCGTAAATACATCAGCCCGGAACACGGCGCCACAGTAGCCGACTTGAACGGGAAAAGTATTGCCCGCCTGGCGTTGCCGGAACCGGCCACGCTACTATTGAGCCATACTTACCCAATTTACGACTTCGGTGCTGAAATTGGCACATTGGAAGTGGCGGCTCCACTGAAGGACCTAATGGTGGAAACTGCGGTTGTCGCTCTAGGCAGCTTAACATTGGGCCTCATCGTCTTTTTTCCGCTGCGGCTGATCCCCATGCACGCGTTGCGGCAAGCGACACAGGCATTGATGAACAGTGAGAATGCCTATCGGCAGCTTGTTGAGTTGTCACCCGACGCAATTTACATCAATTGCGATGAAAAAATCGCCTATATCAATGCCGCTGGTGTCCGGTTGTTCGGGGCTGACTCCCCGGCGGCGCTGCTGGGAATGTCATTCTGGGACCGGCTCCATCCCGATTGCCACGAAATGGTACGGGAGCGTCTGCAGCAGATCTACATGATGAAAAAAGCGGTTCCTCTGATGGAAGAGCGCTACGTGCGGCTCGATGGATCCGTGTTTCCTGTGGAAGTAGCCGCTGCCCCGTTCATGTATCAGGGCAGACTGGCCTTGCAGGTGGTCGCTCACGATCTGACCGAACGCAAACAGGTGGAGGAAGAGTTACGCCAAACCCGGGACGCTGCCGAGACAGCGAACCGGACCAAATCGCAATTTCTGGCCAATATGAGCCACGAGATCCGCACGCCAATGAACGGCGTGTTGGGTATGGCCCACCTGTTGGCGGAGCAGACCCGGCTCACCGGCCAACAGCAGTACTACCTGGGAGTTTTACAAGATTCCGGTCAAACCCTGCTCCGAATTATTGATGAGATCCTCGACTTTTCGAAAATCGAGGCAGGCAAACTCACTCTCTGCGAAACCACGTTTGACATGCGGCAGCGGATCGCTGAAACATTGCAAATGCTCGCACCACAAGCACAAAGCAAGCATCTGGAATTGACCTGGCATGTCGCTGCGGCTGTCCCAGCCCGATTGTATGGGGACCCGGGGCGTCTGCATCAGATTCTGGCCAACCTGGTCAGTAATGCCATCAAGTTCACCGAGCAAGGCAGCGTCCGGGTGGATGTTATTCGCAGCGATATGAAAGAATCCAATCCGTCTGGAACGGATTCCTGCCGGTTACGCTTTACGGTGCATGATACAGGGATCGGCATTTCTGCCGAGGCGCGCACGCACCTGTTTCAGCCGTTCTCCCAAGCCGACGGATCTACCACACGTAAATACGGTGGTACCGGTCTCGGTCTGGTGATCTCTAAACAAATCGTGAAAATGATGGGGGGCGAAATCGATTTTGAAAGCACGCCTGGCAAGGGTACGGTTTTTTGGTTCACGATAAATCTCGCTATCGTCCTCGGCGATCCTAAGTCGTCAAGCATTAAACCCGCTGAGGCGCAACCGCTGGCGGGACGCGTGCTCCTCGCTGAGGATAACCCCGTCAACCGCCTCGTAGCTGAAGAGATACTGAAATCTCTAGGACTGGAGGTGGAGGCAGTGACCAATGGCTTGGAGACTGTCGATGCCTGCGGCAAATATCAATTTGACCTCATACTCATGGATTGCCAGATGCCCAAGATGGATGGCTTTGAAGCGACCGCTTTGATTCGTAACCGCGAAGCGGTGAAATCCCACCATGCAACACCCCGTCACATTCCGATTATTGCGCTCACCGCCAATGCGCTTTCCGGTGACCGGGAACGCTGCCTGACCGCTGGCATGGATGATTACCTGTCAAAGCCATTTTCACGCGATGATCTCTACCAGACGCTTAAGCGCTGGGTTCCCCATAAATATTAATCGGGTAGTTACCCGGTTTTTTGTAACTTCAGCGCCGCTGAGTTGATGCAATAGCGTAAGCTAGTTGGCGCAGGACCATCGTCAAATACATGACCGAGGTGCGCCCCGCAATCGGCGCACAGCACTTCAATCCGGCGCATAAACCAACTCCGGTCTTCGGCAGTAGCTACCTTTTCTGTGCTGACCGGTTCCCAGAAGCTGGGCCAGCCGGTGCCAGAATCGAATTTGGCTTTCGAAGCAAACAGCGGTGCGTCACAGCACACGCAATGATAGATACCTGGATCGTGACAGTCATGATACGCGCCGGTAAACGCCGGTTCGGTGCCTTTCTGGCGGCAGATTTTGTACTGCTCCGGAGTGAGTTGTGCGCGCCACTCGGCATCAGTTCGAGTGATTTTGCCGCTCATTGAGAATACCTCATCGTTGTTGAGTCTTGCCGCTCAAGAGACCGCAGAGGCATGCATTCGTGTCACGTCGACACCACCTCCTCGGATTTTTGGCCAATGCGCTTTTGCAATGCCTCCCAGACATGCTCAGCTAGGCCGACACCTACCTCGTTAAACGCAAGGAAGGTCATATCAGCGCCTGCCGCCTTAAGTTCGTTTTCTTCTTCGGGATAGTTGCTGACGGCTCCGATCAATCCTTGAAAACCACGCCGCCGCAATTGCCGGCTGGCGATACGCTTGGCTTCTGGATCTGGCATCGCCAATACGACGGCCTTAATACCTTCCAAACGCAGCCGGTGCCAGAGGCCAGGATCTTCAGCATCCGCATACACAACTCGCCGGCCTTCATGGACATGCCGCTCAACCTTGCCGACATCCGAGTCGATACCGGATACCATCAGCACTCTATGCTGCTCCGGAACGTTCTGGCGTTTCTTTAAAAAATCGTAAGCCGCAGCGCCAGCATGGCCCATGCCAACAATCAAAATCTGGGTGCTGCCCAGCGACACTGGCTGCTCATCGGGATGATGGTCGGGACGTTCGAAACGTGTCAACCGGCCTTCCAGCCGCTCATACAGAGCATGGGCAAAGCGGTTGACCGGCGCAGTAATCACAAAGGACAATGCCACAGAAATGGCCAGCAATACGAGCCAATCGGCCTCCAATTGACCATTGCCAACCATGAATTTCACCACGATCAGGGTAAATTCGCTGTAGCTGGTCAAGGCCAGCGCGCTCAGAAAAGCCGTCCGTGCCCGTAAGCGGAACGCCAGCAGGATGAAGAAAAACAGCACCGCCTTAAGCGGTAGCAGTAGCGCCAGTAACCCTGCCCCACCCAGCATTGCAAAGCTCGGCCAACCCATCAGGCCAATTTGCAGGAAAAAGCCAACCAGCAATATTTCTTTGAGCGACCATACCGCACGGGACAGTTCTGCTGCCTTGGGATGGCCCACTAGCAACACTCCCAGCAATAACGCGCCCAGTTCCGAACTCAGTCCCAGATGCTCGAAACCTAACCCGCCCACCACCAGCGCCAGCGCCAAACCATACAACACCAGCAGCTCATCGTGCCCGCTCCAGTCCAGAACTTTGGTCACCAGCGGCCTTAGCAACGGGAGTCCCAGCACCAGCAGTGCCCACGGCGACGGCGCCGCTGCACCGGCAAACGCCATCAGCGCCAGTGCCGCCAGATCCTGGATAATCAGAATGCCAATCGCCAACCGGCCATGAAAGGCGCGCAGCTCGATCTTTTCCTCCAGTGTCTTGGCTGCCAGCACCGTACTGGAAAAGCCCAGCGTCGTCGCCAGCACCAACGCCTGCCATACGGGCAGGGTGACCACCGCCAGAAAACCTAGCCCCAGCAGGACGCCACTGATGATCAGATGCAGCAACCCGCCGCCCCAGACTTCAGGCCGGGTCAGACTTTTGATCCGCAGCTTTAACCCGACGCTAAACAGCAGCAACAAAACACCCGCATGCGCAATATGGTCGAGCAACTCGCTACCATGTTGGCCTAAGGCGTTCAGCATAAACCCGGCAGCCAAGTAGCCAACAAGTGCTGGCAAGCCCAGGTGGCGGGCAAGCAGGCCCAGCAAAAAGGCCAGCGCAAGCCAAAGTGCATCCATGATGGTGATAAGCCTTTAGGCTTTCTTTAAAATTTGCACCACATACAGCAGCACCATAGCACCCACCGTAGCGGTGATAAGGTGACCGGCCAGACCGACAGCGGTGAAGCCGATCAAGCGGAACAGAAAGCCGCCGACAAAAGCACCGATCACTCCCATCACCAAATTGCCACCCAGCCCCATGCTGCTACCACGCATGAAATTCGTGGCAATCCAACCAGCGATCAAGCCGATTAACAGAAATCCGATTAAATCCATGGTCTTCCCCTCCGTTTAGCTAAGTATTGACTGAGCCATTTAGCTTGGTTAACCCCAGCTAGTCCAGGCGTTTACGCATTAAAAACAAGAATTTACCGCTTTCTTCTTGTGCCTCTAATAGTTCGTGGCCTGACTGCTGGCTGAAGGTTTCAAAATCCCTAACCGACTCAGGATCAGTAGCGATAATCCGCAGCACCTGACCGCCACGCAGGCCAGCCAATGCTTTCTTGGCCTTGAGAATCGGCAAGGGGCAATTCAATCCCGAAGTATCGAGTTCAACACTGATCACTGTCATAGCGGTAGATCATTTAGGCAAAGCTTCTGAATAATCATTCAAGCATGTCTGCTCTTTAGGCGCAAATTCCGGAACCCTGGAGCCTGCTATCGAGTCTGACAGAAAATTCGTTGTCTGCTTGCGGAAATCTCATGTCTCATCGTTTGTTGCCCCTCATTCTAAGTCTGATTCTCGGCCTAACGCCCAGTGCGCCTTTGGTAGCGCAATCCATCCTGCTGCCAGATATCGGTGATCCTTCCAGCGTTTACTTTGGCGCCGACGACGAGCAGAAACTGGGTTTGGAGATCATGCGGAAGCTGCGTGATCGCGATGCGGTGCTGGATGACGTGCAACTGACCCAGTATCTCAACTCGATCGGTCAAAGCATCGTGGTTTATGCTGACCAGAATAGCGCCCCCTATACTTTTTTCATGGTGCGTGATGCAAGCATCAATGCCTTTGCGTTGCCTCATAATTTTATCGGCATCAACGCGGGCTTGCTGCTTGCCACCCAGCGCGAAGATGAATTAGCCGGAGTCATCGCCCATGAAATCGCTCATGTTTCCCAGCGGCATATTGTCCGTGCGATTGCCGATATGAAGCGCCTAAGCCTGCCGATGGCGGCAGCCATGTTAGCGGGCGCAGCACTGGCAGCATCCGGCAGTGGCGCAGTGGGCCAGGCAGCGGTAGTGGGTTCCATGGCCGCTAGCGCCCAGCATCAAATCAGCTTTACCCGTGCTAATGAGCAAGAAGCTGATCGTATCGGCATGCAGCTTCTTGCAAAAGCGGGCTTCGATCCCAAGGGGATGACCAACTTTTTTGCCAAATTAGAGCATCTCTCCAGCGGGGAAACACGCAATCAGATTCCCGAAATGTTATTGACCCATCCACGCCCGGAAAGCCGTGCCGCTGATACCCAGGATCGCATTCCGATACCACTAGTACGCCAGACTGGACCCCGTGACCGCCAAGCCTACGAATTGGCTAAAGCCCGGACTCGGGTACTGGTGACTGAGGATACTCATTCACTCATCCGCGAATTGGAAATCCGTCTGACTCAAGGTGACTTTGTGGATGAAACGGCTGAGCGCTATGCTTATGCTTTAGCGCTGCGTCAAGCCGGCCGTTATAACGATGCTCAGCAACAAGTGACCCGCCTGCTACGGACGAATCCAGATCGGCTGGCATTCCAGATTGAGGCGGCAGAAATCGCACTGGCCAAGGGCGACCGGGCACGGGCCTGGCGATTATTCGAAGACGCGGGCCGGCTTTACCCGGACGACTTCACCTTAGCGATGCACTATGGATCAGCGCTGACTACTCAAGGCGATCCAAAGCGGGCCATGCAATTATTACAACCGCATCTACACCGCTACCCTAATAATCCCCGGTTATATGCAACTTACGCGCAAGCAGCGCAACGAGCGGGGGATCGAGCGGCGACATATGCCACCATGGCCGAATACTACTATTTAAATGGCGAATTGCTGGCGGCAGTGGATCAATTGGAAGCAGGCCTGCGAAATCCAGGGTTATCCCCAAATCAGGAAGCGCAGTTGCGTGCTCGGCTTAAAAAATTCAGAGCAGAAGCTCTCGCCCAGGATTTACCTGTCTCAAAATCGACGATGCCCTGAGCGAAAAACGGCATCGACTAAATGGCTCATCTATACTGAGCATCATCCTAATAGTTCCTGAACTTCCTCGTTGCTATGACTGAACAGACCTCCACTTCCGGGCCAAGCACGTTCGATGCCGGACTGGCACTTAAGCAAGCCCGTGCTTATCTGGCCTTTGGCGAGCAAATTCGCCAGTTCACCGATCGGATGAGCGAGACAATCAATGACCAAACCGATAAGGGCGAGGCGTTGCACCCGTATTTCGCTGAGATCAAAGCTGCCATCACCCGATCTGCTGAGAATCCAAATATTAATCCCGAACTGGCTCAATTTTGGCTATTGATTGCCGAAACCTGGTGCGAAACAGCAGCTTCACTCGGCATGGGTACCGAGGCGATTTCAGATGAGTTGCGGCAATCCGAGGCATGGCGATCCTATCAAAGCACGCAAAGCGAGTATCTAAGCCTGTTGGAAGGCGCAGCTCGGGACGCACTGGACCGGATGGAGCAAAGATTGAACGAATTGGCCAATACAGGAAAAACCATTACTAGCCTACGAGAGTTGTATAACCTCTGGGTAGACTGCAATGAGGAAACCTATGGCCAGATGCTGCGCAAGCCGACTTATGCGGCAATTAACGGCCAACTTATCAATAGCTTGCTCCGCTGTTACCAGCGCCAGGATACCTCGTCATGATCGGTCTGACCTCTAAGCAAATCGCTGCGGAAATCGAGGCATTCAGTGCCCGGTTAACGCAAGGTTCCCGCACCTTGTCCAGGTTGGGTGATATCGAATCGGGTGTCTCCCCGCGTGATGCGATTTACCAGGAAGACAAGCTGACCCTATACCGCTACCAGCCCCGGGTCGAGAATCCACATCCCGTGCCGTTGCTAATCGTCTATGCCCTGGTCAATCGACCCTATATGATGGATTTGCAGGAAGATCGCTCAATGATCCGAGGCCTGCTAAACGCCGGCCTGGATGTTTATTTGATCGATTGGGGCTACCCAGACGCCAGCGACCGAACCTTGACCCTGGCCGATTATATCTATCGCTATATGGACCGCTGCGTGGATATCCTAAGTGAACGGCATGGAGTGGACACCATCAACTTGCTTGGCGTGTGTCAAGGCGGCGCCTTAAGTCTCTGCTTTGCCGCGCTTTACCCTGAAAAAATCCGCAATCTGGTAACGATGGTGACACCAGTAGACTTCAATACGCCGGACAATATCTTAAGCCATCTGATCCGATACATCGATGTCGATTTGCTAGTGGACACTTTCGGCAACCTGCCTGGCCAAATGCTCAACTTTGCCTTCTTGTCGTTGAGTCCCTTTCGGCTAGCTGGACAAAAGTATGTGGATCTAACGGATGTTTTCGATGATATCCAAGCGCTAAAAAACTTTCTGCGGATGGAAAAGTGGATTTTCGATAGTCCAGATCAGGCAGGTGAAGCATTCCGCCAGTTCGCTAAAGATTTCTTCCAGCAAAACAAGTTAATCAAAGGCGAAGTGGTGATTGGTGACCAGCGCGTAGATTTGCATGAAGTCGCCATGCCAGTGCTGAATGTCTACGCCACCCAAGATCACTTAGTACCGCCAGCCGCATCCAAAGCATTGGCAGACTGTTGTGGAAGCCAGGACTACTCGGAATTCTCCTTTCAAGGTGGGCACATCGGTATCTATGTCAGCGCGCGCGCGCAGCGCGAAGTGCCTCCAGCCATTGCCAAGTGGTTGCTGGCGCGCTAGGACTTTGCCAGCAAGGAAGGATTCAAGCACCCTTGCCCTTCTTATTGCTCTTGCGTTCTTTCTCAGGCTTCGCAGGTGTCGACGTTGCGTCAACCGGAGTTTTGTATGGGGTGGTAGCAGCAGGCCGGGCTGGAACCGGAAGTTCGGTAATCGCTGATGGCGGGTAGGGTTTTTGGAGCTGCTCGTTGACACTCTTCCACAGTGACAAGTTGTGTTCCACCAGTTCGGTCATCATCGCTAGCGGATTTTTGCCGATAAGCGTACGCATCTGTTCCCGAAACAGGTGCTGCTGATCCACGAACGCTTGCAGGCTTTTCTCCAGGTAATTTCCCATCATGCCTTGCAGCGTGTCCCCATAAAACCGAATGATATGCGCCAGCACTTCAGTAGTGAAAATCGGGTTGCCCTGTTCCTCTTGCTCGCTAATGATCTGCAGTAGAATCCCACGCGTGATATCGGTATTGGTTCGGGCGTCGATAACATGAAAATTGGCGCGATCCAGCACCAGTTGCTTGACGTCCTCCAAGGTAATATAGCTGCTAACAGCCGTATCATAGAGCCGGCGGTTGGGGTATTTCTTAATAATACGCGTTTCACTCATAACGAAACATGCAGGAAAGCGGCACGGCGCTGCCAGACAGACAGCACCGGCCGGTTCATAACTTAGCGGAAGTAGAGACCGCCATTGACGGTAACGTCTTCGCCGGTCAGGAAGCCAGCGTCCTCAGCCGTCATGAAGGCCACCGTCCGGGCAATTTCAGAAGGATCGCCAAGGCGGCCTACCGGAATAGTTTTGACAATCGATGCCAGAACGTCTTCGCGGATAGCCCGCACCATTTCCGTACCGATATAACCAGGCGAAATGGAGTTGACAGTGACCCCTTTCTTGGCGCATTCCTGAGCCAGCGACTTGGTGAAACCGTAAACTGCTGCCTTGGTCGCGGAATAATTCGTCTGGCCAGCCTGACCCTTGATGCCGTTGACCGAAGAGATGTTAACGATGCGGCCCCAGCCCCGCTCTACCATCTTTCCATAAACCTGCTTGGTCATATTGAACAAGCTGTTCAAGTTAGTGTTAATGACAGCATGCCACTGTTCCGGGGTCATTTTATGGAACATGGAGTCACGGGTAATGCCCGCATTGTTGACCAGAATTTCAACAGATCCGACTTCAGCTTCAATTTTCTTACATACTTCGGCGCAGGAATCAAAGTCAGTCACATCAGCTAAATAGACTGGGATATCCAGACCCTCTGCCTTGCGGTCAGCCTTCCATTTGTCGACGACTTCAGCAGGGATACCGCTATAGTCAACCGCCACTGCCTTCCGACCCTGCTCGACCAGCGCCTTGCACATAGCCGTGCCCAAACCACCGATACCACCAGTGACAACTGCAACTCGGGACATTGAGATACTCCTCCTCAAGCTTATTTGCTTATTGATCAATCGCATTTGACAGCCAGCGCAATGCGCTAACCATCGCCGATGTTCAGGGTCGCATGACCCTTCTAGCGTCCCAGCAGACCATTTCGTGCAGCAGGTTCCCCAAACCCGGCAGCTCAAAACGCCGGGCAGGTGGCCTCGCACAATCGCACCGCCGCTGACATTCTTGCTGGATTCTCCAGCCTATTTCACAGTTAACAGAGATCAAACAACATCTTACCTGGCGAAAGCACGCTCCGATGCAAAAACAGGACGGCAAACACGGGTAATATATTTGGTTTTATAAACCTGGCGATCAGTAGAAACCTGAAATAGTTCCCTATTAATTTAAGCGCAGCATATTGAAGGCAGTCATACTCCTTGTCAACCGGTTCCACTATGCAGCATCGGCTAATCTGGGGCTATGCTGCGGTTTACCAACGACGAGAAGCCATGCTGGTTGCTAATTTAGCGGGGCGCCGCCGCAGGACGAGCCGGTAAAAGCTCGAAATAAACGAGCAGAGTTGATTGCCAGGCGCTGCAGTTATCATCACTGATCATGAAAAACCGCTGATCTTGGTACCGGGTTAGACCTTCGAAATTGTCCAGCAGCCAGCCTTGGCTACTGTCGAAAACCGCCACATCAGTGACGTTCAGAGGCGCTACGCCTCCTGGCTCTGGCAGTGGGGTCCGGCGCAGACTGATGATCAGAGGACGCAAAGGCGCAACAAAGGCACGTTCCAAAGTGAGGAGGCTGCCATCTGGCAGCACCTCCATGGCGACCAATGCGCTTTCCGGAGCCGGGCTTAGCAGGTAGTTCCAGGAGCGGCCATCAAGTTGGAAGAGGCGTACCTGATCAGATGGATCGTTAAGCAATGGGACTTCCGTTCCAATCAGTATGCCCCAGTATGGATCAACCGCGATCGCTTCCAATCCCTGGTTTGGATTGCGATAGTGACCTGGATCACGCAGTAGGGCGGGCAATTTTTCCTCTCCCCGCCAAAGTCCGGTTGGGCTGTAGCGAACCACCCGCGGCCTGATCTCAAAGGATACCAGTAATTCCGCATCACCTTGAATCCCGTTGCCGCTATTGCGGATGGCTAGGCCTTCAGCATCATCATAGGGAGACCGTAACGGCCGGTCGAGGGCATTCCGCAAGGGATAGGCAGCGATTAATTTTATCCCGGTTAGATGACCTTGAGGGTTCAACTCCGGCTGTAAGTGGAACAGGCTGCCTCGATCGGAGAGAGCGTATAATATGCCGGCATCCTCGTCCCAAGCCAATCCCGATAGACCGCAAAATCGTTGGCTATTGATTTCAGCAGGGGCCAGCCGCAACGCGCCTAGCAGGCGAATCCCGGCGTAGGTATCTCCAACGCCGGCCTGGTCAGCCAGAGGAACCAAAGCCGCCTCAAATCTCCGGGCTGCGCAAGCGCTAGCGTTTAAGGCAAGAGCCAGTATGAGAGTTAGAAGGAGGCGATGGAGCATAAGACTCTGGTAAAAGTCATCGCAGCGTAAGGTAGATGCAAATCAGGTGCATCATGCTACCATTTTCGCTTCTAGTTTGTAGCGTCTGGTGCCTGGGGCGCTGCCAAAATTGCTTAACTATACCCGCATCAGGAACCGTATTAATGAACGCACCGGCCTGGAATCCGGCGATTGAGTTTATGGAACGGGAGGCGCTGGAGCGCCTGCAACTCATTAATCTGCGCAAAACTGTGACATTGGCGCTAAGGACTCCCTTTTACCGGCGGCGGCTGGCCGAAATCGGGCTGAACCACCCAGAAGATATTATCAGTCTGCGCGATGTATGTAACATTCCCTACACCACCAAGGATGATTTGCGTGAGGCATATCCTGAGGGTCTATTAGCAGTGGGCCGGGAACAGGTAGTGCGCTTGCACACTTCCAGCGGCACGACCGGTACACCGACGGTAATTTATCACACTCAGCATGATATTGATGGTTGGACTGAGCTGGTTGCCCGCTGCATCGTTGCCGCAGGCGCTACCCGCCATGATATCTTTCAGAACATGACGAGTTATGGACTGTTCACCGGTGGATTAGGCCTGCATTATGGCGCTGAGCGGATAGGAATGTTAGTGATCCCGGCCAGTTCTGGTAACACGAGCCGCCAAATCGATCTGATGCGCAATTTCCGCACCACCATCGTTCATGCCACACCCAGCTATCTGCTGCATCTCCAGGCAGCGCTTACCAGCGAGGGGGTTGATACAACCAAACTTGCTTTACAAAAAGCTTTCATCGGCGCTGAGCCTCATTCTGAAGCAACGCGCGGCAAGATTGAAAATCTGTTTGGCATCCAGGCATATAACTCCTATGGGTTGAGCGAGATGAACGGCCCCGGAGTAGCATTCGAGTGTCTGTACCAGACCGGTCTGCATCTTTGGGAAGACGCTTATATTCTGGAAATTATCGATCCTCAGACCTTGCAACCGCTGGCTGAGGGGGAAACCGGTGAGATCGTGCTAACCACCTTGCAACGGCAAGCCACCCCGCTGTTGCGTTATCGGACTCGTGATCTTTCGCATCTGGTCAGCGGTTATTGTCCCTGTGGACGTACCCATCGCCGTCTAGCACGCCTTCAGGGCCGGAGTGACGACCTGTTAATTATCAATGGCGTCAATATCTTCCCGTCCCAGATTGAAAGCGCGCTGATGAAAATACCCGGTGTAGGCGTTAATTATATGATTCATATAGAAAAAAGAGGGTCACTCGACCGGTTGCTTATCAAGGCTGAGGGGGATGCGATGCTGTTTGCCAGCCATCCGCACACCCTGGACAAGTTGCGCGAGCGGATCGGTGAGTTGTTGCGCTCCGCGATTTTGGTGAAACCAGCTGTCGAACTGCATCCACCCGGCAGCCTGCCCGTATCCGAAGGCAAGGCCAAGCGTGTTGTAGATTTGCGGCCAACATTCTGAGCGAACTGCTGCTCAATCACTGTAAAATGCGCTCTTGAGATATTCGTCGTGGGCATGGCGCAATAATACCGCAATGACCGCTGCCGCTGGTAAGGCTAGCAGGATACCAAAGAAACCGAAGAGATGACCGCCAGCCAGCACTGCAAACAATACCGCAACTGGATGCAGACCAATGCGATCGCCGACCAGCTTCGGGGTCAGAAAGAAGTCACTGATCAATTGACCAAAACCAAAGACCACTAGCACCGGAACGAGGTTCAACGCACTATGAAATTGCAGGAGCGCCGCGATACCAGCAACCAAGATGCCGGTAATTAAACCCAGATAAGGCACGAAACTGACCAATCCCGCCAGCATCCCGATCAACAGCGAGAAATCCAGGCCGATGATTGCCAGCCCAACCGAATAGATGACCCCCAGGGCTGCCATGACGATCACTTGGCCGCGTAGAAATGCACCGATTATTGCGTCGGACTCCTTGGCAAGCTTGCTGACCACTGGCTCGATGCGGCGGGGTAGTAGATCGTGGACTCTGGCCACTAGCAGATCCCAGTCGCGCAATAGATAGAAGGTGACGACCGGCACCAGTACCAGGTTAGCAAGCCAGGCAAAAAGTGCCGAGGAAGAGGCCCGGAACGATTCCAGCAAGCTGCCGGCCATGTCACCCATATCCTGGGCGAAAGCAACCAGTTTAGTTTGCAGGTTACGGAGACTGAGCGATTCCGGTTCAACACCCAGATGGGCTTCTAGCCAGGGCAAAACATGGACTTGGAACCAGTCGATATGGGTAGGCAGGCGTTGGAGCAGCCCTTTGAATTGATGGGTCAGCATGGGGATCAGGAACAGCAATAGCAACAAAAGACCGAGCAGGATCGCGCCAAAAACCAGTGCGACCGCCCAGGATCGAGGGATTTTGCGCTCTTCAAGCCGATCGATCAGAGGATCGCCCAGGTAGGCAAGCAAGGCGGCCAATAAAAATGGTGTCAACACTGGCGCTATCAGATATAAAAAACCGATAGTGACAGTACCCATGATTAGCCAAAAGCGGGTCTGCGATTCACGTTGCATATTTCATCTATTCTTTTGCTACATCCAGTTCCAGGACTGTGTTTTTGGGATTAAATCCGTTTCACCGCCAAGCGATGCCTCGAATGCTGATAATATATTCCATTTGGTCCCCGTCAGACCCTCGCGCTGTCCTGTTAGAGGTGCGTTCGTGAAGGAAATTTATTTCGCTCGTCAACCTATCTATACCCGTAACCTTGAGATCGAAGGCTACGAGTTGTTTTATCGAAATGCGGAGACGGATACCACCGCCCAGTTTCTTGATGCGGAAATCGCCACATCACAGATTGTGCTGAATACGGTGACTGAAGTCGGCTTGGACCGTATCGTTGGTAAGCACAAAGCATTTATTAACGTTGCTCGCGACTTCATCCTGGACGGTCACTTGGAAGGTTTCGCGATGCCGCAACTGGTTTTCGAGATCGTCGCCGATATCATGGTCGATGAGCCGTTGTTGCAAGCGCTACGTAGATTACGCAAGCAGGGCTGCCATTTCGTTCTTGATGATTATGTGGATAACGAAGCCTATCAGGCGCTGCTGGAAATTGCTGATTACGTCAAGATCGATATGCTGACCACGCCTGAAAAGGAAGTACGGCGTTTAGCCTCGCGACTGCGTCAATGCAAGGTTACACTGATGGCGGAACGCATCGAAACGCTATCAATTCAGGAGCTTTGCCAGACCCTCAGATTTGATTACCTGCAAGGTTATCATTTCTCCCAACCCAAGTTACTTAAGTTTCAGAGCGTTCCAACCAATCAGTTGGCCGTGCTACAACTGATTGGCAAACTGCATGATCCTAATATTGAAATCAAAAGGGTCGAAGAATTAATCAGCCAGGATGTATCGTTGACTTACAAGTTGTTGCGCTACATCAATTCTGCTTACTTCAACCTGCCCAGGCGCATCGACTCTATTCAGCGTGCGGTTGTGATGCTGGGATTGAAAAATATCCGATCCTGGGTGACGCTGATTTCGCTATCCAACATCGAAAGCCATCGTAGTGATCTGATTACCGTCGCTCTGGAGCGGGCTAAGATGTGTGAATTGCTGGCGGATGCCTTGAAGATCAAGCAAAAGGATGCCGGATTCACGGTCGGGCTGCTGTCGGTGTTGGACGCCATGACTCAAACTCCGCTAGAGGCTATTTTGGCCGCACTGCCGCTGGAAGAGGAAATTAACAAGGCGCTGTTGCATCATGAAGGCCCCTTAGGACGTATCCTGGCATGCACCCTGGCTTACGAGCGCTGTGACTGGGACTCTCTTGATTCCTTGGGTCTGGAGCCGAGCCAACTCAATGATGCTTATATGACCGCACTATCTGAAGCCTATCAAGCAACTTATGAATTGCTGAAAGGGTGAGGTATGTGCTTAAAAATCGTTCCCGGTTCCAATGTTATTCTGCCTTGCGTTCCGGGCGCGCCAGCTCCATTGCCAGATATAGGCTGCCCCGCTCCAGACCGTGGTTAGGGCTGTCATATAGATCAGTCCGGTCAATAGCCAGGCTGGCAGAGCCGTCACACCGTAATGCACAATCATTGCGCACACCAGGATCAACTGCAAAAGAGTATTCAGCTTGCTGATCATCAAGGGTGCGGCTACAAAGCGTTCAATCAGGAAATGATAGCTGATAGCACCACTGACGATGATCAAATCACGCAGAATGACTAACGCGACTAGCCAGCCAGGGAGTTCATGCAACCAACCCAATGCCAGGATCGCCCCGATCAACAAGAGCTTGTCGGCGATAGGGTCCAGCAGACCCCCCAGCTCGCTGGTCCAGCCAAAATATTTGGCTAGAAAACCATCCAAGGCATCGGAAATCCCAGCAATGATGAATAGCAACAAGGCTATGCCATACTGCTCGTTTAGCAGCGACCATAGGAAGGGCGCCGCCAGCAGGATGCGCAGACCGGTAATTACATTGGGAATATGGCGGGCTTTAAGAGGCAACAGTGTCACGGTGTCGCGCCGTTCTCTCGGAGGGTTGAACGGGAAGCCCCGGCATCCCGCCGGGTTTGTGCGTCAAACTCTAGCATCATCTGGTGTCACCTTAGTGTATTTGAACAAGACAACAACTGCTATTCGTGGTTCGGCTCCGGTCGAACACGACCACCGATGCGCCGCCCAAGCAGGTGGCGATGGAGACCACTCATGAACGATCTATCGAACAGTTCGCTGCTTGTCCGGGCTTACCGGCGGATGATGGAACGGATGAAAAGCCGATTGGAAGAGCTAGAGCAAGCTGAGAAAACGGCATTTCCTCAGTTGAATGCCAGTATTGAGCATGCAGCGGAAAAAGCAGTGGAAGTCGGTGAATTGACCCGCGAAGAAGCCCAGTTAATTGGGGGCTATCTCAAGCGTGATCTAGAGGACGCAGGCCATTATCTTGCAGCCACAGGACGTGATCTGCGTGCCTGGCTGCGTTTCGATCTGGAATTATTAGAAGACCGGTTGCTGGATTTTTTTCAGCAGGGCGTGGATCAATCACGATTGGACCTTCTGAAATTCGAGACGCCACCTGGGCGTGTAGAGAAAGAACGGTACCGTTGTGGTGAAATTACTGGACTGGGAACATTGCAATGTGAGCAGTGCGGTGAATGGGTGGTGTTCCATGCACCTGCCGCTATTGGCCCCTGTCTGGCGTGCGGAGGAACGAGTTTTTTACGAGTGACAGATGAACCGTAAGTAAGTAATAACCCTGATTAAGCGATCAATTTTCCCAATTTACCTAAGGCGCAAAATATCGTTTACTTAACCGTGTTTGAGCGGGTTTCCCCAGTGAAGCGTGTTTAAACGCAGTATTCTACTTTTAACCGCCAGCCGGATTTGCTGGCGGTTTTTTTATAGTTGCGCAAAGCTCAAAATAATCGCCAGCCTGCGGGCTGGGCCGCTAGTTGCGGTTCGCAATGGGCCAGTTGGGCACGATAGCGATCAGCTAGCCAGCTTGCCTGCCGCGCCCGTTTGATCAACCAGGTTTTTTTCCGGTAGCTGCCCCGGGCAAAACCACCGTGGCCTTCGTGATAGGCAAGATACTGGCGGTAGGTATCGTGCTTAGCGACACGGTTTCGCACTGCAGTTTGGTGAACATACCAGCCCACGAAATCCACTGCATCATCGAATTGATCACGGCCGGCATTGTGATTACCGGTAGCCATCATGTAATCACTCCAAGTGCCGTCCAGCGCCTGACTGTAGCCATAAGCTGAACTAGGCCGCGGGCCAGGAATGAAGCCAAGATACCAGGTGCGCGGCGGTGGACGGGCATCGGACCGGAAGGTCGATTCTTGATGGATAATCGCCAGCAACACCGGCAGCGGCACTCCCCAGCGCTGACTGGCAGCTTTCGCGTCAGGGTACCAATCGTCATATTCGGCAAAAATAGCGCACGCATTGCCGGCATTACGCGGCGGAGGAACTGAGGCGCAAGCGCCCAATAACAGAAGAACGGCCAGTAGGCTGCTGGACCCGCTCCAGACCCAGCACCAGGATCGCCAGCCAAGGAAAGATAACCCTCGATTAGCCAGCAGGCGCGGTGAATAAAAGCTGCTGCGAGACAGAAAGGATCGATACGGTTCAATCATGCCGTGACGAGTTTTCGTTGAACAAGGAGCAGGCTGATTAAAAGTAAGGCTATCACTAAAATCACAGTGGGTGAATCCCCCCAGCGTGCGTAAGGCGTCAGCCCGTGAAATGGTTGCACCTCGCCACGAATAACCTCGGCTTGAAATTGAGATCCTTGGACGGCAATTTGTCCGCGCTCATTGAGAATAGCGGAGACGCCGGTATTGGTACCGCGGGCCAGGTAGCGCCCGGCCTCCAGCGCACGCATCCGGGCAATTTGCAGGTGCTGGTGGGGGGCCGTAGAATCCTTGAACCAGGCATCGTTGCTGACGTTGATCAACCAAGTTGCCTCAGGCAGCGCCTGACGGATTTCACTGCCAAAGACTGCTTCGAAGCAAATAGAGACTCCAACAGGTTGTCCTCCCGCTTGCAATAAGGGCTGCTCATGGCCGCCCGCAGTAAAATCTGCCATCGGGATAGCGACCCAGTGACGGAAGAACAGAAAAAATCCTCGTAGCGGCAAGTATTCGCCAAACGGCAATAGACGGCGCTTGTGATAAAATGCCATTTTTGAATCTGAACCGATGCGGGCGACGCTGTTATAAAAAATGGATTTTTCCCAGGAACCCGTGGGAAGGCCGGTCACATAATCCACATGATCTTTTTGCGTGCGTGCGGCTAAGGCATCCATGAAAGGCTGAACATTCTCATAAAAAGCCGGGATTGCGGTTTCCGGCCAGATGATTACATCACTGTGGCCATGTTCGGGCAGGCTGAGCTGGATGTAGCGGTATAGAGTTGCATCGAGTGCATCCGGCTCCCACTTCTGATTTTGAGCGATGTTGCCCTGAATAATAGCGACCCGTAACGGTGACCCGGTAGGCTCGACCCAGTGAATATGCCCCAATCCCCAGATGCCAAGCCACAAGATTCCCAGTAGCATCAGCGATAGAGTACGCATTGCGTACCCCACATAGCTGTCCAGCAAAACGCGTAGCAATCCAACGCTCAGTAATGTGGCCCAACCGACGCCGAAAACACCCAGATAGGGTGCCAGTTGGCCAAGCGGCGCATCAATCTGACTATAACCAAGCGCAAGCCAGGGGAATCCGGTGAACAACCAACTACGCATCCAATCCAGCAGAGTCCACAGAGCTGGGAAGACCAGCACCCAACGCAACAACCCGGGTGGCGGTCCCCAGCGCACCACCAACCAACCCGCGGCAGTGGGATACAGCGCCATCAGCAGAATTACCAGGAAGGTGGCCAACGCAGCAAACGGAGCTGGAGCATTGCCATAATCGTGCAGGCTGATGTAAACCCAGTAGATGCCAAAGCCGAACAGCCCTAGTCCGAACAGCCCGCCACGCACAGCGGCGCGGCGCGGCGTGGCGTGATCCCAGCTCCACAGCAGCACGACCGGAAGCAGGATAGCCAATAACCAGAGATCGAAAGGCGCAAAAGCCAGGGTCAGCAAAGCGCCAGTGATGAAAACCAGCAGGTCGATGAGCAGCGGGCGGCGTTTCAGAAAGTCAGGCATAAGCTAGTATCGGGCAGGTAAAAGATCGCGCCAAAGTAGCACACCATTCAATCAGAATGCGCTCCCTTGCGTGGACGGCGTTACAATTTGCCCTTTCAACGTTGCTGCGTGAGTACTGATGACTTGGAGGCAATCTCCTCCGGCCTTATTAAAACGACTAGTTATTTATGAATTAACTTAAAATTTATGAGCTTATCTAATTATCCTACATGCCCTGTTCTGGTCGTGGATGACGATCTAATCAGCGTGACGATCACCAGAGCAACCTTGTGTAAGTGCGGCTTAAACAATGTCTTGACCTGCACGGATAGTCGACAAGTGATGGATCTCGTTTCCCAGCACCGGATTAGGATCGTTCTCCTGGACCTCGTCATGCCCTATGTCAGCGGAGAGGAATTACTCCAAAGCCTATCTGAGAATTATCCTGAGGTATTGGTGATTATCTTGACCGCTACTGAAGAAGTTGATACAGCAGTGCGCTGCATTAAGGCAGGGGCTTTTAATTACCTCACCAAACCAATCGATTTCGAGCGGCTTTTCGCCATTATCAAAAACGCGCTGGCGTTTTGGGAACTCCGGCAAGAGAATCTGGCGATCCAGCAAAGCAAGTTTTCTACTAATCTGAGTCAGCCGGAGGTCTTTGCTAAGATCATTACCCGTGACGCCAAGATGCTTCAGATTTTTCAATATGTAGAATCCATCGCTGGCACCTCCGAGCCGGTGTTAATGACAGGAGAAACGGGCGTCGGCAAGGACTTGATGGCGCAAGCGATTCACACTTTGAGCAACCGCCAAGGTCCTTTGGTCGCCGTTAACATAGCAGGATTGGACGACATCGTTTTCTCAGACACCTTATTTGGGCACTCAAAAGGCGCCTTCACCGGTGCGGAACGGGTGAGAGGCGGTCTCATCGAACAGGCCAGCAAGGGCACCTTGTTTCTGGACGAAATTGGTGATCTGGCGGCGGCTTCCCAATCGAAACTTCTGCGTCTACTTCAGGGCGGCGATTATTTTCCACTGGGTAGCGACGTCCTCAAACACAGCGATGCACGCGTAGTGTCCGCCACCCATCGCGATCTTTGGCAATTGGCCAAGAATGATCAGTTCCGTAAAGATCTAAACTACCGGTTACGCACCCACCATCTCCACATTCCACCATTACGCGAGCGGCTGGGCGATTTACCGTTACTCATTGACCATTTTCTGCAAGAAGTCGCAGTGCGGTTCAGCAAACCTAAATCCCGGATATCCAAGTCATTAGTAACACTGCTAGAGCATTATGATTTTCCTGGCAATGTTCGGGAATTGCGGATGATGCTGTTCGATGCGGCCAGTCGAACCAAATCCAGTACACTCTCACCTCGCTTGTTTGAATCCTATCTGCGCCAAAATTCGGCAGGTGCCACTGTCGCGCCCAGACCGGCCAGTGACAATACACCCTTCGATTTTACTTCTCACATGCCCACCTTGAAACAAGCCACGGATCTCCTGATCCAAGAGGCGTTACGCCGATCCGGCGGTAACCAGACAACTGCGGCTAAGCTCTTGGGTATCTCCCAGCAGGCGTTGAGTAAGCGGCTCAAATCTCAAAATCACTGATGATTGATTTACAACGAAAGTTGTGAATCAACAATTTTTGTTGTTATCTATCTATTCTTTTTATTCAGTTGAATTGGCTGAATAAAAAAATCTCATTGATTTGGTTCTCCACAATATTAATTGTGGCAGTCAATACTCTTTTTTGATCTCTCTTTAAAAATATATTTAAAATCAATATGTTATTTTTTATTTCTTGTTGGCACAAGGGTTGCTGTAGTAGCACCTATCAACAACGTTCCGCTTCTTAGAGTTTTAGACAGCAGAATCGGGATGAAGATGGTTCATAACTAATCCCAGTACGCCTCAAGCCAAGCGTATAAAAATTGAAGAGAGTAAGACAATGTTTATTAAACTAAAAATCGGTACCCGCATTGGGCTTGCCATCAGCCTGCTATTAATTTCTGCTGTTCTGGCTATTGCCATCACGGCGTTTTTCCGGTTTCAAGGGTTGTTATTCGAGGCCGAAAAACGAGAAGCCCATAAAACGTCCGAATTAATGACTCAGGCTATCGCCTCTCAAAGTCAGACTGCTGAAACGCTAAGTGCCCTCTTGGCAAACATGCCTGCCGTTCAACAAGCGATGGCCAGCGAGGATCGCGAACAGCTCCTGACGCTGATTCAGCCCGCTTACCAGGTGCTCACCAGGAGTTATGGCGTCGACCAGTTTCAATTTCACACACCGCCGGCAATTTCGCTAGTGCGGTTTCATAAACCGGAAAAGTTCGGGGACGATTTATCAGCGATACGCCCAACAGTCGTCGAAGTGAACACCACGGGCAAGGCCGTCAATGGACTAGAAAGTGGAGTAGCTGGGCTGGGGATCCGGGGTATCGCTCCAATCTCATTGCAAGGCCAGCATCTCGGCTCAGTAGAATTTGGAATGGCCTTCGATCAAACATTCTTCGATCGTTTCAAGGCCCAACATAACGTAGAAGCCGCCCTGTTCATCCAACAGGAACAAAACTTCAAGGCGCTATATTCGACCTATGGTGAACATTCCCTATTGTCCAATCAACAGTTACAAGCAGTGCTAAACGGCGAAACTGTTGTGCAACACACAGACTTCGGAGGCCAGCCCGTAACAGTCTATGCCGAGGCTATTAAAAACTATTCCGGCAAGCTCATTGGGGTATTGGAAATACTGATAGACCGCAGCGGTTCCGTGGCGCAGATGGCGTACACGCGCAATCTCATCCTGGTCATCGCGGGGCTGGTTTTCGTGGTCAGCGCGCTCGTTATTGGGTGGATCGTGCGCTCTATCCGGCGCCCCATCGGCGGCGAACCGGTGGAGATGGCCGAGATCACCGGCCAGATTGCTGCAGGTGACTTAACAGTGCACTTCACCGAGACGGGCAAGGAGACTGGCATCTATGCCGCCATACGCGATATGGCAACACAATTGAAAGGCGTGGTGACCCAAGTCGCCCAGGTTACGGACCAAGTCAATTCATCGGTTGCTGAAATCGCTCAAGGCAGTACCGACCTGGCGCAGCGCACTGAGGAACAAGCGGCCTCTCTGGAAGAAACCGCCGCCTCGATGGAAGAGCTGACCAGCACGGTCAAGAACAGCGCTGACAACGCCGGACAGGCCAACCATCTGGCCAGCGCCGCCCGGTTGCAAGCGGAACAGGGCGGTCAGGTGGTGGACCAAGCAGTTGCCGCCATGAGCGCCATCTACCAAAGCAGCAGCCGGATTGCCGACATTATCGGGGTGATCGACGAAATCGCTTTCCAGACCAACCTGCTAGCTCTGAATGCTGCAGTGGAAGCCGCCCGCGCCGGGGAACAAGGGCGGGGGTTCGCCGTGGTCGCCGGCGAGGTGCGCAAGCTAGCCCAGCGCAGCGCCGATGCCGCCAAGGAGATCAAGTTACTGATCACCGACAGCGTCAGTAAGGTGAAGGATGGCAGCCATCTGGTCGAGCAATCCGGCCAGACTCTGAAAGAGATTGTCACCGCCATCACGAAAGTCAGCAATATCGTCGCTGAGATGGCCACTGCCGCCCGCGAGCAGGCCGGTGGCATTGAACAGGTCAACCAAGCCATTTTGCAAATGGACCAGGTCACCCAGCAGAACGCGGCCCTCGTCGAGCAGACTGCTGCCACCAGCCAATCCATGAGCGACCAGGCCCATGAACTTCAGGAATTAATGCGCTTTTTCACACTGGATCAGCGTACGGCAGCCGGTATCGATTTTACCCTGGCAGCGAAAAAACATCAGGCTTGGAAGACGCGGTTACGGCGTTATCTGGATGGTCAGGAGGCATTGACCGAAGCACAACTGACTTCGCACCGGGACTGCGATCTGGGGAAGTGGATTTATTCGGGAGGCATGCAGAAATACGGACATTTCCATGAAATGCAGACGATGGAGAAAGAACATGCTCAATTCCATAACCGGATCAAGTCACTGGTTTCATTGAAAAAAGAAGGAAGAGCAAATCAGGCGGAAGCCGAGCTGGCCCAAGTCGAGCGTATGTCCAACCACATCGTAGCGCTACTGAATCAAGTAGCCCCAAAATTTAGTAGCGCTATTGGATAGCGACATGGACATTAATATGATTAACTTAACACTATCAAGATATTGTGGAACATCATGTTCATATCGAGAACATTGTCCCTATCTGACTCAAAGCGTAGCAGGCACCTCTGCCGCACCTGAGTTAGCCAGCGATGACACACTTCTCTGCTTTACTTCGCATATGCCTACTCTGAAGCAAGCGACTGATCTCCTGATCCAAGAAGCCCTGCGCCGGTCCAGTGGCAACCAGACGGCTGCCGCCAAGCTGCTGGGCATCTCTCAACAAGCGTTGAGTAAGCGTCTGCGATCCCGGGAATAGCTGACAGTTATCCACCCCTATCATGGTGTATGGATCCTAACGGGCTGTCACTGAACAGGGTTCTTCTACAGAGGGTTTTATGTATACGCTGCAGGTTGGGCAAAAGCGGAATTTGCCCAACCTGCAGCTTCGCTTTATTCACCTCCGCAGAGCAGAATGACCATCTATGTATTATGTCATTGACTTCCTCGGCCTGACGGCTCTGGACCTGACGTTTCGCCGGCTAAAAACCGGGTAATCATTCACTCCCCTCGCCTGCCTGCGGGCGAAGGGCTAGGAGTGAAGGCAGAGGACGGAGGGACTGAATGATTACCAAGCCGGATAGCCAGGCAAGGTACACAATGCGGACCTGATCCTTCATGACCGGCGCAAATGGGCATACGGTGGCAAGGTCTGTATGCGCCGGTCCTCGATGGGTCCGCCGACGGTGAAATGATAAAGCGACTGCCACGCCATACCATCGAGTTCCAGCAGTTGATGCAGCGCATCGTCAAAGAAACAGCCGATGCCAGTAGCGCGAATTCCAGCAGCCTCTGCTTCCAAATAGAGAATCTGCCCCAGCAGGCCAGTTTCCCAGAATAACTCCCGGTACACCCACGGTTTGCCTTGGAGCGGGCCAGAAAATCCGGTTAGGAAACCGGCCGCGAAGCAGGCGTCAGCGGCAATGTCCTGATGGCAGGAAATGACTTGCGCCGCCTCACGGGCATCGCCTGCGGTCAGTTTATAAAGCGGCAGATGTTCGGGCGCGTGCTCGACCGGCAGCCAAGCCCATTCGCCGCGTAGCGCTTGGCGCAATTCCGGCAGCACCTCCGGACTCCGCACCAAGAGATATAAACCGGGCGGGACTCCATCAATCCGGTGCGCGAATAGCAACGGATGCACGCGTGGCGGCCACGGCCACGCATCGAGCGGGGGTACGTTCGTGCGTGGCAGCAGCGCATCCAGCATCCCGAACCAGCGTTTGGCAGGCAACGAGGTGACACCGTCGAAAGCCACCGCACTACGCCGCTGGCGGATTAGCGCCACGGCGTTAGCTGGGCAGCCAGATTCAGCCAGGGGAGGACGGGATGGCGCTTGAAAGGTGGTTGACGGGATGGCGCTGGGCCGATGGGCGGCGCGATTGACATCCTCGATGCCGGGCCAATGGACCTGGCAAGGACTCAGGCGGTTGGCATGGCCGGTGAAGGAGAGGCCGTGCACCAGAGCGCTGGGTGATAAACCCACAGGCGGCGGCTCTGATCCCACCCATAGTGCAATCTCTGGGCTCTCGGGTTCAGCATCGGTAAAATCCTCCGCCCGATCCAATCCCAGCAATGCTGCCAGTTCATCGTCACCCCAGTTGGAGAGCAATCGTGCTTGCCATCCCAGAGCGGCGGCGGCGTACGCAATGGCAGCGATAGCATGACCACTGTCGTGCTGGCAATAGCGATACGCACGCAGGCCATACTTCCAGGCTTCGCGCCAATGGATACCGGTCAACGCTAGCACCACCCCACCACGGAGTTCGCTTCCCCAAGTTGTGGAATCCGGTGCGGCGCGCTGTTCGAGAATATGATCATGGCTCAGGTAATGATAAACACCGGCGGCCAGACCGGGTAAGGCGGGACAGACGAGATAACCCTCGGTCGGATGCAAATTGCCGCTCGACGGATTGCAGCGTAGCGCCCAGCGCGCATCGCCATGCTGCTTCCAGGCAGATAATCCCAATGCAAGCTCGAACAAAGCCGCCAGTGAGTCGCGTTCGAGTGGATAGGCGATTGGCCGCTCGCCCCGGCGCACGGACTCGAACGAAGTGGCCACGGTATCGGCTTGCAATGGCAATTCGACGCACGGCGCTCCAGCGTAGCGGCGAAAAGGATCGGGCTGATTGGCCCAATCAAGTCCGCCCGGACCGGGCGCGTAGCGGTCCAGGTGATGTTTGCTCGCCCGGTGGTAGGCGATGATTCGTGCAAGAGGATCGGGATCGGTATGGTCTGATTTCATGTCCCAGTGCCGGTTGTCAAGCAGTAGTTTCAATCGAGGAGCAAATATTAATGGCTTGTTCTTTCGACAAGATCGAAATATGTTGAGAAGCCATGCCCGCGTGCTCACCGGTCAACCAGGCAATGGACGGCCGTAGTACCAACCCTGAGCCGCATCGCATCCTAACACCTTCAAGCATTCGGCATGAGCAGCCGTTTCGACGCCTTCCGCCATGACATTCAGGCCAAGGCTATGGCCTAAGGCAATGATCGCGCGGACGATCGCTTTGTCATTGGGATCATCCAGCATGTCGCGCACAAAGCTCTGATCCACCTTGAGTAAATGTACGGGCAGGCGCTTGAGATAGGCAAGCGAGGAATAGCCAGTACCGAAGTCGTCGATAGCGATCCGGACCCCTAGTTTTTTCAGCTCAGTGAGCAGGCGTACCGCGGCTTCCGGGTCACCCATAACGAAGCTTTCGGTGATTTCCAGCTCCAGTTGACCGGGTTCGATGCTGGATTCTGCCAGCGCGGCCCGCACCGAGGCCATCAGATCACCGCGCATCAGTTGCGCCGCAGAGACGTTAACCGCCACATAGTGCGGCGCTGTGCCGGCGTCAAGCCATTTCCGCATCTGGCGGCATGCTGTTATCAACGCCCATTCGCCAAGTGGCACGATCAGGCCGGTTTCTTCCGCCAGAGGAATAAAGCGGGTGGGCGAGATCACGCCAAGATGAGGATTACTCCAGCGCGCCAGCGCTTCGACGCCAACAACATGGCCATCAATCAAGCCCACTTGAGGCTGGTAATGCAGCTCCAATTGTTGGGTATTCAAGGCCTGGCGCAAAAGGGTCTCCAGCGATATGCGTTCCTTGACGACTTCGGCCAGTTCATCGGCGAAGAAACGGTAAGTGCCGCGGCCTTCATCTTTGGCTTGGTAGAGGGCTGTGTCTGCACTGCTTTGCAGGGTCTGGATATCCTGGCCGTCGATGGGATAGATGGCAATGCCGAGGCTGGCCCCAATATAAAAGGTATTACCGTCTATTTCGAAAGGTTCGCTAATGGCGGCAATCAATCGCTGTGCGACGATGGCCGCTTCCTGTATATCATCCAAGCGGTCCAGGATAATGTTGAATTCGTCGCCGCTGATGCGGGCAACCAAGTCAATGTCACGCAATACACTCTTGATGCGCAAAGCCACCTTCACCAAAAGGCGGTCGCCCACCGAGTGGCCCAAGCTGTCATTGATAATCTTAAAGCGGTCAAGATCTATGAACAGCAGAGCAATCTGATCATGTTCCCGGCTGGCCCGTTGTATGGAAAGATGTAATAGCTCATGGAACAATTGCCGGTTGGGCAGGCCGGTAAGCGAATCATGATACACCAGAACATCAAGTTGCTCCTGAGCGCTTTTGATGCTGCTGATATCAGTGAACACCCCCAGATAGTTCACGGTCTTGCCTTGAGGGTCATGCACCATGCTGATGCTGAGCAATTCAGGATACACAGAGCCATCCTTACGCCGGTTCCAAATTTCACCCTGCCAGCGGCTGGTTGTCTGGAGTATGGTCCAGAGCGCCGTATAGAACTCGCGATGGTGGCGGCCAGACCGGAGTAAGCGCGGGTTTTTCCCCAATACTTCCTCTTCGCAGTAGCCGGTGATCCGGGTAAAAGCAGCGTTGACCGCGACGATACGAATATCTGCATCGGTGATCACCATGCCTTCGTTGCTGTGCTGGAATGCGGCTGCCGTCAAGCGCAAGTGCTCTTCATCCGCTTTGCGTTGGCTGATATCAACCGCCACGCCGCACATGCGCACCGGTGCTCCGCTCTCGTCATAGAAAAAGCGCCCCCGGCCGGCGACCCAATGGATGGAACCATCCGGCCAGACCACCCGGAACTCGTGTTGAAAATCGAGGCGCTGCGTACGTGCTGCTTCGATCTTATTCTCGATGACCTGGAGGTCGTCTGGATGCACGCGGCGCTGGAATGTCTCATAGCGGCCATCGAATTGCTCCGGCTTTAACCCGAATATCCGGGCATGGGCATCGTTCCAGATAATGCGTGCGCCGGACAGATCCCAATCCCAAATACCAGCATCCGCCGCCCCCAGTGCGAGTGTGAGGCGCTCCTGGATTAAGTGCATGCACCGCGATACAGCTTCCAGTTGAGCCATTTTCTGTTCCAGCTTGTGGATCAGGATGGCGTTGTATTCCCTGAGCACGGCCGCTTCATCAACCGGCTGGGCAGGCGGTTCTGTGAGGGTAATACGAGTCAGTTGGCTACGGATGATTGCGAGAAAATCATCCGATTCTATGGGCTTGACGACAAATGCATCTGCGCCCAGGTTTAGGGCAAACGCTTCAGTTTTCGGGTCAGCATAGGTGGCCGTGTAAAACACAAAAGGGATTTTCCTAAGCCGGGCATCGGTCTTCCATTCGCGGCAAAGCTGAAAGCCGTCCATGACCGGCATGAGGATATCGGTGACGATAAGATCGGGCGGTGCGTGGCGGGCCCTGTGCAACGCATCGGCACCGTCATTGGCTGCATCCACCTGGTAGCCGTGGAACTCTAACAAGGCACGCAGCAAGCAACGATTTTCTTCGAGATCGTCGACGATCAATATCCGGGTCATGGTGCATCATCCAATGCCAGCACCTCCCGCGTGCACCGCATCCAATCCATTTTGCTGCTCCGCCGATAATGACTGCACCAGGAGATAGCACCGGTCGCCAGAATCAACAAGGCAACGCTGAAGCGAGCGATCGTTTTGCTTTCCACGATGAAATCCATGCAACCTCCAGCACCTGATCTCCAAGCGTTATTTTAGTCTCAAACAATTTTCATAATACTTCATAGCAAGATCAAATATGGCACTCCAATTGAATCGGAGCTTCTAGCATCAATGCGCTCATACGCTGATTTTTCTTTTATAGAAATAAATAAATAAAAACAAAATATTATTTTTTATTTGAGAATAATTATCATTTATAATATGATAG